>OGGM01001110.1_pt1 | contig 11173 bp, 8 predicted proteins | sample 1571251 | NCBI WGS metagenome assembly OGGM01 (sample SAMEA2582076, study PRJEB24529) | metagenome | biome: Human gut stool | place: China | collected 2011 | reverse complement strand
TTTGAGCGTGCGGAGCTTTTCCGCTCTAGAAGGATCAACTTGGCGTAATTTATCCAACGCTTGTTGATAAACATCGGTTTGTTTTCCGGCAAAAGCACAAAGTGCCATGTTTTCGTAAGTATCTGCTTGATGATAATAATTTGGTGCAGCAAGAGCTGCATTAAATTGTGAATAAGCTTGTTCAAACTCACCTTGCCCACATAAAAAAGCACCAAAGTTGTTATACAAATCGCCTTGCTTATCATCTAACTTAATCGCCTGTAAATAAGCTTGCTTCGCTTTTTCCGTATCACCTTGTAATTGATAAAAATGCGCAAGTGCCGAGTGCACAAGATAATAGTGTTCATCATGTTCAAAGGCTTTATCTAAATTCAGTTTTGCTTGAACAAAATCCTCTTGTTGCAGATAGCCTAATGCCAACTCAATACGCGCTTTTGCTGCTTGTTGTTTATTAAAATCAACAGAAGACTGAGAAACGCAAGCAGAAAAAACAAAAGGAAAAATGACCGCACTTAGAATGTTAATTGGGATTAATTTCATCTTATCACTCCTCTATCTTATCACTCTTCTCTAGGCCATTTTTCCTTTACAAGTATTGCTATATTTAGCTTAGTTAACCGCTTTTACATCAATACCTTCGCCAAACTTACGCTTCATTGCTGTACGTTTGGTTCGGTCAATCACATCCCCCGCCAACTGACCACAAGCCGCATCAATATCATCACCACGAGTTTTGCGCACAATTACCGTAAAGCCGTATTCCATTAAGGTTTTTTGGAAACGATCGACACGACTATTTGAGCTTTTACCATAAGGCGCTTCTGGGAACGGGTTCCATGGGATCAAGTTGATTTTACACGGGGTATTTTTTAACACTTGAGCTAATTGATGCGCATGCTCTGTACCATCATTCACGTGATCTAATAACACATATTCAATTGTCACTTTACCATGGTTAGCATTCGATACTTCTAAGTATCTATGTACCGAATCCATTAACATTTTGATGTTGTATTTTTTATTGATTGGCATAATTTCATCACGCAATTCATCGTTCGGTGCATGAAGCGAGATCGCTAATGCCACATCAATCTTATCACGTAACATATCGAGCGCAGGCACGACTCCTGAAGTAGATAAAGTCACGCGTCGTTTAGACAATCCATACGCAAAATCATCGAGCATAATTTCCATCGCGGGTACAACATTGGCCACATTTAACAAAGGTTCACCCATGCCCATCATCACCACATTGGTAATAGGACGTACACCCGTCACACCAAAATTACCGATAATTTTTGATGCTCGCCAAACCTGACCGATAATTTCAGACACCGTTAAATTACGGTTAAAGCCTTGCTGTGCTGTCGAACAGAAGGTACAAGCTAAGGCACAGCCTACTTGAGAAGAAACACAAAGTGTTGCACGATCAGCTTCAGGAATATAGACCGTTTCAACTTGCTGTTCACCAACCTGCATCGCCCACTTAATAGTGCCATCTGCAGAGCGTTGCTCAACCGCCACTTCTGGCGCTTTAATTTCAGCGACCGCTTTTAATTTTTCTCGTAATTTTTTATTAATATTGGTCATATTGTCGAAGTTATCTTCGCCAAAATGATAAATCCATTTCACTAATTGATCCGCACGAAATGGTTTCTCGCCTAATTCAGCAAAAAACTCACGCATCTGCTGACGCGTTAAATCCATTAAGTTAATCTTTTTTGTATTCGTTTCGGATGAAAGGGGTTGTTCTAACATAAAGCCTCGTTATTACACATTACGGCGATGATGTTACTCAGAATTGAGCAACAAAAAATTCGCATATTAAAAATGAGCCGAGATTTTACAGATTTACCGACGGATAAGCTAGCAGATTTGAAAAACAAAGAAAATTTTGACCGCACTTCTTTGAGATCGCTATCGCAAAAATCAAAAAAACAAAAGAAAAAAGTGCGGTTAAAAAACTTTAAATTTTTTCTCTTTCACACATCCCAAACCCTTACAAAAACTGATAGAATACAAACTTTGTTTTATTCTCTAAGTTGGCTATATTAAAAGATATGTTAAAAAAAGTTCTTTCTGTATTGTGTTTAGTGCCAGCAATGGCAACGGCACAATCTTATGTCGTGTATGATTTCACCCATGATCGAGTGCTCGAAAGTAGCTCACCGAATCATGTTCAACCTATCGCATCTGTCACCAAGTTAATGACGGCGAATGTATTTCTTGAAAATAATCGAAACGCAAATTGTACTGCATCGATTACTGACGACGATTACGATTACATTAAAGGCACACATACAAAATTACCAAAATACACGCCGATTTCTTGTAATGAATTATTAAAAGCGATGCTTGTCCATTCTGATAACTATGCTGCTCATGCCCTTTCTCGCTCTGCGGGCATGAGTCGTTTGCAATTTATTCAAAAAATGAATGAGAAAGCGAGAGAATTAGGTATGCGCTCTACCCGCTTTTCAGATAGCTCAGGTTTATCTGACAGTAACATTTCAAGTGTGATGGATCTGGTTAAATTGGCTAAATACTCTCTTAACAAAGCACAAATCAAAAACATCTCGAATATGCCAAGTGCTTTCATTCAAGCAGGCGGACGTAGCGTTTTTGTTAAAAACACCAATAAATTAGTGCGTGAAGAAGTGTTTGATGCAGCAATTAATAAAACCGGTTACATTCGCGAATCTGGCTATAATTTAGTCTTTGTGAATAAAAATCCGTGTAATCGCGCTACCATTGGGGTGATTAGTTTAAATAACCATTCATCTGCGTTTCGTACTAACTTTACCAAAGAAAAATTGGAACAATACGGTTGTATCGCAGGGCGTAGCATGCACAACTTTACCGTTGATGAAGCCCAATATGAAGAAGGCTATGATGAAGCGGGTATGGATCGTCTAATCCAACAAGTTGGTGGTTAATTATTTCAAAAAAGAGCGGTCAATTTTTCACAAAATTTTCCGCTTTTTAATTTTAATCACCTATCGATTTGATAATTATTTTCATTTAAAAGCCTTATAAAAAATGATATTATTCTGCAGAATGCTAATCAATCATTATTTTTAAGGAGATCTCATGAAGCATTTATTTAAAAGCCTATCTGTTATCGCTCTAGGTTTAGCTGCTTTACAAGCCGAAGCGAAATTTAAAGTGGTGACCACATTTACTGTTATTCAGGATATCGCACAAAATGTTGCGGGCGATGCCGCGACGGTGGAATCTATCACCAAACCTGGTGCAGAAATTCACGAGTATGAACCAACCCCTAAAGATATTGTAAAAGCTCAATCTGCTGATTTAATTTTATGGAACGGATTAAATTTAGAGCGTTGGTTTGAGCGCTTCTTCCAAAATATCAAAGACAAACCAGCCGTTGTGGTAACCGAAGGCATCACGCCACTTTCTATTTATGAAGGTCCTTATAAAGATGCCCCTAACCCACACGCTTGGATGTCGCCATCTAATGCGTTGATTTATGTCGAAAATATAAAAAATGCATTAGTTAAATATGATCCGCAAAATGCTGATACTTATCAAAAAAATGCAGCGGCGTATGCAGAAAAAATCAAACAACTCGATAAACCTTTACGTGAAAAACTCGCACAAATTCCTGCCGACCAACGTTGGTTAGTCACCAGTGAAGGCGCCTTTAGTTATTTAGCGAAGGATTACTATCTCAAAGAAGGCTATTTATGGCCAATTAACGCTGAACAACAAGGTACGCCTCAACAAGTGCGTAAACTTATCGATTTAGTGAAAAAAAATCATATTCCAGTGGTATTTAGTGAAAGTACCGTGTCAGCCAAACCTGCTCAGCAGGTAGCAAAAGAAAGTGGAGCCAAATACGGTGGCGTGCTTTATGTCGATTCCCTTTCTGCTGCTGATGGCCCTGTACCGACTTATATCGATTTGCTCAATGTCACTGTATCCACCATCGTGAAAGGATTTGAAAAATAATGACTGCACTTTCCGCTTCTATTTCCGTTAATGATGTAACCGTGCGTTACAACAACGGGCATACTGCAATTTATGATGTTTCTTTCGAATTACAGGGTGGAACCATCTGTGCCCTTGTCGGCGTAAATGGAAGCGGAAAATCAACACTATTCAAAAGCATCATGGGCTTAATTAAACCACAGCAAGGCAACATTGCACTTTGTGGTTTGCCAATTAATCGAGCGTTGAAACAAAATTTGGTTGCCTATGTACCGCAAGCGGAAGAAGTCGATTGGCAATTTCCAGTCTCCGTTTATGATGTTGTCATGATGGGACGCTACGGCTATATGAATTTCCTACGCATTCCAAAGGCTGAAGACAAACAAAAAGTGCTCGAAGCGATGCAACGAGTAAACATCGAGCATTTAGCTGAACGACAAATCGGCGAGCTTTCAGGTGGACAGAAAAAACGCGTATTTTTGGCTCGAGCATTAGCACAACAAAGTAAGATTATCTTACTCGATGAGCCTTTTACAGGTGTGGATGTTAAAACTGAAAATGCGATTGTGGAACTCCTTCGCCAATTACGTGCTGAAGGCCATTTAATTTTAGTTTCTACCCACAACTTAGGCTCTGTACCAGACTTCTGTGACCAAGTCGTGATGATTAACCGTACTGTGATTGCTGCTGGTAAAACGGAAGATACATTCAATCAGCATAATTTGGAAAAAGTCTTTGGTGGTGTATTACGACACATCAAATTATTGGGTGAAGATCTGCATAATGATGAAGATAAACGTGCAGTCACCGTGCTTACCGATGATGAACGCCCTGTTGTCTTCTATGGTGAAACCAAAAATGATCCGCCTGCAACGGCTGTAAAATCCTGTCGTCTGCCTCCGTCTGACAAGGAATAAGTCATGCTTGAATATTTACTGGAACCTTTCTCCTATGAATATATGCAAAAAGCCATGTGGATAAGTGCCGCAGTTGGTGGCATTTGTGCCTTTCTTTCTGCCTATTTAATGTTGAAAGGCTGGTCATTAATTGGCGACGCGCTCTCTCATTCCGTGGTTCCGGGTGTGGCGATAGCTTATGCCTTTTCACTCCCCTATGCTTTAGGTGCTTTTTTTGCCGGAATTTTGGCCGCACTTTCCATTTTATGGATCAAATCCATTTCTAAACTCAAAGAAGATGCCGTTATCGGCTTTATTTTCAGTACCTTTTTTGCCCTGGGACTGCTGATTATTTCTCTGAATCCAACTTCAATAAATGTGCAAAATATTATTCTAGGTAATATCCTCGGGATTGCCGATGAAGATATTTATCAAGTAGCTATCATTATGTTGATTTGCTTGGTCTTATTGCTTATTTTTTGGAAGGATCTGTTACTGATTTTCTTTGATGAAACGCAAGCAATAACAGTTGGACTTTCGCCACTGTTTTACAAAGTTCTCTTTTTTACACTCTTGAGTGCTTGTGTCGTTGCGGCATTACAAACTGTCGGGGCGATTTTGGTGATTGCGATGGTAATCACACCAGGCGCAACTGCCTATTTACTCACAGATAAATTCAAAACTCTCATCAAAATTGCTGTAGCATTAGGTGCAATCACTGGTTTCGTCGGTGTCTATTTAAGCTATTATCTGGATGGCGCAACAGGTGGTGTCATCGTGACATTGCAAACCTTGTTATTTTTATTGGCTTTCCTCTTCTCACCAAAATACGGATTAATGAGTCAAAAACGACGTAAGGCGGTGGCCCATGAGTGAAATATTCGCTATTTTCGTTGAGCCATTTCAATTTGCCTTCATGCAAAATGCGCTACTCACCGCATTAGTAGTTGCTGTTATCTGTGCGCTACTCTCTTGCTATTTAGTGTTGAAAGGATGGTCATTGATGGGTGATGCCATTTCCCATGCCGTCTTACCAGGTATTGTATTAGCTTTTCTAGCCGGTATTCCATTAGTGATTGGAGCCTTTGTCTCAGGTATTGCCTGCGCCTTAGGGGTAGGTTATTTAAAAGAAAACAGCCGTATCAAAGAAGATACCGCGATGGGGATTGTATTTTCAGGGATGTTTGCCATTGGTTTGGTGCTGTTCACTAAAATCCAAACCTCACAACACCTCACACACATCTTATTCGGTAACGTATTGGGCGTAAGCCGAGAAGAGCTCATTCAAACGGCAATTATTGCCTTGATCATTTTTATTTTACTTGGATTAAAGCGTCGTGACTTTCTACTTTATTGCTTTGATCCTAGCCATGCTCGTGTTGCGGGTCTCTCGCCTAAATTACTGCACTATGGCTTACTCACATTACTCGCACTCACCATTGTGAGTACAATGCAAGTCGTTGGGGTTATTCTAGTTGTAGCGATGCTAATTGCGCCTGGCATCACTGCGCTAACCCTGACGAATCGCTTCGATAAGATGCTTGTTATCGCAATCATCAGTGCTGTAACTGCAAGTTTACTAGGCGTACTACTTAGCTATCATTTTGATGCGTCCACGGGCGCGTGTATTATTTTGCTACAAGCAGCATTCTTCTTGCTTGCACTGATTTATAGCAAGATAAAAGTGCGGTCAAATTTCTAAATAAAAAAAGCTAACAGAGATGTTAGCTTTTTTACTAAGAATGAAGATCCCACAATCTTACTGCTTCGTAACGATACTAATATCTGCGGCAATACTCAACATATCTATATATTTTTTCTCGATATAATTCTTCAAGACAATGATTCTGTCTTCAATATCAATACCATCAGCATTCTGCTTAATTTCAATAGACCCAACAAACGAATCATCTTTGTTTTTTCGTATTAAATATGAATCTTTTTCACAAGTGATATACTCATCGTCAAAAATCAATCTATCCCCGTAATGTTCTTTTGATAAATGTGAATCTGAAGCTACTTTCAAAGCTGGATAATACGAATACTCAGATAACCTCGTTTCTGTCTGCATAACCCTAAACATATAAGGATTTGCTTTAGGATCATCATTCCACATCTTTCCATATGAGTTGGGACGATATTCATCATATTTAATATAATAGTATCTAAATGGATATTCTCCTTTACCTTTACATTCTTCTAGATAATCCTTAGCGATCTTTTCAAGAATCTCATCTGAAAATTCCTCATATTTATCTAATAATGAAATAAGAATTTTACTTGTCTCCTCAAAGCCTGAATTACTACTCCTATGAAATAAGTTTTCCCAAGCATCAGATCTATTACTTTTTGTGCCATACTGATAACGTCGCTTATTTCCTTCCATTTGCCCATAATTCCCTATCGCCATCATGGCGCAGTCTACTTTTTCCTTATCACATTCAAATAATGATTTAAATCTCTTTGTATAATGATGAAGGTTATCTAGGTTATCTAGGTTATCTGGGTTATCTGGATCTATACCAACGATACTAATCTGCCCCTTAAGTAAGTCATGATCTTCCAATTCGAACATTACACCAGCCATATCAGGGTTAGATTCTAGATACTTAATCTTCCCTTTTTCTTCCTTAATCTGATGTGCATTGAAGCTAGGCCCAATATCATCATTAATAACTCCAGTCAGAATAATCGCTTCTGTTTGTTTTAAAATAGCAGGCATTCTGTTTCTATCTTGTCGATCAGAGATCTCATCTCTAGAATTTTGAATCAGGTTATTTACGATACGAATTCTTCTTTTAAAATCAGATTCCGTTACCTTATCAAGATTCTGCAAGTATGTTGTAATTGCATATAAAAGCACAAATCGATTCAATGGAAATTTGGCACGATCAGGGTATGTATGTAAGCAATCTTTAAAGATATTTAAGTCAGTACCAGACTTAACTAAAATCTTTCCATCCTCATGAGTATTAGCCATAAAGGAGGATAAGAAATCTTTCGGATCGCTATAATCTCGAATATTCAACCAACAGTCAAAAAAACGCTCTAGCGTTTTAATATTCTTTTCTGCATCCTCACTTTTTGATGAAGAGTATAGATCCAAAAGTTCAAATACTTCTTTTCCTCTATTACCTATAGGGATCTCCTTTCGATAATAAATAACATCACAGATAAATCTAAAGTATCGTAAAAATTCGTCATCGATAATGTTATCGTCTAGAGAACCCGTATTACTATTTCGGTACTTCCACAGAAGATCTGTCCAATCAATATCAATTTTGCGCATAATTTTGTTAGCTAATTCATCATCAATATTGCGGATTTCTCGTTCAAGCTCTGCTTTAAAATGTTCGAATAAAGTTAAAGGCTTACCACGAGAATTCATTTTAATGTACAGTTCATCCGTTAATCCCATATCTTTAATTGGCAAAAAATAGAATGTAATGCAACCTTCTTTGAGCTTACTCCACAAATCTGTCACATCCTTAAACCAATTATGAATTTCGTCTAGCATCACCAACATAGAGCTAATTGTAGGGTCGTTCTTCCAATCAAGAGGGAACCATGCTTGGTCTATGATTTCTTTAGAAAGGCCCTTTTCTTTAAATTCAGGATTATAATTTACTAATTCATGACAAAAACTGCGTGCACTATACCTGGTCTCGTAGCTAAACTTCTCCAAGAAGCCATAATCATCCTTCACATTCCCTTTTTTAGCAGCATACCAATGAAGAAGGAATAATGTAGTAAGACGTTGTTGTCCATCTAGCGGTGTCATGTTTCCTTCTTTATCAATATCCCCATAAACAAAGTCTAACGTGATCGGATTCTCCGTCACAGCCTTATATAAAGCCGCAATAAAGCGTTCTCTTACACGCGCCACGTCAGGGTTATCACGCCCTTGCGCATAATCTCTCTGGATAATTGGAATAATAATTCTTTGAAGCTGTATTGAATTCTCCCCATCTTCAAATCTGGTATCAAAAATATCCATAAAGGACTGAAGTGTTGTAGCCATATTATTTTGTATCCTTTCCTGAACTGATTTCTTCTTCGAGATAGCCTTTCAATATTCTATTCATTTCTGTAACATATTCTTTCCGATCTTCCTCTCCCCAGAAATGAAGTTGGTTTTTATCAGATGAAGTATAATACTTTAGGAATACCATTCTCGTACAAAATGGGATGAATGCTCCCTTTTTATCCATCTTTATAATCTCAGTTCTCTTAACATCAAAAGTGGAATTACTTAACGCGGCATTATCTCCTGAGCTTAACAAAGCTAAATTTGCAATAGAATGTAAGTATTCTGAATGTCCCTTTTCAGAGAGCAAACCTACAACCTCTTGTTGGAGACTATCGAAATCCTGACGACTAAGGCTATCATTGGAACTTGCATCACCCATTCTCTTAATTAATTCGGAATCATGACTTATAGATTTTATAGAAGGGATATGAAGTTTAAGCCACTCTTGCCACATTTTCTGAGTACTTAAGCCTTCCGACTGTTGGGCGTGTATATGTTCAAGACTCCATATAACTTTTCCATTCTCACCATTCTTATATTTATCAAATGGAAACCTCTGTGAATGCTCACCACTCTTACGGACTGACTCAACATTAAATAAGAGGAGTAGTTTTTTAATTTTTTTCTGATCCTCTGTATTTTCATAACTCAGATCTGCATAGTTCTTCCCAATTTTTATGCTATCTTTAATATCGTCATCAAGGTATTTATTAAAAGTAGACTTGGTTTCATCTTTGGAACGGTCAAAAATATCTCGCAAAGTTTTTGAACCAGAAGCGATAAGATATCCAATCTTGTGATAAAACTCGTGATTACTATGCCACTCCTTCAGTGTTAAAAATGTCTGCTGAATTTTATACCAGATGTCGTCAAGATTTCGACCATCCTGATACATTTCATTGAATTTGAAAAAGGTATAATACTTATCTCTGTTGTCAGCAGGCTTTTGAGAGATAAGATCTAGAACCAGATCAGCTCGAGTCTGATACTCCGTACTTTTATTCGTTAGGAAGAACCACAATGAATCGTTGTGCAGCTCCTTCTCCATATGGTCCCATTGGAAAGATATTTCTTCCTGTTTTTTCCGTTCCATATTGGTGTCAGTTCGTCCTTTGCTAAGGAACATGGCCTTTACCAATTCTGCATTTGTAAGAGGAATCTTACCAATATTCAAGCGAGTGAATAAACCAATAGCATCTTCAGACTCTCCTACTTCATACCAGATAATTTTTACAATTTTCTTGAAGTGGTTATTCATATCAGTAAGCCTTGATTTTATATCTTCCTTAGAAAACCACGCCTTAATACTTTCATAGGCTGTACAAAAGAACCAGAAGTCAATATTCTCCTCTTTACGGGATTCATCGATTGATTTTAAGAAGTCTTCAGACATCTCTCTGGTTTCATAAGATAGAGTAAATCTTGGTCCATTACTTGGTCCATTACTTGGTCCATTAATAGATTTGCTATGTTCACTCATAAAGCGATAGATAAGGTAGATAGTTGTTAAGCGCTGCTGACCATCTATCAATTCGTATCTACCATCATTTCTTTTTACTACCACGGGCTGGAGACAGTAATTTCTCGTGCCTTTAGTAGAATAAATATCATCAAGTAACCGTTCGACCTCAGCCTTTCCCCAACGATATCCTCGCTGATATGACCGAACATAAAAGTCACCTTTTATATCTCCAACTAGCTTTGTTCCTAATGTAATTTGGCTATTCATATAATTACAGGTTCCTTCTATATTTTTCAGAAAAATTTATCAAAATTATTAAACTAAAACATGACCATTTTACTGAAAATATATTAAATTTCATACTGTTAAATAATTATCTAGAAATAAGACTATTTAGTGATAGACACAAATTTGTGGAGCACTTCATTAAATATCGATGAGTGTTAATAGTAACAACACTTCGTAGTGTGCCGTATGCGGGAACATATCAAATAATTGAATTTGAGTAAGTTTATAATTGGTTAGATATTGCAAATCTTTTCCCATGGAGAGCGCGTTGCAACTGGAATAAAGAATAAAGTGCGGTTGCATTTCATTGAGAAATTCTGCGAGTTCCTTTCCGATGCCTCGACGAGGTGGATTGACGATCACCAAATGTGGTTTATTTTCATCTTGTGCTAAAGCAAAATTAGCCGCATCCAAAGATTGGAATTTAACGTTGTTTAGCCCTAACACCTGAGCGGATTGATTCGCCGCTTGAATAGCAGACTGCGAAATTTCAATCCCGGTCAATTCCACTTCTTGTTGATGTTTATCCTGTAAAGCTTTAGCGCA
>OGGM01001109.1_pt1 | contig 11177 bp, 7 predicted proteins | sample 1571251 | NCBI WGS metagenome assembly OGGM01 (sample SAMEA2582076, study PRJEB24529) | metagenome | biome: Human gut stool | place: China | collected 2011 | reverse complement strand
CAGCAACCAGATCGAGACGGTCCACATCGACCGGGCTGCCGAATGGGAAGCGGACAACCTGTCCTTCGGTTATATCACCGGGGCCGGCTATAATCCCGGCGCGACGGCCGCCATCTGGCAGCGGGTCATGGAAAAATATGGCGACAACACGAGCGACTTCGTCGGGGAAATCTTCTCGCCGTCGGATCATCCGTCCCATCAGGAACGGCGCGACAGTTACGCCAAGAAGCTCTATGAAATGAGCGGCAAGCATGCCAGCGTCAAAGACGGCACGGTCTACGTCAACGGCAAGAAATTCATCAAGCCTGCCGCCACGTCCAGCATGAGCAGTGCCGAACGGTCCTATTTCGTCTTGGGCAACCTGGCTGCCGCGTATCAGAACGGCCACAGCAAGCAGCAGGCTACGGCCTCAGGCGGTACCCTCTACTTAGGGCCCCAGAATATCATGACGCCGGTCAACGGCGACCCGTCGGCGGAAGAATTGGCGACGCAGCTCAATAAAATTAAATAATGACTGAAACGAATAGTAAAGGGCGGAATCGCCAGGTACTATGTATATTTTATATCTATCACCTGTAGTAAAATACAGGTGATTTTTTTTGAAAATAAGCTATCCTATAGGTAAGAAAAGGAATTCACAAGAAATGTTACGAAAAGGAGGTAATCTTATGGGTTTGATCAAAGCGGCAATGGGAGCAGCCGGCGGTGTCCTGGCCGACCAGTGGAAGGAATTTTTCTATTGTGACAGCATGCCCCCTGACGTTCTCATGATGAAAGGACAGAAGCGGACGAGTTCGCGTGGCCGCAGTTCCAATACGAGCGGCGAAGACAATATCATTTCCAACGGCTCGAAGATCGCCGTCAACAACGGCCAGTGCATGATGATCGTCGAATCGGGCAAGGTCGTCGACGTCTGCAACGAACCGGGCGAATATATCTACGATATGTCGACGGAACCGTCTATCTTTACGGGAGGCCTCGAACAGGGGCTCCGGGATATGTGGGGCCAGATGAAGGAACGCTTCACCTTTGGCGGCGATACGGGCAAGGACCAGCGGGTCTACTACTTCAACATGAAAGAGCTCATCGGTAACAAGTACGGCACGCCGCAGGAAGTCCCGTTCAAGATGAAAGACCCCGATACGGGCCAGATTCTCTTGATCCGCCTGCGCTGTTTCGGCGAATACAGCTATCGCATCGTCGACCCGGTCCTGTTCTATACCAACGTAGCGAGCAACGTCGCCGACCGGTATGAACGCAGCCAGATTGACAGCCAGCTGAAATCGGAACTGCTCAACGCCCTGCAGCCGGCCTTCGCCAAGCTCAGTGCCCAGCGTATCGACTACGTCGAACTGCCGGGGCGGACCTTTGAAATCGCCGACGCCCTGAATGAAGTCCTGTCCAAGCGCTGGCGGGAACTGCGCGGCCTGGAAATCGTATCCTTCGGCATCAACAGCATCAAGGCCAATGAAGAAGATGAAGCGAAGATCCAGAAAGTACAGATGGGCAAGACCCTGTCGGATCCGTCGCTGGCCATGGGTGCCATGGCCGATGCCACCAGCGATTCCCTGCGCATGGCGGCCCAGAATGAAGGCGGTGGCGGTGCGGCTTTCGGCTTCATGAATATGAATATGGCCGGCAATGCCGGTACCGGCATGTATCAGCAGATGGCCCAGCAGCAGGAGCTGATGGAACGGCGGCAACGACTGATGGACCATCAGCAGTTAGAAGCTGAAATGGCCCGAGTGAAGGCTGAAGCAGAACGGGGCGTAGCTGCGCAGGCAGGCAGCTGGACCTGCCCGCAATGCGGCACGGCAAACCTGGGCAAATTCTGCCTGAACTGCGGCACGAAGAAACCGGAACCCAAGCCGGCCGATACGTGGGACTGCGACTGCGGCCAGACTGGCAATACGGGGAAATTCTGTATGAACTGCGGTAAGGCCAAGCCCGAAGGGAAAGCGCCGGAAGCGGGTTGGACCTGTCCCAAGTGCGGCGCTGTCAATCAGGGCAAGTTCTGCATGGAATGTGGGACTCAGAAGCCGGCTGACGCACCGCTCTTCAAGTGCGACAAGTGCGGCTGGCAGTCGCCGGATCCGCATCATCCGCCGAAATTCTGCCCTCAGTGCGGCGATCCTTTCGACGAGCACGATCAACAATAGCGTAAGAAATGAGGTGAGCTTATGGCCAATACTTCCGTAGGCTATAAATGCCCGAACTGTGGCGGCCCACTGGCCTTTGCGCCGGGGTCGGAAAAAGTGACCTGTCCGTACTGCGATACGGAATTTGAAGTCGCCAAGATCGAAGAACTCTTTGCCAAACAGGAAAAATTGGCTGCCGAAGCCCAGGCGGCAAAAGAAGCCAAGTGGGATACGGCCGATGCCGGCAGTGAATGGGGCGAAGACGAAGCAGCCCAGATGCAGACCTTCACTTGTTCCTCCTGTGGCGCTGAGCTGGTCAGCGATGGCAATACGATGGCGACGGAATGTTGCTACTGCGGCAACCCGACCATGATTCCCAGCCGTTTTTCGGGGATGCTCAAGCCGGATTTCGTCATCCCCTTTAAAAAGACGAAAGACGAGGCCGTAGCCGCTTTGAAAGAATTTTATAAGGGCAAACGGCTTCTGCCCAAGGCCTTCACGGCCAATAACCGCGTCGAAGCCATCCAGGCCATGTACGTGCCTTTCTGGCTCTTCGATTCTGATGTGACAGCGTCGGCCGAATTCCGGGCTGAGACCGATACGGTCTATGAAACGAATGATGAAACCGTGACCGAGACCAGCGTCTACCGCTGCGACCGCCAGGGGACCATGCGCTTCCAGCGTATTCCCGTCGACGGCAGCCAGAAGATGGACGATACCTATATGGAAAGCATCGAGCCTTACGATTATCACGACCTGGTTCCCTTCAGCAGCGCCTATCTGACGGGTTATCTGGCCGATAAATACGACGTCGATGCCGAAGCCGCCGTGCCCCGGGCGGACGAACGGGTCCGCCAGAGCGCCCTCGGCGTCCTCGAAGATACAGTCGAAGGCTATGACCGGGTAGAACTCAAAGAAGATGTCATCAGCAAAGATGAAGGGGCTGTGTCCTATGCCATGGCGCCCGTGTGGATCCTGACGACGCGTTACCAGGACCAGCCGTATACGTTCATGATGAACGGCCAGACCGGCAAGATGGTCGGCAGCCTGCCTTATGACAAGGCCAGGGCCAACCTGTACTGGGCCGGCAGTGCCTTGATCTTGACGACGATTTTCTACTTCATTGCCAAGTGGTTCGTGTAAGGAGGGATAGCCATGAAAGGATATGTAACCAAGAGTCTGCTGTTCCTGGCCTGTCTGTTCTTCCTGGCGATGAATGTCTTGGCCGCCAATCCGTCCAGCCTGGCTGACGGGGCCCAGCTCCTGAAGGGCAGTGAACGCATTGCCGTGCTGAATGAACTCGGCAACATTGAAAGGAAATACGGCGTGCGCCTGGCCGTCGTCACCGTCAAGACGACGAATAAAGTAAAAATCGGCGACTATGCCAATCAGCTCCTGGACAGCACCTATACAGACGGGAAGAACGGCAATATGGTCCTGGTCCTGGCCATGGATACGCGGGACTATTACGTAGCCACCGATAAAGCCATGCGCCAGCGCATCAGCGATAAAGGCAGCCTTCCCGTCTTGGAAGAGAAATTCCTGCCCTTGCTGAAAGAAAAGAAATATGCCGAGGCTTTCAAAGCCTATGCCTTGGAGTCCGGTGAACTGCTGGCCTATTATGAAGCCAATGGCAAGGCCTATGATCCGCATGACGCCTTCAGTTGGACGGCGCTGCTCATCGCCCTGGCTCTCGGCATCGGCGGCGGCTTCCTCATCCGGCGCTATCTCATCAGCACCATGAGCAATGTCGCACCGGCCCTGGCGGCGTCGGCCTACCTCGATGAGGACAGCTTCGACCTTACGGAAAAGGAAGATACGTTCCTGTTCATGAATGTATCCCGCGTAGCCAAAGCGAAAAAATCGGGCCGCAACGACAGTACCGACGAGAATCACGGCGGTGGCGGCGGGAAGTTCTAAGCCGGCTTATGAGGAGGGTTCGTTATGAGATATGGGAAAAAAATACTGCTCATGCTGATGGCAGCCTGCCTGATCGGCACCAGTGCCTCAGCCTGTGAAGGTGCCCCTTACCGGTCCGTGCGCCTGGAGTCTGATGAGGCCCAGCAGATTCACGTTTTTACGCAATGCTGGGATACCATTTACCCGATGGACGGGAACCCCTTAAAGGAATTTGCCGTCACCGACCTCGACGGTAACGGCCTGCTGGAAATCCTGACGCGGGGCCAGAAGGGGGAAACCGTTCCCGTCGTCTATGAAGTAGACCCGCAGCGCCGGGGGATAACCTTGAAAAGCAAGCAATGGTATTACCGTCACGTCTTCCAACATGACATCGCCTGGTTCACCATGCATCCTGAAACGGCAGCCGGCCCCTGGGTAGGCCGTGCGGAAATCGTCGAATGGATGCTCCAGGACAGCTATGACATCTATATGGGCCGTAAAGAAGGCTTTGGATAATCCCTATCATTCACGAGATATGTATTAAAAGTCTATTAAGAAGGAGGGAATGGGATGGCTTTTAGCAGAAGATATTGGCTGGTCCTGGCCCTCTGCCTGGCCCTGCAGGGATTGGGCCAGGTCCGGGCCGATCTCGTCGTCTTACACACCAACGATGTCCACTGTGGTGTGGAGAATCAGCTGGGCTATGCCCAGCTAGCCCAGTATAAAAAGGACCTGATGAAGAACCCTGACGATACGGTGCAGCTCGTCGATGCAGGCGATGCCATCCAGGGCGAACCTCTGGGAAGTCTGACCCGGGGGCAGGCCGTCATCGACATCATGAATGTCGCCGGCTATGATTTCGCTATTCCCGGCAATCACGAATTTGACTATGGCGTAGCACGCCTGCTGGAACTGGCACCGCAGCTTGCTGGCGGCTATTACAGCTGTAACCTGGTAGATCTGCGGACGGGGAAGACCGTTTTTCCGCCCTATAAGATGGTGGCCTATGACGGCGGGAAAAAGGCGGCCTTCATCGGCGTGACGACGCCGCAGACCTTGATTTCTTCGACGCCCCGTTACTTCCAGGACGATAAGGGACAGTTCATCTACGGATTTTCAGAAGATGCGACAGGACAGAAACTCTATGAACAAGTCCAAAAGGCCATCGACCAGGCTTGGGACGAAGGGGCCCGGACGATTATCCTGGTCACGCATCTAGGTCAGAATGGGTCGCTCCCGGTCTGGACCAGCGAGGCCTTGGCTGCACATACGCAGAAAGTGGCGGCCATCATCGATGGTCATTCCCATGAACAATATGAACGCTTGGTCAAGAACCGCAAAGGTCAGCCCGTCCTCATCGCACAGACGGGAACGAAGTTCCAGTCTGTCGGCAAATTGGTCATCGATGACTACGGCCACGTGCGGGGCGAATTAGTGACCAAGCTGGACGGGGCCGATGCGGCGACCGAAGCTGTCGTACAGCGCGAAATGGCTGTCGTCCGGGAACAACTCCAGCAGCCGGTTGCCACGCTGCCTGTGGATTTCGTAACCGATATCGAGGGTCAGCGGCGCGTCCGGAACGGGGAAACGAACTTGGCCGATTTAGCAGTCGATGCCATCCGGTACCGGCTGCATACGGATGTGGCGCTCCTGAACGGCGGTTCCTTTCGGGCCCCGCTATCAGCCGGCATTGTGACCTATGAATCGTTATACCGGGTCTTTCCCTTTTCCAATCAGCTCGTCGTCTGCAGCGTAACGGGCCAGCAGCTCCTCGATGCCCTGGAAATGGGGGCTTCGCGGTATCCTCAGGAATTTGGCGGATTTTTGCAGGTGTCCGGCCTGACTTACCGCATCAATCCGGCGATTCCCAGTTCCGTCGTCCTCGACGATAAGGGCCGTTTTGTCAAAGTGGCCGGCCCGCGGCGGGTCGAAGACGTCCAGGTCAACGGCAAGGCCATCGAGGCCGATGAAGACTACCGCGTCGGCGGTACGGCTTACGTCCTCTGCCATGGCGGCGATGGACAGACCAGCCTGCAAGGCGGCATCCTGTTGGAAGATACGGGCCTGTCCGACGTCGAGGCTCTGGCAGAGTATCTCTCCCATAAGGGAGACACCCTGGCTGCTGACTATGGCAACCCGGCCGGACAGGGACGGATTATCGTCGGCCCGTAAACAGCAGCTGTGTGACGGCTATAGAAAAGGAGGTATTTTCGATGAATCAGATGATGACCAAACGGCTTCTTTCACTAGTGGCGGCAGGCCTCGTTTTCGCCGCTTTCCTGGCCGGATGTGGCAGTAACGCACCGGAATCACCGAAAGCGGATGCCGTGAAGATGGAAGCCATCCAAACACTTAAACTGGCTGGCAAAGACGTACCGCTCTATGAATTGACGGGGACCGAGCTGCCTCACTTCGTCAATTCCCTTCTGGCCGTAACAGTCGATGCGGTCTATGCTCCGACTCAGGAGAAAGGGGAAGACGATGCTCATCTCTGGAAATTCCCGATGAAAGGCGACAAGCTCTCGGCCGGACAGGAAATCGGTCTGATGAAACGGTACTGGCTGACGACGAACGGCCAGAACGTCTATTTTTGCCAGGGCAATCATGCCCAGGGCATCTATGACGGTTCGGCTGTCCACCAGGAGGCCTTGAGCAGCAACCGGGAACGTTCTCTCCAGGCTGTCTACGGCAGTGATACGGTCTATTTCGATCGCGAAGGGGCCAGTGCGACGGCCGGCATCACGCGGGGCACGCTCACGAAAGACGGCTTTTCGAATCCCAAACTGCTGCTGGCTACCTTTGGTTATATGGACCAGCGCAAGGCTGCTAAAGACGAAGTCGCTCCCAAGCTGATTGCAGCTGATACAGACGGCTTCTATATGCAGTGGACGGCCCGTAATGGTTCGAACAATGGCACGGGATGGACGAAACCGGTTTATGCTTTTGACCCGGATGGCAAGGAACTGCGTTCCTTTGAAGTAAATACAGGCCTGGCTGAAGGAATGCAGAAAGCTTCCGCCAGCGGACCTATCGTAGTGACTCAGGACTATGTCGTGTTTACCGGACGGGGCCTGTTCCGCATTTTCAATAAAAAGACCGGTGCCGCTGTCGGAGATATCGCCTATCAGATTGACGACCAGGTCTACACGCCCGATGCCATCACCACGGACGGAACGAACCACGTCTATTTCACCATTTACAATCGTCAGCAGAACGTCCAGCACCTCTATCGCCTGGATCTGCCCTAACGGTAAGGGACTGTCCCATGAAGGCTTCTGCCCATCATGGGGCAGTCTTTTTTTTGCCTTTTTATCTATCATGACAGTTGCGTTGTTGAATTATGTCATGTGTCATGACAGATTCGCAAAAGGCAATGATGCGGCTTAAAACACGATAGCAATTGCAAAATATACTTAATTTACCTGTAATAAATTACAGTGTACAGGCTTCACCTTTTTACTATAATGAAATTAAGAAAATAACTTGCATAATTTATAGTATAAAAGCAAAGGAGGCGTAAATCATGAAAAGACGTCATCATTGTAAATCATCCCATGCTAAAGTGACTTTAGCCGTATTAGCCCTGTGTGGCATGACCGCTTTTTGGGGCAGTGCTGCCTGGGCCGCTGATGCCGGGCAGACTCCGAATCCCGTCCAGGACGACATCCATTATTTCAGTGTGAAGCCGGAAGACGGTAATCGAGCCAGGAATTACAATAATGACGGCGCTGTCGGGACCGATTCCCTGGCCGTCGGCGCCGGCGCTTATGCAGACGGGACCATGGGCGCCACGGCCCTGGGCAACGATGCCGTAGCGGACGGTGAACGGGCCCTGGCCGTAGGCAATGGCTCGAAGGCTACGGGGCTGGATGCCATCGCCATCGGGACTGGCTCCAAGGGCGAAGCTGCCGGAACCAATGCCATCGCCATTGGCGAACAGAGTCATGCCAAGGGGATGTATACGACGGCTGTAGGCAGTTATTCCGAAGCCACGGACGAAGGAGCCGTCGCCCTGGGCCAGCAGGCCAAGAGCAAAGGAAAATACAGCACCAGCATCGGCATCATGGCTAATGGCATGTATGAAGGCGGAACGGCCGCTGACCATTCCACGGCCGTAGGGGCCTATTCTGAATCTTCCGGCCTGGCTTCCGTGGCCTTGGGTGGCTTCAGTAAAGCGACTGAGAAGTTTGCTTCTGCCTTGGGTTATGGCAGCGAAGCAGGCCTTAGGGGCACGGCCATAGGGGCTGCCAGCCAGGTTTCCGCAGAAGGGGGCACGGCCGTAGGCCTCTTGAGCCTCGCTTCCGCTACTGGATCCGTGGCTCTGGGTATGAGTTCCGTAGCCGACCGGGAAGCGGGCTGGCAGGGCTACCATCCCGTATACGGCCAGAAGATGATCGATCCGTCTCCTGCCTGGCAGTCCTCGTGGGGGGCCATTTCTGTCGGGGCCGGGCCTTCTCAGGATGAAAACGGCAGGCTGATTCCCCAGCGGACCCGGCAGATCATCAACCTGGCTGCCGGCACGGCAGATACGGATGCCGTGAACGTGGCCCAGCTGAAAGAAGCCATGAACGATGCCCGGGTTTCCATCCATGCCGGCGAAGGCATCATTGTAGAGAAACTGGGGTCGGAATACACCATCAAAGCCAATCTGAATGGCTTGAGCAATATTCATGGGGAAGTCCAGATTTTGTCCAATCCGGAGGAATTTCCACAGAACCCGGATCAGGCGGAAATATCTCCGAATCAGCCCGGATTGGCACCTAGATTGCAATTGGCTCGTTCCGTAGCGGAACCGGAAAGGGACAACGGCAGGCCCCTCCATGTAGGCTATGTGGCCAATGAAGTGAATTTTGCCACTGACGACGAGCATACGGCCAAGCTCAACGACGGGGGCACTGTCAATGTGCTGGGCGGGGACAATATCCAGACCGCATCCAGCTCCACTAAGAACGATAACGGAGTGGTCACCGATACCATCCATATCAATCTGAAGCCGGATATCACCGTCGATAGCGTCCAAATTTCCCAGGACGGACCGAAACTGGATGGACACGGACTCGATATGGCCAATCAATCCATCACCAAGCTGGCACCGGGAGAAATCTCTGAAACATCTACGGACGCCGTCAACGGCAGCCAGCTCTACGCGACAAACCAGATGGTCCAGGAAAACCGGCAGAACATCACTCAGCTCGGGAATTCTCTGAACAAACTGGATAACCGCATCAACCGCGTCGGCGCCGGCGCAGCCGCTCTGGCAGCGCTCCATCCGCTGGACTTCGACCCGGACGATAAGTGGGACTTCGCAGCCGGTTACGGTAACTACCGCGGCGCTAATGCGGCAGCTGTCGGACTCTACTATCGGCCCAATGAAGACACCATGTTCAGCGTCGGCGGCAGCTTTGGCGGCGGTGAAAACATGATCAATGCCGGCGTCAGCCTGAAAATTGGCCGCGGCAACCATGTTTCCAACTCCCGTGTCGCTATGGCCAAGGAAATCCGCGACCTGCGGCAGGCCTTGGCAGACCAGGCGGCTGAAATCGCCCAGCTCAAGGGAATGCACCACTTGGCTATCGATCCCAATAAGAGCCTGCTCTTCCCCGATGTAGCCGATAACCACTGGGCTTACGAATACGTCAGCAAACTGGCTGGCAACGGTATCCTCGAAGGATATCCCGATGGCTTGTTCAAGGGTAACCAGATGATGACCCGCTATGAATTTGCAGCCATCGTCTATCGCCTGATGGAAAAAGGACTTGGCCATACGGATCCGGAAATGAACCGCTTGGCTCGCGAATTCAGCAATGAACTGTCCTACATCCGCATTGACACCATCCATCAGGATAAAGACGGCACGCCGACGGTACAACGCGTCCGCGTAAAGAAATAGTTTACTTTTCGTTAATTGTAAGTCGTTCATCGTTCGTCGAATGGGAAAATATTTAAAGCCATCCGCTAACCGCTAACCACTAACTGCTAACCACTAAAAAGGGGCTGTCGCACGAAGGCTTCTGCCATCATGCGAGGCCCCTTTCTCTTTATAGTTTGCAGCATGGAGTTTAAATTTTTAACCATCCGCTAACCACTAACTACTAGCCACTAACAACTTAAAAGGGATTATCTATTCAGCTGTATGACAATCATGTTATAATTAATAAAAAGGAAAGACCATGTGTACCGAAAGACAGGTGACGGAGGTGGGGGAAATGGGCAGGCTGGTACGGTATTTCTGTTGCTTGTTTTGGCTCCTGGCCCTGTGTCAGGTCCAGGGCGGCCGGATTATATATGATGCCAGCGGGAGCCAGGCCTACGGTCGGGTCCTGCAGGCAGCAGGGTATGAGGCGGAAGGGATGCCGGCAGGCCAGCTGCTGCGTCACCTGCCGGAAGACGAGGTCATGGCCATCGAGGCTTATGATGTCCAGGCTGCCGTGCTCCAAGGGAACGACCGAGTCCCTTATTATTGGTATCCCCAGTATACGGCGACGGTCGTCCTGGCCGTAGCCGACACTTGTCCTTTTCCCATCACGGGCTGGCAGAGCCTGGAAACGTCACCGGTATCGCTGGCGCTGACGGCCGATGAACCGGCGGCGCTCTTTTTTATGCAAGCCATGAGCTATGGCCTGGACGGGAATCTGTCTGGCCAAGCCGGGATGGACCTGTTGCAGCGCATCCAGGAACAAGGGCGTTTGCAGATGGCGGAAGGACCGCAGTACTTGCCGGCCCAGGTATGGGTCCTCTTTGATTACCAAGCCCGGCAGTGGCAGCGTCGGGGAGCGCCTATTCATATCGTCGTCCCTGTTGAAGGGACCTTATCGTTCCAGAAAGGTTTACTAGCTAAACGCCCGTTGGCTTTGAATAACTATAAGTTATCGGAAATGTTAATATCTCAAGGTTACACCCCAATCCCACCATCTCCAAGCCAATACATTTCAGACAACGAAACGCTTTTCCAAGAAGCTGACAAGATTTCCCGACAAATCGATTACCGCCTTTCCAAGGTTTACCGGCTTACCAGCTTGACAGGTATCAACCACCTGACCTGGTACATGGCAGCGTTGTTCCTGGTCATCCTCTGGGGATGCCGCTTGCGGCGCCAAGTCCTGCAGCCGCCTGTCCGCCAGGCCTATCTCGGCGTCATCA
>OGGM01001101.1_pt1 | contig 11303 bp, 9 predicted proteins | sample 1571251 | NCBI WGS metagenome assembly OGGM01 (sample SAMEA2582076, study PRJEB24529) | metagenome | biome: Human gut stool | place: China | collected 2011 | reverse complement strand
CCCGCCTCCTCATCACGAGGAGGCGGGCACCGCTCTTTTATGTATCTAGAACCGGGCAAACCTAGCGTTTGCAGTGGATCTCAGTGGGGTTCTCAGCGGGGCAGGGGTGGGTTTACTTGCCGCCGCAGCCGCAACCACCGCATCCGCAGCCGCCGGACTTCACAGCCACCGAACCGGAGGTGGGAATACCGTCGCCGGTGTCGCCGCCCATGAGGTTCACGCGGTTGCCAATCTCGGGGCCGCCAACCGGCTGGGGCGCCTTACCCGCCAGGGTTGCCGCGAAACCGGCGGGCTCCGCCAGGGGGCTCAGGTTCGGCACCATAGAAGCTGCCGGGGAGCCGGAGGGGCCGCACGCCGCCGCTGCCGCGTTAGCCTTCGGCTGGGCGACCAGGTGGGCGCGGGAGAAGCGCTTAATCTGCTCGGCGGTCGGGTACGCGAAGGACACCTTCACCTCACCGTTGACGAGCATGAGCGGCAGAACCTCGCGGCCATTCATCTCAATCTGCTCGGCAACCGGTGCGCACTCTTCAAATGCGGAAGGGTAGGAGTCGGTGGAGTACACCTCAATGTCCACGCCCGAATCCAGTGCCTCCTGCGCGGCACCCAGGAAGATGGAACGCTCCATATCCTGCGGATCCTCCGGGTTCTCGCCGGGGCCCGGAATAAATACTTCAAGAACGGTCTCAGCCGCTTCAGTCATCAGTTCAGCCTTTTCTGTCTTATGGGCACCGGCTCGCGGGAGGGTGCCACTCCTTCACTAAGTGTACTCGCGACCTCAAGAGTGCAGAAGTGTGAGTTGAAGTTCCAGATTTGCGGAATATTTGCAGAATTCGAGTCGAATGACCCTCAGCACATGAGCTGCGGGTTCAGGTGTTGTATTCTGAGTGCATATGCACCGGAGTGTGCGAACCCTGCAATTCAGGCAGGTGCCGCCCGGTGTGAAACCAAGAAGGCAACGACGCCCGCATCCGACGCGGACGCATCAGCGCTACAAATACACGCTATTCATAGCGCCACACGACCAGAAGGAGCATATATGTTCGGTTTCGGCAAGAAGAAGAAGGAAGCTGCCGCACAGGAAGCATCGTCCGCAGACGTCTACGTCGCGCCTGTTACCGGCGAGTACCTGCCGCTGAGCGAAGTCTCCGACCCCGTTTTCTCTCAGGGCGTTATGGGCGACGGCTACGCAGTGAACCCCACCGCAGGCACCATCGTCGCACCCGTCGCAGGCACCATCGCACTGATTCAGGACACCCTGCACGCATTCATGCTTCGCACCGAAAACGGCGGTGAGGTACTGGTTCACATCGGTATCGACACCGTTGAGCTCGGTGGCGACGGCTTCACCAAGATCGCTAACGTTGGCGACAAGGTTGAGGCAGGCGCACCCATCATCGAGGTCGACTGGGCAGCAATCGAGGGTCGCATCCCCTCCAAGGAAACCATGGTGATGATCACCAACACCGCAAAGTTCAACATCTCCAAGGACTCTGAGTCCCGCCGCCCCGTCGCAGCCGGCGACCGCGTCGCTCAGGCAACCAAGAAGTAAGCTGAACCAGCGAAAATAGCTCAGCTTCAACAGCGGTGAAAACCCGTGAAAACACTTAACGCAAAAGGTCGCGTTCTGCAGGCTCAATCGGTCTACAGGCGCGGCCTTTTTCGTTACGCGAGAAATTTTTTAACGCCGCATGAAATGCCGCTATTAAAAGCGGCGGAAAAGGAGGAACACATTCACCCGCATTACACGGCGGGCATGAATGAGGCGCACATAATACCCTATTTTCCTGTAAACGCAGTGAATCACCGATAAAAAATCGTTATCCTACTTAGAGTTGTAGTTTGAGTTGAGAGAATCCGGACCCTCAGCTATAAACCAAAACTTCAATGAACAACCACACACATTACGCTCAACTCATAAAAGAAAAAGGACTACTACGGTGACTGCATTCCCGAAGACCTCTAAGAATCTGAGCCGCCGCGGCTTCATCGGTGCCTCCGCACTGGCACCCGCCGCCCTCATGCTCCAGGCAGGCGAAGCCCACGCCGCAGCCAACACCCGCGCACAGCTCGCGGCAGTACACAGCGGCTCCCCCGCACATCAGCTGCTCTACAAGACCGATGAATTCTTCATCGCCCACCGCGGCGCCGGCAACATCAGCCCCGAGCACACCGCCTACGCCTACGCAGAATCTGTACGCCGAGGCGCCCTCGCCGTCGAAATTTCCGTACGCACTACCAGGGACGGCCAGTTCGTCTGCATGCACGATACCAACATCAAGCGCACCACCGGTGCGTCCATGGACGTGCGCGGCCACACCCTCGCAGAACTGCGCCAGTACAAGGTCAACATGCGCAAGAATCTGGGCGAGAAGACCGACCTCTACGACATCCCCACCCTCGAAGAGGCCATCGCCGCAATTAACGCCGTACCCGCAGGCGGCGAATACGCCTCCGTCGGCGGCAAGAAGGTCGTGCTGTTCCTCGAAGCGAAGGACGGCCCCGCACAGGCAGGCCTCGTCAAGTTCATCACCGAACGCGGCCTGCAGCGCCGCACCGTCATCAAGATGTACCGCGACGGCAGCGGTGGCTTCAAGCCCACCTCCAAGTACCTGAAGCTCGCCAACTCCGCAGGCTGCGCCACCTGGTGCTACTTCGACGGCGGCGACCCCATCGACAAGATCTCCGCAATGGCACGCCACGAAAACGTGGACGCCATCGGCGTACCCTACTACGAGAAGCCGACCGGCGCATCCCAGGGCTCCATGAGCGAGGCGAACGTACGCACCCTCACCGGCCTCGGCAAGGCAGTCATCGTCTGGGAAATCCACCGCCGCTCCGCCTACGAAAAGTACAAGGCACTGGGCGTGAAGGGCTTCATGTGCCCCGACCCCTACTGGGTAATCGGTGACCCCTTCGACGCCAGCGTCAAGATCAAGACCGGCAAGCGCCCCCACGGCATGCTGCCCGCCGACCCCTCCGTCGCAGCGGATATGCCCGACCTGACCGGCGCAGCCATCGTGCACAACCAGCGCTACGACGAATCCGTACTGCTCGGCCCCCTGGCGAACTACACCACCCGCGACAAGTACACCCTCGACTTCTCCATGAAGTGGACCGGCGCACTGCCGCAGCAGGCGGGTCACTACGGCTACATTGCTTTTGGTCGCGAACACGACGGTCCCTTCGGCATCGGCAAGAAGTTTGCCGCAAACCAGGAAGACGGCACCTACGTGTTCGCCATCCGCCCCAACTACAACGGCGGCTCCGTAGCGCAGATCCTCTGCTTCGAACCCAAGCAGACCAGCCCGCGCGTACTGCACACCATGAAGCTGCGCCAGAAGGTCACCACCGGCCAGGCACTGAACTGCAAGATCGTGGTGAACAAGAACAGCTTCTACTACACGGTCAACGGTCAGTACTCCAGCCCCATCAACCACAGCGCCTACCGCGGCCCGTACGTACACTTCGGCCGCTTCCACGGCACCAACGATGGCGGTCCTCTGGAGCTGACTCGAATCGAGGCACGCCAGTCCTGGATCTGAGAGAACCGGTGGGCATAGTCCACCTGGGTGCCCGCCTCACCGCCCGCTAAGCGGTGAGATTACGGATACCGGGCAGAGCGGATGCAACATCGAGCATCCCTTCCGGGCAACGCTTTCCATAATTCCTAGCTCCATGATTATTAGCTAGGCGCTCGCGCGCCGAGCGAGAATCCACCCGAGGAATCTACCCGAAGGGGGTCGTATCCAACGCGGATGCGGCCCCCTTCGGCGTGCCCGCGGCCTTTCCAGGGTGGGGAGAGGGGGGAGGGGGGGAGAGCGGAGAGCGCAGGCGAGGATAGGGTGCGCGGGGACGTGTAGGCGCGCGGGGCAGGTTCGAGGGGTAGGGGAGCGTGCGGGACTAGAATTAAAAGCGTCAGAGTCGACCGCACCGGCCGCCCCAACCCGAAAGGCACGCCATGACCACCTCACCCGAAAGCTCCGCCGCAAAGCCCGCCGCGAAGTCCGCCCAGCTGCGAGGCCGCACCGAACCGCATGTGCACAGCTTCAACATGCCGCAGCTCGAACCCATCGACCCCTACGAGCGGCCCTCCTACCCCTTCTTCTACGTGCCCACCGACCTGCTCATTGGCGGCAGCTGGGTCACCGGCGACAACGGTTCCTTCCCCGTGCACAACCCCTCCTGCGGCCAAATCCTCGCGCACGTCGCCGACGCCAGCGTCGAACAGGGCATCGAAGCGCTCGACACCGCCTGCGACGCCCGCGCCTCCTGGGCGGCAACCAGCGTCCGCGAACGCGCCGACATCCTCAACCGCGCCTACACGCTCATGATGCAACGCACCGAAGTTATCGCCCGGCTCATGACCCTCGAAATGGGCAAGCCCCTCGACCAGTCCCGCGGCGAGGTCGCCTACGCCGCGAACTACCTGCGCTGGTACGCCGAAGAAGCCGCCCGCAACTTCGGCCGCACCGCCACCGCCCCCGAATCCGGGCTGCAAATCACCACCGTACGCCGCCCCGTCGGCCCCTGCCTGCTCATCACCCCCTGGAACTTCCCGCTCGCCATGGCGGCACGCAAGGTCGCCCCGGCGCTCGCGGCGGGCTGCACCGCGGTGCTCAAGCCCGCCTCCCTGACCCCGCTCAGCTCCCTGTACTTTGCCTCCCTGATGCGTGAGGCGGGTCTGCCGGACGGCGTGCTGAACGTGGTGACCACCTCCCGCACCAGCGAGGTTGTCTCCGCCCTGATGGCTGATGAGCGCCTGCGGAAGGTCTCGTTCACCGGCTCTACCGCCGTGGGCCGCACCCTGCTCGCGCAGGCTTCGCAGAACGTTCTGCGCACCTCCATGGAGCTGGGCGGCAACGCCCCGTTCATCGTCTTTGAGGATGCGGACATCCCCGCCGCCGTGGAGGGCGCCTACGCGGCGAAGATGAGGAACATGGGCGAGGCGTGCACCGCCGCTAACCGATTCATCGTGCACGAGGACATTGCCGAAGAGTTTACCCGCGCTTTCGTGGAGCGCATGGAGGAGACCATCATAGGTGATGGAACCGTCGACGGAACCGACTGTGGACCGCTAATTCAACCTTCAGCGGTTGAATCCATGCTTTTTATGGTGGAAGATGCCCTGGGCAAGGGCGCGCTCCTCGCCTGCGGCGGGTACATTCCCGAGCTTGAGGAGAACGTTCCGAGCGATACCGGCGGCATGCCTAAGAACCTGAACAAGGGCAACTTCGTGACCCCCACCGTGCTGACCGGCGTGACCGATTCGATGCGCGTGTGGCGTGAAGAAATCTTCGGCCCCGTCGCCCCGATTGCCACGTTCAGCGGCTACGGTGAGGAGGGCGAACGCACCGCCCTGAAGCTCGCCAACGACACCGAGTATGGCCTGGCGGCGTACGTGTACACGAGCAACCACCCGCGCTTTACGCGCATGGCGGCTGGCCTGGAGTTCGGCCTGATCGGTTACAACTCCGGCGTTATCTCGAACGCCGCCGCCCCGTTCGGCGGCGTGAAGCAGTCCGGCATGGGTCGCGAGGGCGGCCCCGAGGGTCTGGAGGAGTACACCGAGCTGCAGTACATCGGCGCACCGAACCCGTTCGCCGGATAAGTCTGAGGTTCCGGCTACGCCGAACCCTGGATGACGAGCTCTGGATACGGTGAATTTTGGATACAGCGAAGCCCCGGCGGGTACCCGAGAAGGTGCCCGCTGGGGCTTCATGCTGTCTAATCATGCGCGGGTGCTAGAGCTGGCGCAGTGGTTAGAGCTGGCACTACCTAGAGTTGGTGCAGAGATTAGAGCTGATGCAGCGCGAGCAGCTCGCGGCTGAAAGCATCTGCGGGACCCTTGCCGCAGGAATTGGGGCGCGGCTCAAGGGTGACCCGCTCGAAGAAGGTGACCCAGGTGCGTCCGTCGGTGTGGGTGGTGAGTGCCGCCTCCAGGGTGAGGTGTTCGGCGGTATCTACCGGGGGCTCGATGCCAGCCTCGCGGAGTGCGTTCAGCGCCTCCGCTGCCGATGTTTCACGTGAAACCAAACCTCCAGAGGTTACTTCTTCACCCTTTTTCTCCACTTCGAGGCGCACGGCAACCTCCGCCGCCTGCTCCACCGGAGTATCCGTACTGCGCCCGCGCAGACCGTGCAGCGACGGAATAGCGCGACCCGCCAGCGACAGGTACGCCGCCAGCGCCGAAGGCTCCGAGAGGCGACCGTAGGTGTAGCCGGTGGGCAGCATAATGCCGACCGGGGCAAAGCGGTGACCGCCCGTATGCGAGCACTCCCAGACCACGTTCGCGGGCAGGATATCCGCCAGGTGTGCCGCAATGGGGCGACCGCGCAGGGCACAGCAGCGGTCGCGCTTGGAATGGGTGCACACGAGAATGGCGGGGGAATCCATGAGCTTGGCGCCGGTCGCCTGAATCAACTCCTCCGGGTTGCCCAGGGGTAGTTCGAGGAGCTGTTCGGGGGTGCTCACGCTGAACGAGTAGAGCTTCTCCTCACCCGGGGTGCAGAGCGCGTAGAGTACCCGGTGGGTCGGGTTGCCGGATGCATCCGGTGCGCCGTGCAGTACACGCCCCGCCCTGCCCGCCTGGCGGATCAGCAGGAACTTCAAACCCGCCTGCGAGACTGCCTCACCCAATGCCGCCGAAAGCTCCTCGCCGAGGGCGGAGCCGTCCAGCACGTCGCGGCCCCACTGCCCCACGTGTTCGAGTGCCAGCCATGCGGTGGCGCGTCCGGCGGTGCCGCCGAGAGCTTCGTCGTCGTAGAGGGAGCAGGAGTCCGCCGGGATGCTCGTGGCGCGGGTGCGTGAAGAGAGCTCATCGGCGTGTGCGGCGCGCAGGTTATTCAGTTCTGCGGGGTTGGTGGCGCGTGGCTCGGGGGTTGCGGGGGTGCAGGATTCAGTCATGGTTTCTCGATTCTACGCCTGCAGGATGTGAATGACCTATGCCGCCCCTGCGCGGTCTAAATGCTGAAAAACAACCGTCTAAGGGTGATTTTTAGGGGCTATCGGGCGGTCAACTACTCAGGAAGAAGCGCCAAAGCGACGCGGTAGAGGTGGTCTTTTTCCTCGGGGGTGCCGAAGAAGGAGCGGAGCATGTAGCCCTGGAAAACCATCATGAAGGCGTCCGCAGTATCGCGGGCGTAGTCGGTGATAAGCGCCTCCTGCTCGGGGGTGCGCTGTGCCGGGTCGGGGTTGATTTCGTGCAGAACGCGCAGCTGTTCGGCCGCCCAGGGGGTGAGGGCTTTTACGATGATGCCCTGCAATAGGGGCATGATGTCTGCGGTTGCCTTGGCAATTTCGGGTGCGTGGAGCGATTCGAGGCGGATGCGCAGCATGGCGGAGAAGTTCTCGTTAACCATCTGGTTGGTGTAGATGATTTCGAGAATATCCTGGGGCCCGGCGCCTTCGGGGAGTGCGGCGTAGAGCTCCTTGACGTTGTTGAGGCGCTCGTTGATGGCGGTGATGAGGATGTCTTCTTTGCCGGAGAAGTGCGAGTAGATGGACCCGGAGGACAGCCCGGAGGCTTTGATGATGTCGCTCATGGAGGTGTTGGTGTAGCCCTTTTCGAGGAAGCAGCTAATGGCGGCTTCGATGATTTGGGCTCGGCGTGCGGCTTTGGTGGCGTCTGTTAATCGGGGCATGGTTCCAGTCTAGGGGGTGAGGCTAAAGAACGCGTAAACACAACACTGATTCTTTTTGTGACTTTGCAAACAAAATATCCATTTCGTTTGCACTTGGTAAAAACCGAGAGTAGAGTTCTGATTCGTAAACGAAACAAGCATTTTGTTTGGAGGTTGTCATGAGCAACGAACCCACCCCCGCACTCACCGCAGAATCGGTGAGCGCCACCAACCCCATTACCACCGAAACCACCAAGACCCCGGCAGAAACCCTCGAGCGTTCCTCCTGGATCAAAGTCATCAGCACCTCGCTGCTGGCATCCCTGATTGTTTCGCTCGTTATCCTCGCCTTCACCTGGCCCACCAAAACCATGGAAGCGAAAAACCTGCCCGTCTCCATCGCAGGCCCCGAGGTGACCGTCAGCCAGTTCGAACAATCCCTCAAAGACCAAGGTATTGAAACCTTCGAGCTGAAGCAGGCATCCTCCCGCGAAGACGCCGAAAACCAGATCAAGCAGCGCGAAACCTACGGCGCAATCATCTTCACCGAAGGCGCCGTCCCCGAGGTGCTGACCGCCCCCGCCGCGAACGCCGCAGCAACCCAGATGCTCAACGGTGTTGCCACCCAGCTGAATGCGCAGATTCAGCAGAAGGCGCTCGCAGCCAAGACTGAGGCCCTCACCCAGGCGGTGCAGGCGGGAGGTGAGCAGGGCGCCCAGGCTGCCGCTCAGCTGGAGCAGCTGAAGGTAGAAGCTGAAAAGGCCTCCGCTATGACCGTCAAGACCACCGCCGTGGTGTCCCTGAACGAAAGCGACAGCTCGGGTAGCGGTATTGCAGTCGCCGCGTTCCCGCTGGTCATCGGCGGTATTCTGGGTGGTTCCTTCTCTGCTCTGCGCGTGAACGGTACCTGGCGCCGCTTCGTCACCGCTACCCTTTACGCCGTCATTGGTGGCGCACTCACCGCCCTGATCCTGAATGTCTGGTTCGGCCTAATTCCCGGTGACTTCGCAACCCTGTGGGCAGCATTCAGCGCCACCTACCTGGCGACCGCCTCCTTCATCGTGGGTGTGAGTGCCCTGACGGCGCCGATTGTCGGTCTGGGTGTAGGTGCCGTCATCACCATGTTCATCGGCAACCCGATTTCGGGGGCAAGCATGCCGAGCGTATTCCTGCCCGGTGCCTGGGGTGCTATCGGTCAGATGATGGTTCCGGGTGCCTCCTCGACCCTGCTGCGTTCCATCGCGTACTTCCCGGAGGCTGCAACGAGCGGCCAGTGGCTGGTACTCGGTTCTTGGATTGCCTTCGGTCTGCTCGCCGGCGTGATCGGCTGGGCGCTGAAGGAGCGCCGCTCCGCAAAGGTGGAGGCATAACCGCCGCGGGCTAGGCAGCTAGTACATACAGAAAAGGGTGTGCGCCGTGTTCACTGAACACGGCACACACCCTTTCGGCACACCGACTATTACCGACTGCTATTCGCTGTTACTGGTTGTCGAGAACGTACTGCTTGAACTGCTCATCCTTGCGTTTGAATTCTTTGAGCTCATTCTCCAGGGCTGCCTGGTTCTTGGCGATGAGCGGCTTCTGGTACTGCGCCTCCAGGTCGTAGAGTTTCTGCGAACGGCCTACATCCTGATTGCACTGCGCCTGGATGACGGCGATTCGAATTTCCTCTTCTGAGGGGGTGGTGCTCCGAGGAATGTTCTTCGATTCCTTGACGGTCATCTCACTATCGGGGGTGAGGCCCTTATTCTTGACGCATCGCTTCCACTCGTCGTCGAGAGATTTTTTGAGCTGCCTATCCCCTGCGGCGTCTCGGGCATCGGTCTCCAAACGCCTAAATGTGGCGGAGCCGAATGGTATCTCTCCAATTTGCTTCATCTCATCGCTGGCGCGCTGATAACATTCGGTCCTGACATCCTTCCCAGGGTCGGAGGAGGGCGCAGGGGAGGACAGATCCAGCGTATTCGATTCATTGGGCTCGTGGAGGCCGTATTTTTGGGCGCGCTCAACATTCCAGATTCCGTAGGTCCTGCCGTAGTTCCTGCCGGCCCCCTCGGTGCGGACAAACATCTCGTAGTGCTGCCCGTGTTCGGCAAAACACTTTTTGCGGGCGAGCTCAAGGGCTTTGGTAAAGTATTCGCCCTTGCCGGCGGTGTTGTATGCGTCCAGAGGCAGGATCACCCGGTCATTTTCTACGTCGAAGATTGCTCGGGCGCTTTCGTCCTTCTCTAGAGAAGGACCGAAAGAGCAAGAAGACAGCACAGTGCTGATGAGGGCAGCCGCCAGAAGCTTTTTCAAAGCTGACATGATGCTCCTCCAATCTATATGAGAAGTAGGGGGAGAGAGCTGAGATTCTCTCTCCCCCCACATGTGGTCTTAGAGTCGTTCAAGAGAGCTGATGCGGTCGTTCCAATCGAACGGGTCCCACCAATAAAGTCCTTCGCGAACACCGCTTAGATTATTGAAATCTCGTGCATCCGTAACAAGGCATGCCCCCCGGTACCCCGCATGTTCACAGACGCGATAATTCTCGCCGTAGCTACGAATCGAGCTAATCGAATCGTTGTAAATTCCGTACCCCCACCACACGGCAAGGTTTTTGACGGAGCGCCCCTTGGTATCCAGGGTAAAGAACCCCTGCCATTGGGCGTCGGTGAAGAACTGAGCGGAATGACTTGCAGGGACATTAATCCCTACCAACGTGGTAGCAACCAAGCCGGTTGCCAACAATTTTCGTAGACGCATTGAGTGTTTCCAATCTGTCTCGGGGGCTGTAGACGTCGCGGTCGTTGCCCTGTAATGCCACACAAATTTATGTGGTTTTTGAATACTTCTCAAGAAGTGTTTTAAAGATAACCCAAGTCGGGAGCGATTTGCAGGAAAATTAGTGCATGTGTTTTGTTGAAAATATCACACAAAACCCTATGTGATTGATCTTGTAGTCGCTGATGGGATTGACTGAACCGTCAACGAGCGCCGCACCGCAACGGTGGGGGTATAACCGTCTCCGGAATAACCCTTATATGAACTCTGCCGATAGACACGGTGAAGACGCAGGGTAGGTGGGAGCACCTGATTTGGTGCCCCGACCGCCTCGCGCCACAATGAACACATGACCGCAGAAGACACCACCACACTAACCAGCGCCAGGCTCGACCTCTGGCTCTGGTCAGTGCGCATCTTTAAAACCCGCTCCCTCGCCGCCGACGAATGCAAAGGCGGCCACGTGCGCGTCAACGACGCCCCCGCCAAACCCTCCCAAAAACTCAAAAAAGGCGACATCGTCAAGGTCCGCTACCCGGGCTGGGAACGCATCTTCAAAGTCGAAAAGCTCCTCGTCAAACGTGTAGGCGCGCCCATCGCCGTCACCTGCTACGAAGACCTCTCCGGCCCGCGCCCCGCCTACCTCTCCATGCCGCCGGTCGCCAAACGCGAACGCGGCAGCGGCCGCCCCACCAAGAAGGAACGCCGTGCCCTCGACGAACTGCGCGGCCGAGGCGCCTAACCGCCTAAAGCGCATCTCACGGAGTGCACCCCACCCCGCGTGCAGGCACCCGCCGCGGCGGCGGGGAGTAGCCTAGAAGGATGAGCACACAGAAGCACCCTATTGCTGAACCCGACGGCACCGCGCCCGCCGCGAACCCCAGTGCCAATACCGCCGAGCCTTCGCTGAACCGGCGCATC
>OGGM01001095.1_pt1 | contig 11402 bp, 4 predicted proteins | sample 1571251 | NCBI WGS metagenome assembly OGGM01 (sample SAMEA2582076, study PRJEB24529) | metagenome | biome: Human gut stool | place: China | collected 2011 | reverse complement strand
GCCTTCTTGTTTTCAGTCATGTATATAAGGATACGCGCTGAGGACAGGCTATATACAGGTAGAGTGTACTTTTAAACCCTGATGGGCTGTTCTTCTCACTCTTGGAGAAATGCACCGGGGCACGCATCGGGATACGCGCGGGGGAATACGGCCCGGGTGGGTAAACCGCTGAGGGTAAACAAAACCCCGGTACCGTGCGGTACCGGGGTTAGCGGTGGGTCCTACCGGGATCGAACCGATGACATCCACGGTGTAAACGTGGCGCTCTACCAGCTGAGCTAAAGACCCATAGTCCTCACTGATTCATTGTCGTTTCAGTGGCGAACACAAGAGAAAACTATACGGGCTTTTGAGGCGCCACGCAAATCCGAGACACGTGTTCTATGTCTCAATATTTTTTTCTTTTTCGCAACTCACCCCACAGCAAGCCACATCAAGCCATATTGACCCCCGGCCTTATAGGTAGGTCATACCCCATCATTCCGCGCCATTCCGCCACCCCCACCATTCCGCACTATTTAGATACAAAAAGACCCTAACTAGTACTTTTGATGCGCATATTTTTCACTCAGAGAGCTAAGCCACGAAACCCACATCACAAAAACCTTCGTTTGATGCCAAGAAGCCCACATTTAGGTCTAAGATAGTAGAGATAAGTAGCGAAGTAGACCCCACGGATCTATAGCGCTTAAACGCAGAGATTGTTCGACAATGCAACATCGCGGCGAACAATCTACACAACCGCACAGAAGAGAGGTTGGATTAGTTTGGCTAACGTACCGAACGAGCACTCCCTGAGCACCCTTCTTGATGGCCTGAAGGACATCGACGTAGAAGAGACCCAGGAATGGGCTGAGTCCCTCGAGGACCTTATCAAGACTCACGGCACCGAGCGTGCAGAGTACATCCTTCGCGCGCTGCTCAAGGAGGCTGGCGCAAAGGGCGTAAAGGTCCCCACTCTGGTCAAGACCGACTACATCAACACCATCCCCGCAGACCAGCAGCCCGAGTACCCCGGCGATGAGGAACTCGAGCGCCAGTACCGCGCATGGATCCGTTGGAACGCAGCAATCATGGTTCAGCGTGCCCAGAAGAAGGGCATCGGCGTTGGCGGTCACATCTCCACCTTCGCAGGTGTCGCTGACATCTACGAGATGGGCCAGAACCACTTCTTCCGCGGCCGTAACCACCCCGGTGGCGGCGACCAGATCTTCTTCCAGGGTCACTCCTCCCCCGGTGTCTACTCCCGCGCATTCGTTGAGGGCGTCCTGACCGAAGAGCAGATGGACGGCTTCCGTCAGGAGAAGACCAAGGGCGCAAACGGTATTCCTTCGTACCCGCACCCCCGCTGCATGCCCGAGTTCTGGCAGTTCCCGACCGTTTCCATGGGTCTGGGCCCCCTGAACGCAATCCACCAGGCATCCTTCAACAAGTACCTGCACAACCACAAGATCAAGGACACCTCCGAGCAGCACGTCTGGGCATTCCTGGGCGACGGCGAGATGGACGAGCCCGAGTCGCGTGGTGCACTGCAGCTGGCTGCAAACGAGCACCTGGACAACCTGACCTTCGTCGTCAACTGCAACCTGCAGCGTCTGGACGGCCCCGTTCGCGGTAACGGCAAGATCGTTCAGGAGCTCGAGGCATTCTTCCGCGGCGCAGGCTGGCACGTCATCAAGGTCCTGTGGGGCTCCGACTACGACGAGCTGCTCAAGAAGGACAAGAGCGGCAAGCTCATCCAGCTGATGAACGAAACCCTCGACGGTGACTACCAGACCTTCCGCGGCGAAGACGGCGGCTACATCCGCGAGCACTTCTTCGGCAAGTACCCTGAGACCAAGGAACTGGTTGCAGACCTGACCGACGAGCAGATCTTCAACCTGCGCCTGGGTGGCCACGACGACAAGAAGCTCTACGCAGCCTTCAAGGAAGCTATGGAGACCAAGGGCAAGCCCACCGTCATCCTGGCACAGTCCATTAAGGGTGCGGAGCTCGGCCCGTTCTTCGAGGCACGTAACTCCACTCACCAGATCAAGAAGTTCACCATGGAAGCACTGAAGGGCTTCCGTGACCACCTGAACATCCCCATCTCCGACGAGGAGCTGGAGAAGGATCTGTACAACCCGCCGTACTACCTGCCCGAGGCAAACCACCCGGCACTGCAGTACATGCAGGCACGCCGTAAGGAACTCGGCGGTTACATCCCCGGCCGCGCAAACGCACAGCCCGAGATTACCCTGCCCGAGTCCAAGGTCTACGCACAGACCAAGAAGGGCTCCGGCAAGCAGACCGCTGCTACCACCATGGCGTTCGTCCGCCTGATGAAGGACCTCATGCGTGTGAAGGGCTTCGGTCACCGTATCGTTCCCATCACCCCCGATGAGGCACGTACCTTCGGTATGGACTCCTTCTTCCCGTCCGCTAAGCTGTACAACCCCAACGGCCAGAACTACGTGCCCGTTGACCACCAGCTGATGCTGACCTACACCGAGTCCCCCGAGGGCCAGATTGTTCACGTGGGTATTAACGAGGCAGGCGCAACCGCAGCGTTCACCGCTATCGGTACCTCCTACGACACCCACGGCGAGCCGATGATTCCGATCTACATCTTCTACTCGATGTTCGGCTTCCAGCGCACCGGCGACGGCTTCTGGGCAGCATCCGACCAGCTGTGCCGCGGCTTCGTCATTGGTGCAACCGCAGGTCGTACCACCCTGTCCGGTGAGGGTCTGCAGCACAACGACGGTCACTCCCCGATCCTAGCGTCCACCAACCCGGCGTTCAAGATCTACGACCCGGCATACGGCTACGAGATTGCGCACATCATGGAGCGCGGCATCGAGCAGATGTACGGCACCAAGGACGAAGACCACAACGTCATGTACTACCTGACCGTGTACAACGAGCCGATTCACCAGCCTGCTGAGCCGGCAAACGTTGACGTTGAGGGCATCATCAAGGGTATCCACAAGATCAGCGAGTCCCCGCTGGCCTCCGGCCCCAAGGCACAGCTGCTGGCATCCGGCGTTGCTGTTCCGTGGGCTGAGAAGGCTCAGAAGCTGCTGGCTGAGGACTGGGGCGTCTCCGCAGACGTCTGGTCCGTCACCTCGTGGACCGAGCTGCGCCGCGACGGCGTTGCCGCTGAGGAAGAGGCTCTGCTGAACCCGAACCAGCCCGCTCGCGTTCCTTACGTGACCCAGAAGCTGGCAGGCGCTGCTGGCCCGATCATCGCGACCACCGACTTCGCTTCGGAGGTTCCCGACCAGATTCGCCAGTTCGTTCCGAACGACTTCGCAACCCTGGGTGCTGACGGCTTCGGCTTCGCAGACACCCGCCCGGGTGCACGTCGCTTCTTCCACATCGATGCAGAGTCGGTTGTTGTCCGCACCCTGCAGATGCTGGCAAAGCGCGGCGAGGTTGCAGCAGACGTTCCCGCGAAGGCATTCGCTAAGTACGACCTGCTCAACGTGAACGCTAACTCCGAGCTGGAGCAGCACTAAGCATTTAGCGGTAGAACCCCGGTTCTGCGTTAGACGCTAAACGATGCCCCCGGTTGATGATTCATCAACCGGGGGCATTCGTATTTTAACTGCGAAGAGGCGCAGGGTACCCGAACTGCTTCCTGTTGATATTCTCGCTGACTACGCATTTCTTATGTAATAAATCAGACGTGACTGGAGTTTTGGTTGCCCTGTGTACCTAGCCGGTGGTAGGCTTTAATCACCCTTCAACTATGATATTCGCCATAGTATTGGTGGATATTCAGGGTGCCCAATCAACATCACGGGGGTAGGCACGGCTCACTCATCTACGAGGATTTGCCCTCCATAACTCATAGGGGTTCCTGATGAAGCTCTAGAATACTCTCCCAGCAGTGACGACGCTGCAGAAACACCCTTGTGCGTGGTCTGCCATAGCGTCTTAGCCTTTCGCTATGGGTGCACTCCCAAGCTAGCAGGCACTCCCCCGAGATTCTGCTTATCGCTCTGGGATTCACATAGATTCCAGATTCTCTCGACGCCCATATTCACCGAGGCATATGCTTTGCAACAATCAGCAAAATACAGCCCCGCTTTCTTTACTGTCACATATTCTTTATCCAATTACGGAGGGAGAATCATGAACCTCAAGAAACTCTTTCAACCCGCAATGGCCATAACATTTGCATTCACACTAGCCTGCACATCCTGTTCTACAGGCCCGCAACTAGAACGTGATGAAACAGCCCAAGCAACTCTAGACTATAAAAACAACCGAATCATTACTCCACTCGAAGAATACAATGACCTTTTAGACGAAAATTCCCAGTATTACGGTCGAGCCTTGGAAATTCTCAGGCAGCGCTGTTTCGCAAAGCACGGCCAATCCTATGAAATATATATCCCGGATGTAGAAGATAGGAAATTCTTTTCGTCCGGTCGCGAGTTTGGCCTCTGGAACCCCGAATACTCCGCCAAATATGGAAACTACAAGCGATCCGGGAATGCACCATCATCCGCGGGCTATGACACAAAAATCATGGAACAGTGCATGCCTGAAATCTTAGCCACGTTGAAAGAGATTGCGGGCATCAGCCTCGAAGAGCAAAGTGGCCTCACAGAAGCCTATCGTCGAATCCACGGCGAATCCTATGCAGCTGCCATGAATCATCCCGAATGGAAAAAATACCGTGAAGCATGGTGGAAATGCCTATCGGATAAAGGTCTAACGCCACGAAAAGGCGATGAAGAATGGGAAACACAAGAGCTATCAGATGCAACCCGCGCTAGTGGTGATAATAATGCCCCGGCCTCAGAAGAAGAAATTCGAATCAGTGTCATTGAAGCACAATGCAGTAAAGATACAGGTATGGCTCAAGGTCTTGCCAATCTTGTAGCTTCATATCAGAAACCGCTCATTCGAGATAATGAAACAAAACTAGAAGAACAGCGGCAGCAGCTATCAGCAGTTTATCTCCGATATAAAGAGTGGGTTCTCAAAAACCAATAAATAGAATGTCCCCGATTGATGAATCATCAATCGGGGACCTTTAATTTATTAACTACTCTGCAGATAGAGAGGGCTAATCGGTGAAGTGGCCGGTCACCTCCGCCAGACGCGCCGGATTCACCAGGTCAGGGTGAGTACCCTCCAGCAGCACCGCACGGAACGACGACGCATGCGCCGCCCAGCCCTTCGCATCCAGATACGGCTGATCCTCATGCGGCACACCCACCAGCAACACATCACCATCAAAGAACGCCTGCTCAGCACCACGCATCAACGCCGCCGAAGCGCGCATACAACCCAAGCACACGCCCAGCTTCTCCTCCGGTAGGTAACCCATCGCCGAACCCGCCCGCTGCAAACGCTCCAACGTACCCGGCAAATCAAGCTGCTCATCGGCGGCAGGCTCCGGCAAACCGCCCATACGCAGCAGCGCACGGAAGCTCTCCTGCTCATCCGGCGCAGGCACACCCTGCCACTGCTCCGAAGGATACGCATCCAACAGGATGACGCGCTCAACCAGCGCACCCGCAGCCTGCGCCAGGGCCGCCACCTGCACCGCGGCAGTACCGCCCACAGACCAGCCCATCAACGCAAAACGACGCGGCAACGAACGCTCCGCCAGAGTCTTCTCAATCAGCTTCAGGTAGCCCTCAGCCAACTCCTGCAGGCTCGACGCAAACCCGGCATTCGGGTCAGAGAACGCCTCAGCCTGCAAAGCGTACACACCCTGCTGAGCCGGAAGATGCGAAAGGTACCCCGCATAGCACCAGCCCAAACCACCCGCAGGCGGCAGAATAAACAGCGGCGCAGGCTGATGAGCGGGCTCAGCAGCATCATGCGCGGCAGGATGCTCACGCAGCGGCAGAACCGGCGCGAACTCCGCGCCCTCGCCGCGCTCGCCCGCAATGGACGCCGCCAAAGCCTGCACGGTCGGATGCGCGAAAAGCGCACCGATGCTCACGCGCAGACCCAGCTGCTCCTCAACCGCGGCAATCACCTCAAGAGCCGCCAGCGAATGACCACCCGAGGCAAAGAAATCCTCATCCACGCCAAAACGCTCACGACCCAGCACTCCCGCAATAATCGAGCACAGTTGCTGCTCCAGCAGACCGTGCGGACCCTCAGCATCAGAAGTTTGCGGGGTCAGATCGAGGGACGCCAACAGCTTGCGATCAGCCTTACCGGAGGGGCTCACCGGCAGAGCAGGCAGAGTATGCCACAGGGTCGGAACCATGTAGTCCGGCAGAACCTGCGCGCAATGCTCACGCGCCGCCTCCACGAGCTGCTCGGCACGCTCGGCGGAAACATCGCCGACCTCCAGCACCGCCGCCAGGGCAGGCTCACGCAGACCGCGATACAGCAGAGCCACCGAAGCGCTCACACCCTCAACCGCAGCAAGAGCCATCTCAATATCGCCCAGCTCCAGGCGCTGACCGCGCACCTTAATCTGGTAATCCGTGCGACCGCGGTAACCGATAACGGCGCGGCCATCGGGAAGAATCTCCCAGCACGCCAAATCGCCCGTACGGTACAGGCGCTGACTCTCACCGTTCAGCAGTGCGAGCGCACCGGCAGGAGCCTGCTCCACGAAAGCCGCCGCGGTCGCCTGCGGGTTGTTCTTGTAGCCGCGCGCCAACTGCACACCCGACAGGTGCAGTTCACCGGTCACGCCCACCGGTACGGGGTGGCCGGTCGGGTCAAGAATCAGGGTGCCGGTGTTCCAGACCGGCTCACCAATGGGCACGCTCTCACGCTGCGGGTCGGTGGAGGTCTCCCAGAAGGTCACGTCCACCGCCGCCTCGGTCGGGCCGTACAGGTTCAGCGGGTACACGCCCAGAACCTCGCCCGCAGCCTGTACCTGGTCCTTCTGCAGTGCCTCGCCCGAGCAGACCACGTAGCGCAGGGGCTGCTCTCGTTCCCTGCCGAAGCCGGCATCAGCCAGGATGCGGCGCGCCGCCGGCGAAGAGGTCAGCGCTGAAAGCATGGTCGGCACAAAGTGCACCGCCGTGACGGACTGCTCGGCAATCACGCGCGCCAGGTAGGCGGGGTCGCGGTGACCCTCCGGGGCGGCAATGACCACGGCGGCACCCTCGGCGAGCGGCCAGTACAGCTCCCACACGTGTACGTCAAAGGAGATGGGGGTCTTGTGCAGAACGCGGTCGCCCTCCCCCACCGGAATCTGGTGCTGCTGCCAGCGCAGACGGTTATCAATCGCGCGGTGGCTGATGGCAACGCCCTTAGGCCTGCCCGTGGAGCCGGAGGTGAAGAGCACGTAAGCGTCCTCGTCCAGACCGGTTTTCACGCCCGGAAGCTCCTCGGCGGCGGGTGCCCGGGTGGAATCGTCAGTGTTCAGCAGCGGCAGGGTCGGCTCAGGCTGGGTGTACTCAGGCAGCACGTGCTGGGGCAGGTTCGCGTGCCGCTGCGGCTTCTGCGGGTTCAGCTCCTGCGCACTCAGCGGATGCAGACCGGGGCCGTGCAACAGCAGGGAACATTCGGCGTCCTCCATCATCACGCCCACACGCTCGGCGGGCAGATCCGGCAGCACCGGCACGTAGGTGGCGCCAGCGTACAGCAGGGCGTACAGCGCCACGTACTGCTCCACACCGCGGTGCACACGCAGACCCACCGCATCGGAAGGGCGAACGCCCCAGTCCAGTAGCTGCGCGGCAAGCGCACGGGCGCGCTCATCCAGTTCGGCGTAGGTGAGGGCGCGGTCAAAAGCGTAGGCGCGCTCCGACTCGGGGGTGAGCACCTCACCGGGCGCGGGGGCAGAATCCAGCACCGCAAGCGCCTGCGGATGCGCCGCCACCGCATCACGGAAGCGACCCAGCAGGGTCTTGTACTCCAGCGGATGTTCGGTCAGCGCCGGGGCGGTCAGCTCGCGCAGGGTCGCAAGCTCCGCCTCGGTCGCCAAACCCAGGTTGTTCAGGGAGGCACCCTCGCGCTGCGCCTCCGCGGCGTAGGCGGGTAGCCACTCGCTCAGGCGGGCGGCGTGGCGTTCCAGCTCCTCGGCGGTGTAGAGCGCCGGGTTTATGTCAATCTCACAGGAGATACTGTTGCCGCGGCCGGGCATGCCGCGCAGGGTGAAGGTCGCGTCAGCAACGGGACCGGCAGAGATATTGTGAATACGCGCGGTCGGTACCGCGGATCCGGACTCGTCCTTCGAGGGCGCCGCCAGCGGCAGCACCGCGTCAAAGGGCACCACGTTAATCTGCGCACCAAACAGCCTGGACTGGGCGTTACGTGCGGTACGCTCGAGGTCTTCCTGACGAGCCAGCGGATGCTCCGCATTGCGGGCGTACTGCTCCTTCACCGAGTGCAGGGACTCCGCGATGGGACCGGTCGCCGCAACCTGCACCGGCAGAACATTCACCGCGGTACAGCCGGTCTGCGCGCTCGCCGCGCCCAGGGCGCGGGTCGCCTCCGGCAGGGTGCGGGCGAACATACGGTTCATCTGCGGCACACCGAACGAAGCCTGCGGGTAGCCGCCCACACGCGCCAGGTACGAGCCCACGGCGGCGGTCGCCAGCACCGGCCAGGAGACGGCGTGTTGCTTTGCCGCATCCAGCAGAGCCTGCTGGGTGGGCACGTCAATGCTGAACGCCAGGCGCACAGACCGCGCCGACGGGGAGGCGGTACGACCCGCCAGGGAGGTGTCTTCCTGCTCCAGGGCGCCGCTCGCCTCCCAGAAGGCGACGTCTTCGTCGCGGGTGGAGGAGGCGGCCTCGTCGGCATCGAGCAGTTGCTGCAGGCTCAGGCGGCGGGTCGCCGGAACCGGCTGACCGGCGGAGAGGGCGCGGTATATCGCCGCCACGCGGGAGAGGCCGTTGAACGCGGCGAAACCGTCGGCAACCACGTGGGAGAAGGAGTGGTAAACCCAGAGGAACCCGCCGTAACGCGCCACCGCGCTGCGCACGGTCACGCCCTCATCGGTGGTGAGGGGCTGGGCGAGCAGACGCTGCGCCCAGGCGCGCACCGGCGCGGGCAAGTCAGAGCCGGGCAGGTCAGAGGAGTTCTCCTCCCCCGCCTTCGCGGTGTCGCTCAGCTCGCCCCCGTCCAGTTCGCCCCCGTCCACGAGCAGGTCAATGCCCGCGAGGAACGCCTCCTCGGTCAGAATCTGCTGGGAGGCGGCACCATCGGCAATGCGGGTGCGCACGCGGAAGCCCTCGTTCTCGCGGTAGAGCTGCACCAGCGCCTCACGCAGCAGATCGAGGTCGGTGTCCGCGGGGCATTGCAGAACCTCCGCGGTGTTGTAGCAGGGGTTCGACGGGTCAATCGCGGCGGCAAAGTAGATGCCGCGCGCGTTCGTGGTCAGCGGCAGCCAGGGACTGTCAGCACTGTGCGATGCGGGATCAGTCGCGGCGGTGCGAAGGTCGGAAGCAGTCCCGAAGCTATCGGGTGCGGTAGTATCAGCTACGCCCATGGTGGCCTCTCAAAGGTCTGGAGTAAGGGTCTGGATTAGGGATGATATGCGGTGTGTGAAAGGTAGGCTACCGCCCCGCCATTTCGCGCTGGCTAGCGTAAACATAGCCGGTAAACATAGCAACAAATACGGCGCGAGACGGCACAGATTAAGCGGGGCGAGCGAGGCGAGTAGCAAACACCCCGGGCACCCGCCTGCATTTGCGGCAGGCGGGCACTCGGGGTGCGGTAACGCTTAGCCCAGGCGGGAGGCGATGAACTCCACGGTCGGGTTCTCCACCAGCTCGGTAAACTCAATCACGGCGCCTTCTGCGGCAAGGTCGTCGAGCAGGGCGAAGGAACCCATCGAGTCCAGGCCCAGCGAGAACAGGTCGGTGGTCGGCTCGTCAAAAGCAGTCTGCAGGGAGTCGGGCTCGACGATGTACTTCTCCATGATGGGGCGCAGGGTCTCAAATGCGGACATTTTTCTCCTCAAGTAGGGGTAGGAATACGGGCGTAGGGTTTAGCCGAAAAGGGTTTAGCCGAAAATTTCGGCAAGCTTGGCGCGCAGTTCGCGGCGAGAAATCTTACCCACATTCGTGGTGGGCAATTCCTGAAGAACCTGCACGCGCTCCGGGATCTTGAAGTCGGCGAGCTTCTTCGAGGTGAAGAACTCGTGCATCGTGCGGCGCGGGTTTTCGCCCAGGTCGGCGCCTTCCTGCGGCACAATGACCAGGCCCACACGCTCGCCCACGGTCTCATCCGGGATGCCCAGAACCACGGCGTCAAAAACGTCGGGGTGGGTCAGCGCCAGCTCTTCAATTTCGTCCACGGCAATCTTCTCGCCGTTGCGGTTGATCTGGTCCTTCGCGCGGCCGGTCACCTCAAGGTACTTGCCGGCGACCAGGCGCACAATGTCGCCGGTGCGGTAGAAACCGTTCTCGGTGAAGCCGTAGCGGTTCGCGTTCTCCTCCAGGTAGTAGCCGCGAATCGTGTACGGGCCGCGGGTGAGCAGGTGGCCGCTTTCGCCGCGCTGAACCGGCTGGTCCTGATCATCAACAATCAGAATTTCGTCGTCGGGGCTAATCGGGTAGCCCTGAGTCCTCAGACGCATCTCAATCGGGTCGGTGGAGCGGGTGTAGTTCACCAGTCCCTCAGCCATGCCGAACACCTGCTGAACGGTGCAGCCGAGCACGGACTCGATCTTGCCCGCAACCGCCGGAGCCAGCTTCGAGCCGCCCACCTGCAGGGTCTGCAGGGACGGCAGGGACACATCGCGCTTCTCCGCGGAGGCGACCCACGCCTGGGCCAGCGGCGGCACCAGCGCGGAGGTAGTCACACCCTCCATCTCAATGAGGTGGAACGCAGTCTGCGGGGACGGATCCGCCGCAAACACCAGCTTGCCGGAGACGCACATGACGCCCAGAATACCGGGCGAGCTCATCGTGAAGTTGTGCGCGGCGGGCAACACCACGAGCATGGTCGTGTTGTTGTTCAGCTTGCAGATATCGACCGAGCCGCGCACCGAGTACAAGTAGGCGGCGTGGGTGCGAGGAATCAGCTTCGAAATGCCGGTCGTACCGCCGGAAAGCTGCAGGAACGCCACCTGCTCGCTCGCGCGCTGGTTCTCGGTGTTCTGAACGACGCCGGGCACGAACTCTTCAGCGAGCTCCTCGTCGGTCAGCGGGGTCAGCGGCTCGGCAACGTCAATAGCGACCGGCGGCTCCTGGGAGTTCTTGCGCAGCTCGGCGGCAACGTCCTCGTGCAGGGCGGTGAAATCCGCGCCGGGGGTCAGCGAAGAGAACACGTGCGCCGCCGCATCAGTGCGGGTCGCAAAGTGAACCAGCTCGGTGGTGCGGTGCTGCGGCAGGCAGAACACCGGCAGAGCCGCCGCCCAGAAAATACCGAGCAGGTACACCAGGTACTCGGCGGTGTTACCCAGCTGCAGCAGCACGCGGTCACCGGGCTGCACGCCAGCCTGAACGAGGCGCACCGCAGCGGCACGACCCGCC
>OGGM01001093.1_pt1 | contig 11412 bp, 5 predicted proteins | sample 1571251 | NCBI WGS metagenome assembly OGGM01 (sample SAMEA2582076, study PRJEB24529) | metagenome | biome: Human gut stool | place: China | collected 2011 | reverse complement strand
ACTATAAATAATTGATGAAATGGCCTTTCAGTTATCCAGTTACTGGTAACGAAGGGCTATTTGTCTTTTACGTTAGCAGTAACTATAGTTACTGCTTTTTATATTGGTATCTACGATATGTGGCAAATTTCCCTCATATTTACAAAAATATAAATATTAAATATAATTAAATTATTTAATAATAGTTTATATTGTGTAGAGAGAGGGTTTTTATGAAACGCATGTGTAAAGCGAAATTATCCTTAGCAATTGCCCTGACGATTGCTAGCTCTGTAGGTCAGTATGCAATGGCGGGGAGTACATTAGTTACTTCACCTACTGGTGCATATATTACTGCAAATAACGGTGGGAAGTTTACGGCTGGTAATATGACAAACTACGTATCTACGATTGAGGCAGATACTGGTAGTATAGTTACTATTGATAGAGCAGTGGCTAATGTTGGCTATAATGATAAGCCTTTTATTAGCAGTAAAGGTGGCAGTACTGTTACTCTTAAGGAAGGCGTTTATGATGTTCATAATGTGAGCACTCCTATTGCGGTGGCTCAAGGTGGTACTGTTAATATTGGCGTAGACGGCAACAAAGGTAATTTTATCGGTAACGACTTATCTTTAGTTGGTGATGTTATCGTTAAAAGCGACCCAAATCATGCGTCCGAGATCAATATTGGAATCATTGGTAAAGAATCTCTTTGGGACGGTTTAGCCTTTAATTTAGCAGATAAAGATGCAAAGCATCCAAGTCATATCAATGTATTCCTTGGTGACTATGGTTCTTGGGAGCTTTTCTATCAAGGTGGCTTGCATGAAGGTAAATTAGATGGTGGTACGCAACCTAGCCATGTACATCGACTTGTAGGTTCTAATAACCGCAACTATGCGAACATGGTAACCCAAAGTGAGCATAATAAACTCTATGTAGATAAGTTGGAAGGTCATGTAAACTTTATTTATGACCCTAATGATGAAGGTGGCGACACTGAGGATCCAAGCTATCAACCACCAACTAAAACCTATAATGGTGTGACTCCAGATTCTTTCTGGGGTGGGGATATTCATATTACAAGTGCGGCTCCTGGTGCAGCAGCTCATGTATATACGACTCAAAAAGGTCTAGACATGTCTTCCGAAGAGAATGTAAATAAGATCTTAGATAATTTGGCACATAAGATGTATTATGACAACTATGTTAATGGTGAAAGAAATCTTCAAGGCACAGTAGCTATTGCATCTGATGGTTCTGAATCTGGTCGTTTTACAGTCATCACTTCTGGACATGCTAAAGAAGGCGACATTATTTGGCAAGCAGATAAAGATGGTCAAGGTAAATACGTATATGGTGAAAATAAACCGGCTCCTAAACCAGAGGTAAAACCGACTCCAAAACCTGAGCCTAAGCCACAACCTAAACCAACTCCAAAGCCAGAAGTAAAACCAGAACCAGCTCCAGCGCCTAAGCCGGAAGTTAAACCGACTCCTAAACCAGAGGTAAAACCGACTCCTAAACCAGAAGTGAAACCAGCTCCAGTGCCAGATCGTAATTCTCACATTCATGTTATCATGGGTGATTTTGATACACCTCATATGCGCGGCGCTCGTTCTGCCGTTATGAGTAATATCAATGGTTGGAGAACATTGACAGATAATATGTATCGTCCACGCGTATTGCAACAAGGCGAACCAACAGGTATTTGGGCTCGCGTTGGGGGCGGTAAATACAGCTTCAATGCAAAAGGTATCGACACAGATACAACGTATACACGCATTCAAGGTGGTTACGATGCTAAAACTAGCAGCGGTTGGACTGTAGGTGGTCAAGTTTCTTACCTTCGTGGCAACGATGATTACGTATTCAATGGTACTGGCAAAGAAAAAGCCTTTGCTGTTGGTGCGTACGGCTTGAAAGATCTTGGTAACAACCAATACATCCACATCGAGTCTCAAGTAGGTCGTACATCTAACGACTTCACAGTTCGTAATGAAATTGGTGAAAGCCTTTCTGGCGAGACCAAAGCGAATGCATACTCTATCGGTGCGCGCTATGGTAAAACTGTGAAGCTTTCAAATGGTACATACATTGAACCACAAGCACAATTGAGCTACACTCACTTCGGTGGTGACAGCTTCAATGCCGGCAGCATGCATGTAGAACAATCTGGCGTGAGCAGTACAGCAGGTGGTCTTGGCCTTGAAATCGGTAAAAACTTCGGCGCAGGTAACATCTATACTCGCGTTGGCGTAAACCATACCTTCTCTGGTACAGTAAAAACTACTTACACAAGTGGTACTACTACTAAATACACATCTGAAGACATTAAAGGTACTTGGACAGATCTCGCATTTGGTGGCCGCTATGGCTTCAATGCAAACAACAGCATCTTCGCAGATATTAGTACAGGTCTATCTGGTGACTATAAAGCTGGCTGGTCTGTAAATGCTGGATTTACACATAAATTCTAATATAATAGTTACTATATAAACGTATATGGTGATAAGTACTATATAAATATATAGCACTCATAAAAAAAGAGCCCCACGTATTGGATGTAACCATCTAATACATGGGGTCTTTATAATATATTTCGTATATTTCTATAAATAGATTCTTATTGATTCGTCTATATGTTCGCCATATAATGGACTTAAGATAGCCAGACGAGGTTGGGCCTCTCTTCGTAAATGAAGGGAGGGTTGTCTATGAGTGATTATGAGTTAATCATGATAATTCTAGAGGTAATGACGGTTGTCATTGCCTTTGGTGCACTTGTGGCTCTTATTTGTCTTGGAAAAGACAAATAGCCCTTCGTTATCCTTGGATAATTAGGTAACTGAAAGGCCATTTCATCACGTATTTATTTCTTGAGATGAGCCCGACGGAACCACTCGTTTGGCTATCTATTTATATTATAGATATAATCATATATATCGTCAAATTACGATGAACAATACTATTGATTTCATTAAATTTGAATTAGTATAGGCAGTGACTAGATCACTGCTTTTTTATGTTCTAGTTTTATAACTCAAATATTAATATCTTAAATAACTTTAAATAAAAATAGAGAAATTCATTTACAATTCACAAAAAATAGTGTAATATTTTAAATATATTTTAAAAGTGTTAGACGTGAGTTCTTAATAAAGTGAGTATGTATATATCTATCTTTTTCTATAAATAACGACTGATAAATCAACTTATAGATATATTCGTTTATGGAGGAACTTTCACAAATGTGAGTGTAATTGTTTAATAGTTGAGGTGTAAAAGGATGAGAGGTAGAAATAAGGTTTTATTATCTGCTGTTATGATGACTTTATTGTCATCTACGATGGTCGTACCAAGTACATGGGCTGCAGCGGGTCTTAATTCTGATGGCCGCGTATTTGCCGTAGGCTCTGAAAGTAAATTTGAAAGTACTGGTAATACGACTGCCAATGGCGTGGTAGCATCTAACGGTGGTCAAGTTACGATTGGCTCCTTGGATACTCCTAATACAGACCAATTGCCTAAACGCTATCGTCAGCCAGCTTTCATTACAGGTATGCTCGATAACAGTTCCATTCAAGTGGATGGCGGGGTTATGGACGTGACTACTGCACCATGGCAGTCCCCATATCCAGTAGCGTTTGCATATAATAGTAAAATTAATCTCGGCATTGATGATGCGGGTACTGTAAAACACAAAGTGTTTAATATGCAAGGTGATGTGCTAGTATCTGATAAAATGATGCCTCCTCATCAAGAACAGCAACCATCTGTGATTAATATCGGCCTAGGCCGTGCACATAACAGTCCTAACCAGTTTTCCGGTAAGGCTGTGAACACCTTAGAGGATAAAGGTGGCGAGATCAACATGACCTTTGATGGTGGCATGTGGAGCCATGATAACATGGGCGGCTTGGAATCTTTCAAAATTGATGGTAAAACAGAACGTAGTAGTATTAACAAGCTCACAGGTACTCGTACACGTGAAGGTTTCAGCCGTATTTCCCAAGATTCTCGCAGTGATATTCATGTGAATAAATTGGATGGTCATATCAATGTTATTTATGACATGACTAGTGGTACTGGCTTAAATTATGCTAAACCAGGTTCTAAGAAAGACGGCCTTGATCCGGCTGACATCGAGGGCGGTAACTTCATCGTGAAATCCGCTGTAGCTGGCTCTGGCGTACATGGCTATGTAACAGGTGATCATCTTGATACTTCTTCTGAAAGCAATGTAAACAAGATTTTAGATAACTTAGCCCACAAATTCTATTATGAAAATTATGTAAACGGTGAAAGAAATCTTTCTGGTACAGTATCCATCGCGTCTAAAGGCATCGTGTCTAGCTTCCAAAAAGCATTGACTACAGACCAAAAAGAAGGGGATATTACATGGAAAGATGGTAATGGCCAAGGCTCCTATGTGGCGCCAGAACCAAAACCTGTTACACCAGTAACTCCAGATCCTAAACCAGTTACGCCTGTAACTCCAGATCCTAAACCAGTTACACCTGTAACTCCAGATCCAAAACCAGTTACACCTGTGACTCCAGATCCAAAACCAGTTACGCCGGTAACTCCAGATCCTAAACCAGTTACACCTGTAACTCCAGATCCTAAACCAGTTACTCCTGTAACTCCAGATCCTAAACCAGTTACGCCTGTAACACCAGATCCTAAACCAGTAAATCCTAATCCTGTTATTCGTGGTGCTTATGATACACCTCATATGCGTGGTATTCGTTCCGCTGTAGTTGGTAATATCAATGCATGGCGTACAGTAGCTGATGATATGTATCGTCCTCGCGTATTGCAACAAGGCGAACCAACAGGTATTTGGGCTCGCGTTGGTGGTGGTAAGTACAGCTACTCTGGCAGTGGTATTGATACGGCTACAGATTACACACGCATCCAAGGCGGTTATGATGCTAAAATCAGCCGTGGCTGGACTGTAGGTGGTCAAGTATCTTACCTTCGCGGTTCTGAAGATTATGTATTCAATGGTTCCGGTAAGGTGAAATCCTTCTCCGTTGGTGCTTATGGTTTGAAAGACCTTGGCAAGGATCAATATGTACATGTAGAAACTCAAGTTGGTCGCGTATCTAATGACTTTACAGTTCGTAATGAAATCGGTGAAGCTATGTCTGGCGATACAAAATCCAATGCGTACAGCATCGGTGTTCGCTATGGTAAAACATTGAAATACGCTAATGGTTTCTATGTAGAACCGCAAGCACAATTGAACTTCACACACTTCGGTGGCCGTAACTTCACTGTAGATAATATATCTGTTAACCAATCTGGCGTAAATAGTACTACTGGTAAGCTTGGCCTTGAATTGGGTAAACAGTTTGGCAATGGTAACCTTTATACACGCTTTGCAGCAGGTCATGCTTTCACAGGCAATGTAAAAACTGCATTCGCTAGCGGTAGTGTAATGAAATTAACAGAACAAGACCTCAAAGGTACTTGGACTGAACTTGCTTTCGGCGGCCGTTATGGCTTTAATAGTAACAATAGCGTATTTGCTGACGTTGCTACAGGTTTGTCTGGTGATTACCAAGCAGACTGGGGTGTAAATGCAGGATTTACACATAAATTCTAAGTGTAGATTTATTAAATAATCTTTTTGTACAATAGCTAACATATATAGCCTCCTAATAATAGAGTTATGACTTTATTATTAGGAGGCTTTTATAGTATGGAGCATAGAATTAACTATATAGCGACCTATACATTTTTCTTTTAATGTTAAGGAAAAACTATATAGACGAAATACGATATATTGTGTATACTAATGAAAATAGTAAGCATACTAGGATCATGATTGATGCTTACTGTATTAATATATTTACCATGCTTAGTATGGGGATCTCTAAGGGGGTAAAAGCTCCGAAAGAGATAATATCTAGTGTATGATAAATGAAGTAGCTCTGGGGAGGGCACTTCGAGAGAGGAGACTTATGAAATTAGTAAAATTATTACCAATTATGGCAATTGCTTCTGTATGTGTTGCTGGCCAAGTACATGCGGCACAAGATCCTTTGATGATGCCTGAACAACCTGCGGCTCCTTTGACTGCAGAACAACAAGAAATTTCTCTTGCTGTTCCTAGTGAAGAGGTAAAAGCTGTAGTATCTGAATTTGCAGCATTCCAATTGGGAATGAGCAATGCTTTAATCAAAGACGACAATCGCGTAATGTCTGGTCAACAACGTTATACTAATAACGTGTTGTACTACATGAATGTTCGTCGTGACTGGTACATTACAAGCCATCGCTATAAAAAAGATAGCTATGCTCGCGTAGCATTAGACCGCTTGTACTTAGATTACAAAGAATTCTTCACAAACCACACAACTGTGTCTGACATGAATCAAGCTGAATATGAAAACCAAATTTTGGCAATTCTTGAAAAGAATACAGCTAACATGTCTAATGATGAATTGCGTTTCTACATGAACGAAATGGTAATCTACAGCTTGAAAGAAGCTATGCGTGACGGTAATAACCGCGTTAAACGCATCCGCTAATCAGTATATATAACTATATATCTATGAAAGAGGTAACGGCATAGGCCGTTGCCTCTTTTGTTTTCAAAACAAATGCCCTCGTAGGAACAAATTCTACGGGGGTCTGTTTATTAATTAATTATATTATCTAATCTATTCTTTATGAATTATTATTTATGTTATTTACATATTTTTTCGATGGCAGTATAATCTACTTGTAGAATTATGAGGAAAGTATGAAGGAGAAGTGTTTTGTAGTGTAACAAGGGAGGCGTATGATTATGAATCACGCAAAGAAACTACAATTATTAGCAGTACTCGGAGTTTTGACTATATCTTCTGCTAGCTTGGTCCAGGCTGCAGATATTCCTGTTGTCTCTAGTGGTGGTGCCACTTATAACATTGGTTTACAAGGCTGGTCATCTTTCACTAACTCAGATAATGTACATCTCGGTGGTCAAACTGGGGCGGCTAATAGCGATCCCTATGCCCATGCAGGGGATCCAAATGCAAAGGGTAATAATATTGCCATCGGTCGTCTTGCCTTGAATGGTTCTCAAGGTGGTGGTAACGTAGCGCTTAGTTCTAAGACATTTGTAGGCGGTAAAGGTGATTATAACTTCTTAGGTAACTTTGCAGCAGGTTATAATTCTACGATTTCCGATACAATTGCTATAGGCTACTTTACAGGTTCCTACTCTCAAGGTAATAAAAACGTATGGCTCGGCGCTTCTCAAGCTGCTGCTAGTAAGGGAAATAACACTGTATTAATCGGTTCTAACTCTACTGTAAATGGTAATTTTAACTATGGCATGGGTCATGGTGTTATCTTTAAAGGCGATAAGAACTCTGCTATTGGCGCATATAACAAAATTGAAGGTAACCAATCTGGCGCCTTTGGTGTAGGTACGTATAATGTGGATACTATTAAGGGCGATAATTCCTACAGTGTTGGTAACAAGAACCAAGTGAGTGCTAATAATACATTCGTAGTTGGTAATAATGTGAAAACATCTCTAGACAATGCAGTTGTATTAGGTAATAATTCTACTGCTGAAAGCAGTGATGTAGTGGGCACTCCAAGTTATACCTATATAAATGGTACAACTGTAAATTATGCAGGTACGGCTCCTGTATCTACTGTATCCGTTGGTGCGGCAGGTCAAGAACGCACTATCACTCATGTTGCAGCAGGTCGTATTACAGCGGATTCTACAGATGCAGTTAACGGCTCCCAGTTATATGGTACAAACCAACAAATTGATGTATTGCATCGTGATGTACGCCACGTGGAAAAAGAATCCAATCGCGGTGATGCTCGTGCCGCAGCACTAGCTGCATTACATCCACTACAATTTGATCCTGACCACAAGGTTCAAGTTATGGGGGGCTATGGTCACTACAAGGGCGAAAATGCATTGGCTCTTGGCGTAGGTTACTATCCGAAAGAAAACCTACTCCTTACAGCAGGTACAACTGTAAGTGGTGATTTGATGGCTAATGTAGGCGTATCCTATAAATTCGGTGAAAATAAGACACTTGCTAAGATTTCTCCTGCATCCTATAACGCATTGGAACAACGGGTAGATACATTAGAAGCACAAAACAAAAAACTACAAGAAACAGTAGATATGCTTGTGCAAAAACTTAATGAAAAATAGGGTTTAAAAGATATGAAAGAGGTAATAATATGGTTATTACCTCTTTTTATATACATATAATAGTAAACTAATACGTTTCTAGTGACTACCTATCTTGACATACATATACATTATTCGATACACTAATATATATTTCATTTGTTGTTCATGAATTTTAAATGTAGAGAGTAATGAAACGTATTGTGTGTATCGCCTTGAGCGCCCTATTGTGTTGTGTGGGTACAGCTGAGGCAGAAAAACAACAATTACATAATGATAAGGGCGTAGTGTCTGCAAAAACTGATGCTCAAACAGAGCGCATAAGGGCCGCATCAGAGGGCTTTCACATTACGCCTGCTGCCACACCAGACCATGTGATTGGCCAAAGTGGGCCGCTCATCATGGATCGGCAAGATACTAAGACCGTGCAGTATAGCAATGTGGATGCAGTGAATCGCGCCATTAATGCAGTGGCTATGTCCAATGTATCTAATGCTATGTATGGTGCCAAAGGTAAGCCGTGGATGCGCCGCACTACGCTGAGCTTTCAGTTCCAAGAAGGATGGAAGCCGTTGTATTCTGCGGAGACTATTCAGCCTCTAGGTCATTACGATAATACCTCTCGTGATGTGTGGTTTACGCAGCAGCGCATTTCTCGCGCCTCTGATACGGGTACTACCCTTAATGTAGGTGTTGGGTACCGTCGTATTTCCAAGGACGACCGTCGTCTCTATGGGGCTCATCTATTCTATGACCATCGTTTCTTGAATCGTCACGATCGGCTCAGTGCTGGTCTTGAATATATGTCTGGTGAAAGCGAGTTTCGTTTTAACTGGTATGGTTCTGCTTCCGATGAGCGTGTTTTGGATGCGAACCTGCATACCTTAGAGCGAGTATCTAATGGTTATACTTTAGAATATGGTAAAACCTTTAAAAATGCGCGCTGGGCTAGAGTTTATGTTGAAGGCTATCACTGGAACCAGGATAGACAAGCTGATAAGAATGGTTTGCGCATAGGCTCTGAGATGCAACTTACGCCGCGTGTATCTGTAGATATGGGATACAATAAACCGGAACATAGCTCTGGCGGTGCATATGGTAAAATTACGTTCCGTTTAGCGGGAGCTCCGATGGCTTGGTATGGTGGCAAGCATCGTTTAGAACAATCTGCAACGGTTCGCGATAAAATGCTCAACCTAGTAAGACGAACTAATACGGTTTTTGTTGAACAATAATTTTGATAACTGAATAGATAAATTGAATAGTCATGCCGTTTCTTGCGTTCATTTTATTTTAATGAAAATTAAATGAAAAATAACCTACTATTGTTCCTATATAAGTGATATACTCTAGGTAAGGGAAACGTTAGTGTTCATATCAATTGTTCTTTATAGATAATGGCTTTTTATAAAAGCCATTATCTTATTATTGATGCCGTGTGATCGCCCGTTCATCTTAGTTACTCTCCAACTATTTAATAATCTTTGTGTTGTGTTTACTTCAAAATCTCTCTCTTAATAACAAACCTATATCATACGGCACCGGTAAGAGGTTCGCCTTCCTCTTACCAAAAGAAGGGTAGTTAATTCTCATCGATTAACTACCCTTTTTTATATTCTCTTAATAGATATATAAATTACTGTTTACAAAATTCGTATACGTGCTACAATATTCATATAAGACTCATGAATAAAAAGTGAATTTTAATGCAAAGAGAGAATGTTAGGTTTTGTAGTTTGTAAATGGAGGTTCTAAATTATGAACAAACGGAAACGTTTATTAACTTTGTTAATCAACGGTGTATTATTATCTAGTTTATGTGTTGTAGCGAGTGCAGCCGATACGGCAACGGGCACTGGTGCTGGCGTAGCATACGGCACAGGCAGTACTGCACCAAAAGCGGAAAACGTAGCGATTGGTAAGGATGCTAAGATTGCATATAGCGGTGGTGTTGGACAACCTTCCACCGGTGATATTGTAATTGGTGGTGGAGCTCATACTAATAACTATATTGATCAAGGTGGTGGCATTGCTATTGGTGCTAATTCTTTTGTTGAAAATATGGTTGGTGGCTTTGAAAGAGCTTTCGACTTTAAACAGGCTGGATATAATAGTTTATTTGGATTCCCATATGGTTTACCACAAGACCCTACTAAAATGGTAACTGGTGTTGCGATTGGTCAAAATACATATGCTCGTTCTGGCAGTGTTATGCTAGGGACACACAACTATAAGGGAAAATTAGGCGATGTAGATGTGGATAGTGCTCATACAAAAGATAATAATGGCCATTTATTTTCTACAACAGTAGGTGCTAATAGTTATTCTAATGGCTTATTCTCTTCTGTAGTAGGTTCATATTCTATTGCCTCCTCTAAATATTCTGCATCATCTGGAAATGAGACTAAGAATTTCGGCTCTACAATCACTGGTGCGTTAAATAGCATTGAGTCTGCAAGTTCTAGTTCTAGATATGCTGGTATTGCTAATAGTATTGTAGGTGTAGCAAATAGAACTAATAACTCTAATGGCTCTTTAGTATTCGGTGCAGGTAATGAAATTACTAACTCTATAACTAGTATTTCTGGTGCACCAACTAGCGGGGGCGACAATCCTAATGCATTGCGCAATAGCGTAAAGGATGCTGTCAAAGTTGCTAAAGGTGGCGGTGCTACAATGGCCCTCGGTGGTGGCAACAAGGCTGACTACACATTGCGCACATCTATGATTGGTATTAATAATACTGTAACAGGTGCGAATGGTGCTGAAAGCGCAGATAACTTTGTAGCAGGCGTTGGTAATACTGGTACGAATGTACAGCATTTGACGGCTATTGGTTCTAAGAACACTGTATCTGATGCTAATAATACAGTTATCGTTGGTGATAACCGTAAGGTAACAGGTGCTAATAATTCTGTTATTATTGGCTCTAGCGATGCAGAAACTACTACAACTGTAAATGATGCAGTAGCTATTGGTCATAACACTGAAGTTTCTGCTGAAGGCGGTGTAGCTCTTGGTAGTAAATCCAAAGCGACTGTAGCAGCCGGTGCAGCTGGTTATGATATCAGCACAAAAGCCGCATCTACTGATACAAGCTCCACATGGAAAGCCACAGCATCTGCTGTATCCGTTGGCGACGTAGCTAATGATGTAACACGTCAAATTACATCTGTTGCAGCTGGTACAAATGATACTGATGCGGTTAACGTAGCACAACTTAAAAAGGTAGAAACTAAAATCTCTACTGTTGAGGCAGATGCTAAAAA
>OGGM01001090.1_pt1 | contig 11432 bp, 9 predicted proteins | sample 1571251 | NCBI WGS metagenome assembly OGGM01 (sample SAMEA2582076, study PRJEB24529) | metagenome | biome: Human gut stool | place: China | collected 2011 | reverse complement strand
AAGACTTCATTCAGGGTAATATCTTTGTCTGAAGATAGCGCTGCGATAATATCTTTGTTAAACTGGATCATGGGGAAAGCCTCCGTATTCTGATTGGTTTTTAGCAATTTCAATCATACGGGGAAGGCTTTCCCTTTTTCAATACCCTCAAGGTATCAATTTACACAAAATATTTTACACTCCCGTAACAGCAGTTGAAAATTAATGAGGAGGGTTAAAAATTAAGCCTATCTTGTAACTAATGTTAACCTTAAACGCTATAAAACTAGAAAATCAGAGGATCAAACGCAATTTAAACACAATGAATAACAGTAACCGTTTATAGTTGACCATTCATTTTTGCTAAAGTCCAATATAGACAAGCAAAAAAGCAACCCCGAAAACTGGAGTTACTTTTTTATTGCACTGATATATACTTAACTTGAATTCCCCATGTATGTGGGGGTGAGTAAATGCTCTTTATGAAAATTTTTGTTATGGTCGAACGTTATAGTAAATGAAGGGCGGCGATGAAATCTAGAATTCAGCGACTGATACATGCTTTATTCGATTGATTTTAATTTCATACCTAAGCAGAGATTATTCGAAGTATTTAATACTCAATTCGAGAGTAGAAGGTGAAAAATGGGAGAGCTAACGACAGAAGAACTTTCTTTATGGGGGAAGAAAGCAATTCGTGATGATCAAGAACTTTGGTTACCATTGGTTATACATTTAATTGATGCAAAAAATGTTATTAATTGGCTGTACAATCATTGGCTAACTGATAATCAAAGGTCATTGCTAATGATTGAAAATTCAGAAAGTGTAACACAAAATGTAGTTAAATTTCTTGGCTATATTCATGATATTGGAAAGGCAACAACTGCATTTCAAACCAAGCAATCATATGCCCATAATGACTCGCTTGATGAAGACATTATGGAAAAAATGATTCGAGGTGGGTTCAAAGACATCGATAAATTATCATTTTTGAAACGTAGTGCATCACCTCATGCATTGGCCGGTGAAGCGTTGTTGGAAGTATATGGAGTAAATAAATCTATTGCGGCCATAATAGGTGGTCATCATGGTAAGCCTTTAAGCAATCCAGTGGCAAAAGATACACGGTATAATTCAGAAAACTATTGGCCAGAGACGCCAGGAGAAGAACAGAATCGATGGAGAAAGGTTCAAGAGGATCTATTCCAATATGGTCTACATTTATGCGGATTTCATAAATCATCAGAAATTCCCCGGGTCAATAAAATTCAAGCAGTACTTTTAGAAGGCCTATTGATAATGGCTGACTGGTTGGCATCTAGTGAGTATTTGAATGATGATCCATCAAAACCGCTTTTTCCACTTATCGACATTAATGAATCTGCTGCTGATGTTAATACTGAACAGCGTTATCAAAATGCCATCAATACATGGCAGATAAATGATGAGTGGAGTGCCGAGCGTGTCTCTGATATTGATGAATATTACGTTCAGCACTGGGGATTTCATCCACGTGAGGTTCAATTGGCAATGTGTCAGGAAATTAGTAAGGCTCTTGATCCTGGCATGATGATTGTTGAAGCTCCAATGGGAATTGGTAAAACTGAGATTGCTTTAACAGTAGCTGAACAGCTGGCTAGTCGATGTGGCTGTAATGGTCTGTTTATGGGGCTGCCAACTCAAGCGACGTCTAATGCAATGTTTGATCGAGTTGAAGATTGGTTGGCAAAGGAAGCTAAGGAACAAGATGCCAAGCTTTCAATAAAATTGATGCATGGGAAAGCCAAGTTTAATCAAAGAAACCAAGCAATACCAAGGGCAGAAAATGTACAAGGTTCGGGAGCAGTGGTTGTCAATGAGTGGTTTACTGGCAAAAAATCAATTCTTGAGGAGTTTACTGTTGGAACAATTGACAATTTGCTGCAGATGGGATTGAAACAACGACATCTTTTTTTAAAGCACCTTGGATTGAGCGGAAAAGTAGTCGTTATCGATGAGGTTCACGGCTACGATGTTTATATGTCTTCGTATCTAGCAAAAGTTCTGCAATGGTTAGGTGCATACAATGTTCCGGTAATTGCCCTTTCTGCTACTCTACCAAAGGGAAAAAGAAATGAGCTTTTGAAAAGTTATGAGAAAGGTAAATTTGGTAGTGACCAATTTGAGACAGAGCCTGGTTGGGAAAACAATGAGGCATATCCATTACTAAGCATGTTAGATGGTAAACACCTAAAACAAGTAACGAATTTTGTGTCACAAAAATCTAAATACGTACAAGTTAAAAGAATCAATGTTGAAAATAATAAGCTGATTGATATCGTAAATGCCAAGATAAAGGATGGTGGCGTAGCCGGAATTATTGTTAATACGGTTAAAAGAGCCGAGGAGATTGCTGATTTAATGCCAAAAGACGTTTTAACGATTGTCCTGCACTCTGCTTTTTTGGCACCAGATCGTCAAAAAATTGAAGAAAGGCTTCAAAGCATGACTGGAAAAAATGCTGCTCGGCCGCCAAGACTGGTTGTGATTGGTACACAGGTTTTAGAGCAATCGCTAGACATCGATTTCGATGCTTTGTTTACTGATATCGCACCAATGGATTTGATTTTGCAAAGGGTTGGCCGATTGCATCGTCATAATATTAAGCGTCCTAAAGGTTTGCAAACCCCTCAATTATACATTTTAGGGATTAATAACTATGACGATTATGGAAAAAGCAATGAGTACATTTACGAAAAGTATTTGTTAATGAAAACGGATCATTTTTTAAAAGAAAAAATAGCATTACCTGGTGATATTTCCAAATTGGTTCAGCAAGTCTATGACACAGCGACTGACAGCGAAGTTTATGGCCTAAAAGAAGCTAAAGCAAAATTTGATAAAGATCAAAAAATTGCTGAGAATAAAGCGAAAGTATTTCAAATTGCTGAGCCTAAACATAGAGGGACAATTCATAAATGGCTTGATTGGAATCTCCCAGATGATAGGCAAGGCGAGATTAAAGCACAGGCAGCAGTTCGTGATATTCAAGAGACTTTAGAAGTTATTTTACTTAAAGAAATTGATCACCAATTTTACTTGCTAGATGGAAGAAAATTAGTCGAAGTTGATGATAAGACTATCTCTGATCAAGTTATCCGCTTACCAAGTGTTGTTACTCCAGAATGGAAATTAGATACGATTATTAAAAAATTGGAAGACATTACATCTAAAAATCTGCCACAATGGCAACAGAGTATTTGGCTGCACGATTCTTTGGCCTTGATTTTAGGATCAAAACAAACGACTGATTTTTTTGACTTTAGGTTAAGCTATTCATCTAATAAGGGTTTATGCTATGAAAGATTGGAGGAGAAGCATGGCTGAAGAAAGTTTTAATCTGCTGACCAGTCCTTGGATAAAGGTAATTGGACTTGATTCTGATGAAGAAAAACAGATTTCTTTAGGGGATCTCTTTCAAAATGCGCAAAATTATCGTCGGTTGGCAGGAGAGATGCGGTCGCAGGATTTGGCAATTTTACGTTTTCTATTAGCAATCCTAACAACGGTTTATATAAGGTTTGATGCGAATGGCAATCCGTATGAATGGCTGGAACTCGATTCGAAAAGCTGGCGCCCGATTGATAATTCATTAGATGATGATACTGATGACATCCAAGAAGATTTATTGGCAACGTGGGAAGATCTTTTTCAACGAGGTAGTTTTTCAGATATCGTTGTAAAGTATTTGGAAAAGTATGCAGCACGTTTTGATGTGTTTGGCAAGCAGCCATTTTATCAAGTAACGGCTGAGATTTATGATGATCTTACCAGTAAAAAAATTGCATCGGGGAAAGGTACTGTTGCAATTAAACAGATGAATCGATTAATTTCGGAAAGTAATAATTCACCGGATATTTTTTCGCCAAAATCTAGTTCACAAAAAAACAAAATTGGAACTGCGGAGTTTGTCAGGTGGTTGATTAGCTATCAGAATTTCACGGGAACTACTGATAAGACGAAAATTAAAGGCGTTGAAAAGTATTCAGCATCAGCTGGTTGGCTATATGGTTTAGATACCGTTTATGCTCAAGGAAAAACGCTTTTTGAAACCTTAATGCTTAATCTTGTCTTGATATCTGATTTTTCTGGTGAGTATGGAAGCATTATTCAAAAACCTAATTGGGAATTTTCAAGCCAAGCAGACTATGTTAAATATTTGCTAGAAAAAAAGGCCCCTGACAATATTGCAGGTTTGTACACCAACTGGTCGCGTATGATTTATGTACGATGGGATGAGGAGCCGACTGTCTTTTCAACTTGTCTGCCAAAATTTGATGATGACGCAATCAATAACGAAATTGAACCTATGACTACTTGGCGCGTGAAGGATCGTCATCATAATACTAAATATTTAAGTGATCTGGGTAAGAAAATGTGGCGAAATTTTGGGTTATATGTTCCTACTGAAGCTGATACTCAAAATGCCGATATGAAGCCTGGAATAGTCAACTGGTTGAGTTTATTAAAAGATGAACAGCTGATTCCGGATGCCCATTATGTGAATTTGGCAACGGCAAACCTAATCAGTGATGGAAATGCTACTTCTCAACTGCCGGCAGCAGAAATTAGCGATGACCTTTATATCAATGCCGATATTTTATTTGATTTGCATTGGACAACTAAGATTGAAGATGCTATTGAATATACTCAACAAATTATTAAGTACTATTGGGGATTTGCCAATGGGTTGGCTGAATTACGAGGCATAGGCGATAAAAGAGACTTTGCAAACAGATTGAGTGAAGATTTTTATAATCGCCTAAATGAGCCATTTAATAATTGGCTGATAGATTTGGATCCGATGCAACCAACGACTCCTCAAATTTTAAAATGGGAAGATGAGGTTTTGCTTAGAAAGGTTGACGAACAAGTAAATGCAGTTATGGCAACAGTATCGCCTAAAGAAATTATTGGCAAGCATGAAGATAAGAATAATGAAAAAATGATTAAAAATATTTTTATCCTTGTCAATATCCTCCGCGCAAGCATCAATAAGTATCGAAAGAAATTGAGGTAGTGAGCATATGGCAAATGAAATCGCAAAGGTAACTGCGCAGATAATATATAGTCTTTATAATAACGGCAATTTGGATAAAGCGGTCTTAGCAAGTTTGCGGCATGCCGTAACAATTAAAGATCATCGTGCAGAAAATGTTTGGCCGATTATGTTTTCAAAAATGGCAGCAAGTAATATCAGCAGCGATCCACAAGGCAGAGAAACACGACAAGAGACAGCTATCTATACTGCGCTTAGATGTTTTGCCATTTATCAGCAAGGCCTTACCCAGCTGAGTTACGCAAGTTCTAATCAAGTAAGTGCTGAGGATAAAGGGCAGCAACTGTTTGTCGCTTTGGCTGATCTAAGGAAAAGTCAAGACAAGCAGGCAGCTCTTGATCGACGGATACAAAATCTCTTGTCTTCAACTAATATTGATAGTGTTGCCAAGAGTATTACTCAGCTGGTTAGAATTTTAAAATCTACCGATAGAAATTTATTATTAGATTTTTCTCAGTTGGCGCAGGATCTATTTTTCTTTCAAATGGGTTATGAGTACTCAAGAAAGGTTTTCTTAAAATGGGGACGTCAGTATTATTGGCAATCAGTTTCAACTAATTAATACAAAAGATAAGGAAGGAAAAAACCATGACCAAAAATTTATATGTAGACATTCATGTATTACAAACGGTTCCAGCTTCAAACATCAACCGCGATGATTCGGGGGCTCCTAAGACGGCTCTTTATGGCGGAGTTATGCGAGCAAGAGTATCGTCGCAGAGTTGGAAACATGCAATGCGAGAAGCTTTTAAAAAAGATAGCGATGGTGCGGAATGGTTACTGAGTCATCGGACGAAAAAGGGTATTCAACTTTTGGCTGCTAAGCTTGCCGAAAAGGATAATACCCTAGATTTAGATGCAGCAATTAAAAAAGCAATTGAGGTTTTCAAAGTGGCCGGCATCAAAGTAAAAAAAGATGAGAATACTACTGGTGCATTGTTTTTGCTTAGTGATGGCCAGATTGATAAATTAGCAGACTATGCTTTACAAAATGATTCCTATGATAAAAAAGAGCTTAAAGAGGTGTTTAGTAATAAAAATTCACTTGATTTAGCACTTTTTGGTCGGATGGTTGCTGATAATCCTGAATTAAACGTTGATGCAGCTTCGCAAGTTGCTCATGCAATTTCAACTCACGAGATCGTGCCCGAATTTGACTATTTTACTGCCTTGGATGACGAACAAGATAGTGCAGGAGCTGCTATGATTGATACGTTGGAATTTAATTCTTCAACACTTTATCGTTATGCCAGCGTTAATGTTAAAGAACTTTTTCACAATCTGGGTTCTGCGGAATTAACGCTGAAAGGAATTGAGCTTTTTATCAAGAAATTTGTTTTGTCAATGCCAACTGGTAAACAAAATAGCTTTGCAAATAAAACAATTCCTCCATACGTAATGGTAACAATTCGAAACGATACGCCTGTTAACTTAGTTTCAGCCTTTGAAGAACCAGTTCGTTCAAATGATGGTTACATTAAAAAGTCAATTGAAAAACTTGAAAATGAGTATGATGTAACCCAGAGCTTTGTTGAAAAACCAGAGACAACGGTTATTTTGTCCACTAAAGAATCTAAAATTGATAATCAAGTTAAAGACATCTCATCACTACTTACCAACGTTGCAGAATGTTTAGAACGGATGATGAACGATGAAAACATTAGTGATTAGAATAGCTGCGCCTTTACAGTCGTATGGAGATCCGGCATCTTTTGAAAAAAGAACTACTTTTCGAGCTCCAAGTAAAAGTGCAGTTATAGGGATGATTGGTGCCGCTCTCGGTTTTCGCAGGGAAAGCGATGATTACAAAAGTTTAAACGATTTAGATTTTGCCGTTCGTGTTGATCAACCTGGCGAAGTGTTAAGTGATTTTCAAATTACCCACTATAGTTTAAAGAAACCAGGAAAACTTTCTCATCGAATATATTTGCAGGATGCGGTTTTTATGGTTGCACTTAGTAGCAAGCAAGACGCTTTGATGGAAGAAATTGAGTATGCATTACGGCATCCAAAATTTCAACTCTATTTTGGCAGGCGATCAAACCCGCCAGCTGGTATTTTAAAAATGAAAATGTGTCCAGATAAAACTGCTATAAACGTATTAAAAGAGTTACCATGGCAAGCATCAGTATGGTTTCAAAGAAAGTACAAGAAAGATGTTTTTAATGCACGTATCTATGCTGATGCAAAATTAGTTCCAGACAGACCTAATCGCTTGATTAAAGATGCTGTTGGCTCATTTAATCAAAAAAGTCGATATTATGAGTATCGGTCAGTTGCCGAAGATAATGTTTTTTTAGAAAATAGTAATTACTTTCAACGAAAAAATACTGATCATGATATATGGACATCGATTTAGATTGGAGAGAGATTGCGATGGTATATTTATCAAGAGTAGAAATCGATACCAAAAATCGTCGAAAAATTAAAGATTTAACTAATCTAGGCGCATACCATAATTGGATAGAGCAAAGTTTTCCAGACGAAATTCAAAAAGGTATCAGAAAAAGGCATTTGTGGCGTATTGATACGTTAGCCAATCGAAAATATCTGCTTGTTGTGAGTGAGGATAAACCAGATTTAACGATACTATCACGATATGGCATTGCTAATACGACGGCTACTAAGGAATACTCACCTTTTATCAATAGTATCAAAAAAGGACAACAGTTACGTTTTCGTTTGGTAGCTAATCCTGTATTACGAAAAGGTGCTAGAAAGAATGGTGAGCGTGAAAGGACTTTTCCACATATTACAATTAACCAGCAAAAAGAGTGGTTAATTAAAAGATCCGAGCGTGCTGGATTTAAGCTCTCTGAAAATAGTTTTGAGATTAAGGAACGTGATTTTGTACCACTTTATCATAAGGGAAATCGTCCAATAAGACTTAGTAGGGTTGCTTTTGAAGGAATATTGGAAGTTATAGATCCTATTGCACTTCAAAACACGCTAATTTATGGTCTGGGGCGTGAAAAGGCTTATGGTATGGGAATGCTAACCGTCATTCCTATCAACTAGCTGAGGTAATGGTATGAAAAAAATAGGAGCTGACAAGCCGAAACTACAAGAGCTTGGCAGAATTGGCGATCGAATAAGTTTTTTATATTTAGAACACGCAGTTGTCAATCGCCAAGATAGTGCGATCAAAGTTGAAGACAGTACTGGAATCATATATATACCGGTTGCAATTATCGGTGTTTTGTTATTAGGACCGGGTGTTGATGTGACTCATCGTGCTATGGAATTAATTGGCGATTCAGGAGCTGCCGTTTTATGGGTTGGCGAGCATGGGGTTCGACAATATGCTCATGGACGGGCACTGGGACATTCATCAAAGTTACTAGAATTACAGGCAAAGTTAGTTTCAAACACCAGAACCAGGATTGCAGTTGCTCGTAAGATGTATCAGAAACGGTTTCCAACTGAAGACGTTTCACAGCTCACTATGCAAGAACTTAGAGGTAAAGAGGGTTCTAGAATCAGACGAGTCTACCGAGAATGGTCCAAGAAAACAGGTGTTGAATGGACTAGAAGAGAGTACAATCACGATAATTTTGAATCAAGCACACCGATCAACAAGGCTTTGACTGAAGCTCATCAAGCATTGTATGGATTGTGCTATAGCGTGGTCGCTGCATTGGGTGCTTCACCTGGGCTTGGCTTTATTCATACGGGTCATGATCTGGCTTTTATCTATGATTTTGCTGATCTATATAAAGCTGAGTTTTCAATTCCAACTGCTTTTGAAGTAGTTGCCGCATATGGGGATGATAACATAGAAGATAGAACTAGATGGGCAATGAGAGATAAGATTCGTGAAAGTAAACTGATCTTAAAAATGGTTGCCGATTTAAAGGATCTTCTCGGTGATGATGATACTCGCAATGCAGATATTATTAATCTTTGGGATGATAAAGAAGGATTGCAAAAATTTGGTGTTCAATATCATGAATTTGGAGATGATAATTCATGATTGTGATAACTCTTTCGAAAGTTCCGATGTCGTTACGAGGAGATTTGACTAAATGGTGTCAAGAAGTACAGACTGGGGTCTATGTAGGTAATTTTAGTGCTCGCATCAGAGATCTACTCTGGGAACGTATTACCAAGTCGATTGGAAACGGTGAAGCAACGCTTATCTATAGTACTAATAACGAACTTGGCTATACGTTCAGGACTACACGAAAAGACAAACAAGTTATTAATTTCGATGGGTTACCATTTATCAAGCATTTAAAAAATAGTCCAGGATCAGTCGAACACGGATTTAGTAAAGCTGCTAAGCTTCATAGAGCTAAAAAAATACAGGAATCAAAGCTTCCAAAGGCAAATTCAACTTCGACTAGACAAAGCATCACAGAATTGGTTGCAATTGATTTAGAGACAACGGGCTTAAAGCCTACAAACAGTGAGATTATTTCAATCAGTGCAGTAAAAAGAACCAATGAACAACAAGTAGAGAAATTTAATCGATATATTAAAATAGAATCAGAAGTTCCAGCTACTATTCAAAAATTAACGGGGCTATCCAACGATTTTTTAAACTCAGAGGGTGAATCCTTAGAAAAAGTGTTGGAATACTTTCAAGTCTTTATTGGTAATAATGTTCTAGTTGGTTATAATTTGCTTTTTGATCAAAGTTTTCTTAACGCTGCATTTATAAAAGCAAATAAGCAAATTATTTCAAATCGTATGATTGATTTAATGCCAATTATAAAGAAGGATCAAAAGTTTTTAGATAATTATCGGTTAGCAACAGTTCTTAAGAATTATGGAATTGAGAATGACCATCCGCATAAATCTATATCTGATGCAATGGCTACTTTGGACCTAGCGCTTAAACTAATCAAAAATGACAAACTAAGGATCTAAAAAAGGCGTCATATAGGGATCTGTTTACGGTATTCCCCATGTATGTGGGGGTGATCCTGACGATGCTAACTGATCGGCAACGTCATAATTAGTATTCCCCATGTATGTGGGGGTGATCCTCCCGATATACCGCCCAGAGTTTGACCAGCTCGGTATTCCCCATGTATGTGGGGGTGATCCTGTACAGCAAAGCATACGACGAAGAAAGCAAAGGTATTCCCCATGTATGTGGGGGTGATCCTAACTTTGAACCATCATTAAGGTTAAAGGACTGGTATTCCCCATGTATGTGGGGGTGATCCTTTGTCGAAATCTTCGATACCTGCTTTGTCGCTGTATTCCCCATGTATGTGGGGGTGATCCTACATAAGCAACGAATCCCGAGCAGTCCCAACCGTATTCCCCATGTATGTGGGGGTGATCCTATGGCGGGTGATATTAATACACTTGAAGCGGAGTATTCCCCATGTATGTGGGGGTGATCCCGATCCGTCACAACCGAGCTCGTGGGACACATGGTATTCCCCATGTATGTGGGGGTGATCCCCGCTACGGAAGTCGTTTCAAACAACTCAATGAGTATTCCCCATGTATGTGGGGGTGATCCTTTGCACCAGAAATTCGTAATTCTGTTCGAGATGTATTCCCCATGTATGTGGGGGTGATCCTCAAAAATATGGACAACGAGAAGCTCAATATTTGTATTCCCCATGTATGTGGGGGTGATCCTACTCCACACTATCTTCTTGATAACCTGAAACGGTATTCCCCATGTATGTGGGGGTGATCCTGAGTTGGAATGAAATTCGAGCCGAGTTCCGTAGTATTCCCCATGTATGTGGGGGTGATCCCAGGCCATGGACTACCAAAAGTCTGGATTAGCTGGTATTCCCCATGTATGTGGGGGTGATCCTCGGGTTGCAGTTGTTTGATGACAAACCAATCAGTATTCCCCATGTATGTGGGGGTGATCCTGAACAACAGCTTTTCGTTATCCTTGAGGCGTTGTATTCCCCATGTATGTGGGGGTGATCCATACATTAAAAAATATGAATGATACTATTAGTGGTATTCCCCATGTATGTGGGGGTGATCCCTACTCAATTAGCCCAAATGATTGATCCGGAAGGTATTCCCCATGTATGTGGGGGTGATCCTAATGAGACGAAGCGGGACGTGTTATAGGAATGGGTATTCCCCATGTATGTGGGGGTGATCCTATCTTCTTCTGTTCTATTAGATGCTCTATTAAGTATTCCCCATGTATGTGGGGGTGATCCTTATCTCCGCTGTCATAGCCATACATGGTGAAGGTATTCCCCATGTATGTGGGGGTGATCCTACGTACTGGCTTGCCAGTCATGATGTTGTAGAGTATTCCCCATGTATGTGGGGGTGATCCTGGATAACAAAACAATTCAAAACTGGTCAAGTCCAAAATGTTGGTGTAAATTAAATTCCGCGAATTTATCATTTCACA
>OGGM01001088.1_pt1 | contig 11441 bp, 7 predicted proteins | sample 1571251 | NCBI WGS metagenome assembly OGGM01 (sample SAMEA2582076, study PRJEB24529) | metagenome | biome: Human gut stool | place: China | collected 2011 | reverse complement strand
GTGTGGAAAGGGCACAACAAATAATGGCAGAACATTTTATGGAATTGCTTTGTCCAGCCGGTAATATGGACAAGCTCAAAATGGCTATTCGCTATGGTGCGGATGCTGTATATTGTGCAGGTAAACGTTTTGGCTTGCGCGCAGGTAATTCTAATTTCTCCGACGAGGAATTAAAGGAAGCTGTAGAATTCGTACATGCTCATGGCAAGAAAATCCATGTCACATGTAATATTATTCCTCACAACGAGGACTTTGAAGGCTTAGAAGACTATTTGAAATTCCTTGAAAGTATCGGTGTTGATGCGATTATCGTAGCCGATATGGGTATCTTTAGCCTTGCTAAACGCGTAGCTCCAGGTCTTGAACTTCATGTAAGCACACAAGCGTCTACGACAAACTGGCATACAGTTCAAATGTGGAAAGAACTTGGTGCTACACGTGTTGTAGCGGCTCGCGAAGTGTCCTTAGCAGACCTTAAAGAAATGAAGGATCATGTAGATATTGAAATTGAGTCCTTCGTACATGGTTCTATGTGTATTTCTTACTCTGGTCGCTGCTTATTGTCTAACTATATGACAGGTAATCGCGATGCTAACCGTGGTCAATGTTCTCAATCTTGTCGATGGAAATATTCTCTTGTGGAATCTAATCGACCTGGTGAATATTACCCAATCGAAGAAGATGAACATGGCACGTATATCTTTAACTCTAAAGACTTGTGCTTAATTCACCGCATTCCAGATCTATATGAAGCTGGTATTGATAGCCTTAAAATCGAAGGTCGCATGAAATCCGTTCACTACTGTGCCACAGTGGCAAAAGTATATCGCACAGCGATTGATACATACCTTAAAGAAGGTAAAGATTGGTACGTTCGTCCAGAATGGATTGCAGAATTAGAAAAGATTTCCCATCGCCCTTATACAGACGGCTTTGCTGAAGGTCGTCCTGATGAAACGGCGCAAAACTATGGTAAATCTACGAATACTCAAAGTCATGACTTCATCGGTTTAGTTATGAGCTACAACGAAGAAGAAAAATACGTTGATCTTGAACAACGTAATAACTTCAAGGTGGGCGATAAGGTAGAATTCTGTCAACCAAAAGGGGAACTCGTTGAAACTGTTATCGAAAAAATGACAGATGAAGATGGTAATCCTATCGATGTAGCACCGCATGCACAAATGAAAGTACGCATTTATATGGATACACCTCTTGAACCGTACTCCATGATGCGCCGTGAGTGCAAATCTAAAGAAGATGAATAGTTTATGAGCAGTACAGCCTTAGAGCCGAGTAAATCAATCGGTGCATTTCCAGATGTACCTGATTTAGCAATCTCTGGAGAAGAAGCGTATGTGTACTTTCACATTGATCCTAAGCATACGAATTTCATCAATCGCATCATTGAAGGCTATGAATATTTAGGTGTTATGACCTCTGTAGATGCGAGTGGGCGCTGCATGTTGCGTTGCACACCATCTACAAGGCCCTTGGCGCTTGAAGTATTAAGTAGCTTATCCGACTATGTCACTATAGAAGGTTAAGTATAATTTTGATTGTAAATCGTATGAGGGAATTTTATGACTATACTAGATTTACAATTACATCAAATGTATACAAATTATAGAGAAATGAGAGTATATCTATGAAACAATCTATTTTGAAACGCGCATTATTAACAGCTTGCCTTGGAGTATCGATGGCAGGTGTAGCTATGGCGGGTCCTGTTGGTCCTGTAATCATTCCTCAAGCAGGAGATGTGGTTGTTATCAACCACGGTTCTGATATGACTTTCACAGGGAATATCAATTTTGATGTGGAAAGCCAAACTAACAACAATTTACAAATTGGCTCTACTGTGATTCCTAATGTAGTATACGGTGCGGCATTCAATAAATCTGGCGCACAAGATACAATCATTCCAGCTCAAACGTATGTATATGTAGGCACAAAAGACGGGGCGAATGCTTTCACAGAAGCTAGCGATGCAGATAAAAAAGGTGCGAGCTGGAATGTGGAAACATTGAAGAAAACTAAATCTGGCGATGTACAATTGGCGAGCCGTGGCGTTCCTGAAAAACCGTTGGCTAATCAAGTAGCGACCATTAAAGATTCCATTATGCTTAGCGCTGTAGATCTCAGTACGACAGAGGTGGGCCGCAATAGCAAGGGCGTTTTATACATGACCGTTCCTAAGGAATTGAAATTGACTGCTGACACAGGTATTCCTGATGACGTGCGTGAAACGATGCCAGCCATGTTCCGCGGCAAGATGGGTGACTCCCTCATGGTAAACCTCATGCCTCTAAATGAAGAAGAGAAGCAACAATTAGCGGCAAATCCTCATAATGCAAATGCAATCGTATTCAACCGTGGCATGAACATGGCAAAAATGATCGGTTCCTCTGCGCGTACAAGTAAGGTGTACACATACATGAAGGACCATTATTTGAACCTTGTTATCGTAGCGAAAGATTACGATGATAACGGTGCTCGCGGTAGCGGTGTTATGATGGTATCTAAACAAGATAACTCTAATGATGTACTTTTAACACTTTACAAAGGCCCAGACCTTTCCACTAGCAAATTGGAAAAAGTAATTGGTGCTATGCTGTCTACAAACTTCAAACGTTAATTTGTAAATAATGTATATAAAATGGCTCGAGATTCTGATATGTTCTGCCTTCACTGGTTGTCTAGTAAAGGGGGCCATATCATTCTCGGGCCGTTTTCTTTTAAAAATAAATGTATATAGGTAAAAATAAAGGTGAAGTTTATAGTATATTGCTCTAACAACAATTACAATTTATAGTTCTTATTAAATTTCCAGTTAAACTGTATTGAAATTTTTAGTCCTCTATGATACTATAATCTAGTAAAAGTGATGCAAAGGACATGATTCTTTTATCCCTGTGTACCAGAGAGAGGCAGATGCTGGAAATGCCTTACACATATATTAGAATTACCCCCTTTAAACTGATTTGTCGAACCTAAGTAGGCAAATACGGCCGCCACCGTTATCGGGCTTAATGAAGTGAATTAACTATACACATATATTCGTATAGGTAGTTAACTAGGGTGGAACCGCGAATGATCTTCGTCCCTTGTTTGTAGGGATAGAGGGTCTTTTTTTATTACCAAAATCCAACTATCCTAGATAATAAATTGGAGGAAAGAAAAATGGCAGATGTAAAAATCATTTTACCTGATGGTAGTGCGAAGGAATACGCTGCTGGCACTACTCTTGGGGAAGCAGTAAAACAACTATCTAACAGCTTGGCTAAAAAAGTACTAGCTGCAAACGTAAATGGCGAATTAACAGACCTTCGCGAAGAACTTGTAGATGGTTCTGAAGTAGCATTCTTAACATTCGAAGAAGATGGTGGTAAACATACATTGCGCCACACAGCTTCTCATATCTTGGCTCAAGCTGTCAAACGTTTATGGCCTGAAGCTAAATTGGCTATCGGTCCTGCTATCGATAAGGGTTTCTACTATGATATCGATATGGAACATACTTTGACTCCTGATGATTTGGGTAAAATCGAAAAGGAAATGAGCCGTATTGTAAAAGAAAATTTACCGATTACTAAATCCATTATGCCTCGTCAAGAAGCTATCGAATTTTTCAAATCTAAAAATGAAGACTACAAGGTAGAATTGATTCAAGACCTTCCTGAAGATGCAATCATCTCTTGCTATTCTCAAGGCGATTTCATCGATCTTTGCGCAGGACCTCACGTGGCATCCACTGGCAAGGTGAAAGCTTTCAAATTACAAAGCATTGCAGGTGCATACTGGCGCGGCGATGAAAAGAACAAAATGTTGCAACGTATTTACGGTACTGCATTTGAAAAGAAAGAAGAACTTGATGCATACCTTCACTTGCTTGAAGAAGCGGCTAAACGTGACCACCGTAAACTTGGTAAAGAACTTGGCTTGTTTGTTATCAAAGAAGAAGGTCCTGGTTTCCCATTCTTCTTACCAAAAGGTATGGCTCTTCGCAACGAATTAGAAAACTTCTGGCGTGAAGTTCACCATGATTTTGACTATGAAGAAATTCGTACACCTATCATCTTAAGTAAACATTTGTGGGAAACTTCTGGTCACTGGGATCATTACCGTGAAAATATGTATACTACAATCATCGACGATGAAGAATATGCAATTAAACCGATGAACTGCCCAGGTGGTATTTTGGTTTACCAAAACGAAATGCACTCCTACCGTGACTTCCCATTGCGTTATGCTGAACTTGGTTTAGTACATCGTCATGAATTGTCCGGTGCTTTACACGGCTTATTCCGTGTACGTGCGTTCACACAAGACGATGCTCATGTATTCATGTTGCCAGATCAAATGCAAACTGAGTTGATGAAAGTTATCGAATTGTTCGACCGTATCTATAGTCAATTCGGCTTGAAATATCATGTAGAACTGTCCACTAAACCTGATAATGCAATGGGTGATGACGCAATTTGGGAGGCAGCGACAGAAGCATTGCGTAATGCTATCGAAGCGAAAGGTATTCCATACGTAATCAACCCTGGCGACGGCGCATTCTACGGTCCTAAACTTGACTACCATATCGAAGACTCCTTAGGTCGTACATGGCAATGTGGTACTATCCAATTGGATATGAACTTGCCTGAACGTTTCCAAATTGAATATGTTGGTGAAGATGGTCAAAAACATCGTCCTATCATGATTCACCGTGCATGCTTCGGCTCTATGGAACGTTTCATCGGTATCTTAACTGAACATTATGCAGGCGCATTCCCAACATGGATGGCTCCTGTACAAGTTAAAATCTTGCCTATCTCTGAAAAACATGTTGAATATGCTAAGGAATTGGCAAAACAAATGCACCGCGACTATGTACGAGTAGAAGTAGACGATCGCAGTGAAAAAATCGGCTATAAAATCCGCCAAGCACAAATGGCAAAAGTTCCTTACATGCTTGTTGTGGGTGATAAAGAAGTTGAAGAAGGCACAGTTAACGTTCGTAAACACGGTGGTGATGAATTAGGTTCTGTACCATTTGAAGAATTCTTTAATTCTATTAAGATTGAAATTAAAGAACGTAATTAATTAAATATCTATTGTTTATATTGATAAAAATCCCCCTCACATCTTGCACAATTATGATTAGTCTGTATAATTTATTAGTGGTGAGATTATATGAGGGGGATTTTATTATTATATTCTCTTTAATTGTTACCTGTGAGTAGCGAAAGGAAATGACTATGAAAGAAGTAAATTCATACGGTTGGAAAGCTGTTATTGGTTCATCTATAGGTTATGCCATGGATGGGTTTGATCTCTTGATTCTTGGCTTTATGCTAACCTTGATTTCAGGGGACTTAGGCTTGACTACTGGTCAAGCAGGTTCACTTGTGACGTGGACCTTGGTAGGTGCCGTAATCGGTGGCTTTATCTTTGGTACCTTGTCAGATAAGTTTGGTCGTGTTCGTGTGTTGACATGGACTATTGTATTATTTGCTATATTTACTGGTTTATGTGCTTTGGCACAAGGCTATTGGGATCTTCTCATATATCGTACAATTGCCGGCATCGGTCTAGGTGGTGAATTCGGTATTGGTATGGCCTTAGCAGCTGAAGCTTGGCCGGCACAACACCGTGCAAAGGCAACAAGCTATGTTGCCATTGGCTGGCAGTTAGGCGTATTGGCCGCAGCACTGTTAACTCCCGTATTACTTCCTTATATTGGATGGCGAGGGATGTTTATGGTTGGCATTATCCCTGCCTTTGTAGCATGGTTCTTCCGTGCGAAATTACATGAACCAGAAATCTTTGTTCAAAGCAAAGAAACTAAGGAACATTCCCATACGAATTCATTCAAGTTATTAGTAAAAGATGTGAGAACGACAAAGACCTCTATAGGTGTTGCTGTTTTAACATCTGTTCAAAACTTTGGTTACTACGGTATTATGATCTGGTTGCCTAACTTCTTGAGTAAGCAATTAGGTTTTTCCCTTACAAAATCGGGCCTGTGGACTGCCGTAACTGTATGTGGCATGATGCTTGGCATTTGGTTATTCGGACGATTGGCTGATAAAATTGGTCGTAAACCAACATTTATCTTGTTCCAAGTATGTGCTGTGGCATCTATCTTGATTTACTCTCAACTATCTGATTCAACAGCTATGCTATTTGCCGGCGCTATTCTAGGGGCCTCTGTAAATGGTATGATGGGTGGGTATGGTGCCTTAATGGCAGAAGCATATCCAACAAGTGCTCGCGCAACGGCTCAAAACGTATTATTTAACATCGGTCGCGCCGTAGGTGGCTTTAGCCCAATGGTAGTAGGTATGATTATCTCAATGTACTCGTACCAAGTGGCAATTGCATTCTTGGCTATTATCTATGTAATCGATATATTGGCAACCGTATTCTTGATTCCTGAACTAAAAGGTAAGGAATTAGAATAGATTGTTGTAATGTAATATTTTTATATTAAAGTGGATTTAAGCTAAAAGGAGCTGTTTTAAGACAGCTCCTTTTTGTTGCTCTTATACTATTTCTTGTCTTAGTTACGAATTATTCTAAAGATAATAAAAGTTATATAAAATGACTACCTTGTTTTAGTATTATGTAGATACTCAAATCATGTAATAAATATATATTATCTATTTACTGTTGAATTACTGATATATATTTATTAGAATTAATTATAGAATATATTTGGGGATAAATATTATGCTTGTTGACGGGGTGGTTGAAAGAATTATGCTTTCTTTAATTTATTTTTGAAAGTATAAGCTACCTAAAGTATGGGAGGGTTATGGCTAAAGATAATGGCGGGGCAATAGCTCAAAAAGGTTTTAATTATCAAAATTATGTAATTTCATTAGTAGCAATACGTAATTATACAAAGGATAATTTTTCAATTTATGTTGAAGCGGATGATGATTTTGAAGTAATGTATGATGATAATTACCATGCTTATATTCAGGTTAAGGGACAAAAACTTAGTATAAATAAATTATTGCAGAAGACGAAGAATAAGCCATCTATTTTTGAGAAACATTTATCTTCTGGTGATAATAATTCTGTATTTAAAATTGTTGTTTTTAACTTTACTGAGTCCGATTTAAAAATGATGAAGATTCAAATCGATAACGAGGAATTATTCAGTAAATCATGGGGACTAAGTAATGAGCAAAAAAGCACTATAAACCGTATATTAGATGGTGTTGAATTAAAACTTAATAATTTCTCATTAGTAAAAACTGAATTTGATAATAATTCTGACTGTGCTAGAAAATTTTTGACCGGTGAGTTAGTTGATCATAAAATTTCAGTAGATGGTAGAAATGATATTATTCTAAATGAATTGATGAATATTATTCAGCAAAAATCTGAAATAATAATTTCTTCTGATGACGATAAAGAATTAAAAAGGATTCAAGCTTCTCAGCTTAATCTAATATTAAAAAAAGTTACTTCTAAGGCACGATTTGATGATGAGTTAAAAAAACTCAATTTTACTACAATTAAAATGGAGAAGATAAAAAAAGAAGAGTGTAAAATTATAATTACATATAACTCTATAAAGAAAAAGATAATTGATTTTTTAAATTGCGATAAAACTAAATTAGAAACTAATCATTTAGTAACATTAATCCCAGATATAATTAATTTAGATATAATGAATGATTTGGATGAGAATACAAAGTATGCAATTATAATTTCTGCGTACTGTGACATACTTGAAGGAATTGCAAATGAATAAATTAGTTATTAATAAATTATTGATTGTAGATTATGAGAATAAATGTGCAAATAGTTTTTGTTTTTCAGATACTTCTAATTTAATTATTAGTCAAAAGAATGGACAAGGAAAGTCAAGTTTAGTTAAATCTATTTATTTTGCCTTAGGGGCGAATTTAAAATCTTTTCCTAAGGGGTGGAATCCTGAAAAATATATTTTTCAAATAGAAGTTCTTATTAATAATGAAATATTTTTTATAAAAAGACATAATAAAGTTATATCAGTACAAGGTGCTTATGAATCTAGAATATTTAAGGATTTTCATGAGTATTCAATATGGTTACAAGCTAAGTTAAATATGAAACTTGAACTTGTAGCGAATAAAAGTGGTAAACCTATTATAGCTTATGTTGAAGCTATTTTATCTCCTATGTATATTGATCAAGATCGGGGATGGAATGGAAATTTATATAAAGATACATTTGATGGTTTGGGTCTTTATAAATCGAGTAGTTTTCCAATAGATGTAATTGATTACTATTTAGACCTTTCAAAAAATAATATTCTAGACAAAGAAAGTCAATATAATTCACTAATTAATGACAAAGAATTTATTAATGGAAAAATTGAACAAATTCGAGATGTCTATAAATCTTTTCAAATTGAAAAAAATATTAATGAAATTCTAGTAAGTGATTCAAAAAACTTACAACTTGAGATAAAACAATATATTGAACAAACGAATAAATTATCTAAGGAGATCCAGCTTGTAACTAATAAGTTGGAGGCTAAAAAGAGAGAGTTAGATATACTTGAACAAGATAGAACCGAATTAAAAGTTCTGCTTACTAATATAAATAATCGTTTTGAAGAGATTAAGTATAAATGCTCATACTGTCAGTCTATACTTTCCAGAGGACAGTCTTTAGCTCGATTAGATCTTGCTGATAATCGAGTATTAATTAATTCTAAAATAGAAATGATTACTCAAAAAATAGAAAAAATAAAAGATGATATTACTTCTTATAATAAAAAAATAAAACATATTAATGAGATATATGAGTCCTATCAAGAGAGAGTAGCAAGCATTAATTCTGTTACTGATATAGAAAGTTACATAAATCAGAATGTATTAAATGAGTTGAAAGTATTAGAATTACATGAAGTAGAAAAATATTCTCTTCTAGAAAGTAAAATTGATAAAATTAAAAAAGAGATTAGCTCTTTAAAGAAGAGAATAAAATCTGAAGCTGCTAATATGGAAGGCGAATTTGAAGTAATTAAAAATCGTCTTTCAGTTATTATTGGTTCAACAGGTTTAGACCTTCGTAGTTTTAGAAAGTTTAATAAGCTAACTGGTAGTGGAACAAATTTGAATAAGGACTTATTAACTATATACCTAGTTTATATGACTATGATTGATAATCAATCAAGATTTAAACTGCCGTTTGCTATTGATTCTTTTGTAAAGAATGAGACTGATCGGGACTCTCTTAGAGCTATGTTTAATGCAATTAATTCTTCTTTTTTGAGATTAGAAAATCAAACATTCTTTTCTATTATCGAAGAAAATCTAAAATATATTGATAGTCCTTCAAAATATATTTGGATAGAATACCCTTTGTTACGTAAGGATAAATTCTCTGATATTAATGAACTTATTATTGAAGCGGAAAATAGTATCTGATATTTTCACTTAGTATTAAGTAAGAAAATAAAAGTTCTGTAATTTATAAATAGATAGATTACAGAACTTTTATTGTTTGTATGAACTTTAGGCCATTTTACTAAGTCCATAAGGATATAGCCTTTTAAGCAATTCCAATCCAGTGCCAGTATGTAAGTGCAAATACAAGCATCATGATATAGCCGATGATGGTTAATGGAATTCCTGTAGTCATAAATGTTTTTACGTCGAATGTATCTGTACCATAAGCTACCATGCCCTGAGGTGAGTTTACTGGCAATACCAGACCAAAGCAGATTGCATATTGCATGATCATTGTTACGCCAAGTGGATTAAGTCCTTCTGCGGAATGTCCCATAACGATGGATATTACGATAGGAATCATGGCAGACGATAGAGCTGTAGCTGATGCAAATCCAAGATGGATTAAAATCAAGAAGGCAGCCATAATAGCAATCAAAAGGAACACACTTGCCGTTTCAAGGGAGAAAGCATTTACGAATACTTGTGCAAGCCAAGTAGCAGCTTTTGTTTTAAGTAATACGGAACCAAGTCCTATACCAGCCCCAAACATAACAATCGATCCCCAGTCGATATTTGGCTGTGCAAACTTCCAGTCCATAATGCCAATTTTAGGGAAAAAGAATAAGGCAATTGCAATAATCGTAGTTGTTGTAGTATCGATAGAGTGTAGTTTACCTCCTGTTGCCCACAATGTTAATAAACCAATGGAGATGCATAACAGTTTCTTTTCATCAAATGTCATTGGACCGATTTCTTTACGCATTTTAGCGAGTTGTACATCACCGCCAACGAGCTCTTTAAACTCTGGTTTGATAAAAGCTTGCGTTACAAAGTAGGTAATGATAGCCATAATTATGGAGAATGGTGCAGCTGCTGTGAGCCAATCAATCCAGCTTACCGATGTGTTCATCTGTGTTTGCATAAATCCAACAGCTACGAGGTTTTGAGCGGCTGCTGTTTGAATCATAATATTCCAAAATGTATCTGCTTGTACGGCACCTACCATGAGTAGGGCTGCTACACGGCTTTTACGTTCAATACCTAAGTTTTCGACGATACCGATAATAATTGGAGCAAGACAAGCGATACGAGCCGTTGCACTCGGCACAAAGAAGGCTAGAATGAGACCTGTAATAATAACACCTAAATAGATGCGACTTACCTTTGTACCTACACTAGATAATACGAGCATGGCAATGCGACGATCGAGACCTGTTTTACGCATAGCTACGGAAATAAACATAGCAGCACCTACGAGAATCATCGCAGGGGAAGAATAACCTGAAATAATCAGCTTTAAGGCATTGGCTGTGCCCATAGCTTTCGCTGGCGCTTCTGGATTTGGAGAGAAGCCTAGTAATAAGGCAGTGAGTGCCGTAATCATGGTCGCACTTACCGGATAGGATACAGCCGATGTCATCCACAAGATGATAGCAAAGGCGAGGACACCGATCATACGATGACCACCGGTAGATAATGTCTCTGGTGTAGGTAATAATAAAATGCTACCTAGAACAATAAAGGCGAGAATAAGGCCAATATTTTGAACTGTTGTACGAGCCTTTTGCGGAGGCGAACTAGTTGTTACACTCATAATAAAACCCCTTTCAGTTTGTGTAATGCTTATTACTGTATAATACTTAGTTAGATAATGTTTAGTTAGATAATCCTCAGTTAGATAATACCAGTTAGATAATATCAGTTAGATAATACTCAGTTAAATAATATCTAGTTAGATAGAATATATTATATGTATTATTGTATCGTATTTTTTCTATAGAATTAATAATTATATTATAGAAATATTGTATACATAAAGGGGGATAGGTGTCAGTAAGTATACCTATATACAGAACTTATAATCTCTGTTATACTGTAAGAGTTGTAATAATAAATTGCTGAGAGCAACTTAAGATTGTTGTTGACTTTCATTATCTAATTTGTTATTATAATTAAGTAATTTATGAAGCAGAGGCCATCCGCCACTCACCT
>OGGM01001081.1_pt1 | contig 11543 bp, 6 predicted proteins | sample 1571251 | NCBI WGS metagenome assembly OGGM01 (sample SAMEA2582076, study PRJEB24529) | metagenome | biome: Human gut stool | place: China | collected 2011 | reverse complement strand
ACGAGTCAGCTTGGGAAGAAATGACCTGCTTATTCGCACCTTCCTAAGCTGTACGGGGTCGGACCGGTATGCAGTGAACTACATATTGCCCCGTCAACGTATTACCACTGTCAGCAACAGCGACATCATCCTGATAAACGCAGTGCCCGTGCGCAGCGCGATGACTGGCTGAAGAAAGAGATACTGCGCGTATACGATGGGAATCATCAGGTATACGGTGTGCGTAAAGTCTGGCGTCAGTTGTTACGGGAAGGAATCAGGGTAGCCAGATGTACAGTGGCGCGCCTCATGGCGGTTATGGGACTTGCCGGTGTTCTCCGGGGTAAAAAGGTCCGCACTACCGTCAGCCGGAAAGCCGTTGCCGCAGGCGACCGCGTAAACCGTCAGTTTGTGGCAGAACGTCCTGACCAGTTGTGGGTGGCTGATTTTACTTACGGTGTGCCCGGAGTTCAGGGCGGGCATGGATGCTTAAATGAACCGCGAGTCTGTCTGGAATATTGAACCGGTAACTCACGATGAGAAACCCAACAATCCCACCGGGTGTGACGGTGGAGAACCTGAGCGGCAGTGACCTGCGGCATGCCCGCAGGGTGATGTAACCCGCTGACAACGGGGATTGAGGCGAGATCACTAAGCCGAGATGATCCTCAAGGTTAAGTACTGAAAGGCTGAAGAACATGAACCCGTTAATCCGCCTCTGTGGGTTGAAAACGTCACCACGGCCTACGTGATCTGACAGGCCGTGCAGGAGGAACTGGCAGTGATACGTAAGCACTGCCGGTCGAAGGTGTTTTGACATGTATGCGAAACACCGGGGCAGCAGCGTCTATCACGCTTGCATTGCTGACTTCTGCCAACTTGCGGCAAGCAAGGATAAAGAGTGCGACGGGCAGCCTCCTCAGTATGCCTGAGTCCAGGCCGGTAAACCGGGGAAGGTCAGCGACGGATGTTAAGGGGGCATGGCTCCGATGACGCGCTGGCTGGCGGAGCTTCCGTAGTAGTCCGCGATGGGGAAAGCCCATTACATGGCGAAGGGAAGCAGTTTGAATGTGTTTGCGACGTGAATTAACTGACCTAACGAGGTGAAGACCTTTGATAATCAGCGAAATGCAACGCAAGCTTGCCACATGGGCAGCCACCGATCCGTCCCTACGGATTCAACGGCTACTGCGTCTGATAACACAACCAGAATGGCTGGCTGAAGCGGCGCGGATCACGCTTTCATCAAAGGGGGCCCATACCCCCGGCGTTGATGGCGTGAACAAAACAATGCTACAGGCCAGACTGGCTGTTGAGCTGCAAATCCTCAGGGATGAATTACTCTCAGGCCACTACCAGCCCTTGCCCGCCAGACGGGTTTACATCCCTAAAAGCAACGGCAAACTGCGACCACTGGGTATCCCCGCGTTGCGGGATCGTATTGTTCAGCGGGCCATGCTGATGGCGATGGAGCCGATATGGGAGAGTGATTTTCATACGCTCTCATATGGCTTCCGGCCTGAGAGCAGTGTCCACCACGCGATCCGCACGGTGAAATTACAGCTCACAGACTGTGGTGAAACCCGGGGACGCTGGGTGATTGAAGGCGACCTGTCCAGTTACTTCGACACCGTACATCATCGACTGCTGATGAAGGCTGTACGCCGCAGGATCAGTGACGCACGTTTCATGACTCTGCTGTGGAAAACCATCAAGGCGGGACATATCGATGTCGGTCTCTTTCGGGCGGCCAGTGAAGGTGTGCCACAGGGCGGTGTTATATCGCCGCTATTATCGAACATCATGCTGAATGAGTTCGATCAATACCTGCATGAGCGCTACCTGAGCGGGAAAGCCAGAAAAGATCAGTGGTACTGGAATAACAGTATCCAACGGGGCCGAAGTACGGCGGTCAGAGAAAACTGGCAGTGGAAACCCGCGGTGGCGTACTGCCGCTATGCCGATGATTTTGTCCTCATCGTCAAAGGCACCAAAGCACAGGCGGAAGCCATCAGGGAGGAGTGTCGGGGTGTGCTCGAAGGCAGTCTGAAACTCAGGCTGAACATGGATAAGACTAAAATCACCCATGTTAATGACGGCTTTATCTTTCTGGGGCACAGGATCATTCGCAAACGCAGTCGTTATGGCGAGATGCGAGTGGTCTCAACGATCCCGCAGGAGAAAGCCAGAAACTTCGCCGCATCGCTGACAGCACTGTTATCAGGCAACTACAGTGAAAGCAAAGTCGATATGGCTGAACAACTCAACCGAAAACTGAAAGGCTGGGCCATGTTCTATCAGTTCGTTGATTTTAAGGCCAAAGTCTTCAGTTATATCGACCGTGTCGTGTTCTGGAAGCTGGCTCACTGGCTGGCCCGCAAATACCGTACAGGTATCGCTTCCCTGATGAGGTGGTGGTGTAAATCACCGAAACCGGGTCAGAGCAAAACGTGGGTTTTATTTGGTAAAACCAATCACGGCAAGCTCAGCGGCGAAATACTGTACCGGTTGGTGGGGCAAGGCAAGAAGCTGTTCCGCTGGCGGCTACCCGAAGGTAATCCCTATCTGAGGACGGAGACCAGAAACACGTATACATCGCGCTTTACAGAAGTGGCAATGGCGTTCGCCAGCATTTAAATGGAGAGCCGGATGCGCTGAAAGGTGCACGTCCGGTTCGGGGAGGAGAGGCAGGGAAATAGTCCGACTACGCCCTGCCTCTTACTCTACTCTGGACGGGTAAGCGCTGGGCGTACCTCGCCGTTGTTCTCGACCTGTTCGCAAGAAAACCAGTGGGCTGGGCCATGTCGTTCTCGCCGGACAGCAGGCTTACCATGAAAGCACTGGAAATGGCATGGGAAACCCGTGGTAAGCCCGTCGGGGTGATGTTCCACAGCGATCAAGGCAGTCATTATACGAGCAGGCAGTTCCGGCAGTTACTGTGGAGATACCGGATCAGGCAGAGTATGAGTCGGCGTGGAAACTGCTGGGATAACAGCCCAATGGAGCGCTTCTTCAGGAGTCTGAAGAACGAATGGGTGCCGGCGACGGGCTATGTAAGCTTCAGCGATGCAGCTCACGCAATAACGGACTATATCGTTGGATATTACAGCGCACTAAGACCGCACGAATATAATGGTGGGTTACCACCAAACGAATCGGAAAATCGATACTGGAAAAAACTCTAACTCGGTGGCCAGTTTTTGTTGACCACTTCATCTTAAATGACTCTGAGGTGTCTGTTAAACCTGTGGCGATTCAGTCTATTAAACCTGTGGCGATTCACTTTATGGTGTCATAAACTTAAATCTAGCGCCGGGTAGAACAAGTTAATCGAACGATGTAGCGGCCATTTAGGCGTTACAGAAAGAACAGAATTTTAAATTTATAGTGAAGCCGTTGCAGCAACTTTGTGGGGTGCAACCAACACTGAACAGGAAAAGAAAATGGATCATAGTGTACATAACAAGCTCATCTCATTTATTTGGAACATTGCCGACGACTGTTTACGTGATGTGTACGTTCGCGGTAAGTACCGCGATGTGATTTTACCTATGGTGGTATTACGACGTTTAGATACGTTACTTGAACCCACCAAAGAAGCCGTGCTTGAAGAGGTCAAGTTCCAAAAAGAAGAGATGCAAGCCACGGAGCTTGATGATGAACCATTGAAGGCGGCTAGTGGTTATGTTTTTTACAATACATCTAAATGGACCCTGAAATCCCTGTTCAACACCGCAACGAATAACCAACAGATATTACTCGCCAACTTTGAAGAGTACCTGCTTGGCTTTAGCGATAATGTTAAAGAAATCATTGAATGCTTTAACCTCAAGTCGCAAATTCGTCACATGGCCTCAAAGCAAGTCCTTCTTGATGTCGTCGAAAAGTTTGTTTCCCCTTACATCAACTTAACTCATGAAACGATCGAAGACCCAGATGGCAACAAGATGCCAGCCCTTACTAACCTGGGTATGGGGTACGTGTTCGAAGAGTTGATCCGTAAGTTCAACGAGGAGAATAACGAAGAAGCCGGTGAGCACTTTACACCTAGGGAAGTGATTGAGCTGATGACACACTTGGTTTTTGACCCAGTGAAAGAGCAGCTACCATTGACCATGACCGTTTACGACCCTGCGTGTGGTAGCGGTGGTATGCTCACTGAATCTCAAAACTTCATTGAAGAGAAATACCCGAACGACAGCCGAGATATTTACCTTTACGGCAAAGAGATCAATGACGAGACCTACGCGATTTGTAAATCGGACATGATGATCAAAGGTAACAACCCTGAGAACATCAAGGTAGGCTCAACCTTGTCTACCGACGAGTTTGCGGCTTCTCGCTTTGACTTTATGTTGTCTAACCCGCCATACGGTAAGAGTTGGGCGTCTGAACAGAAGCATATTAAAGACGGTAGTGACGTGATTGACCCACGTTTTAAGGTTAGCCTGAAAGACTATTGGGGAAATCTCGAAGTGGTGGATGCCACGCCACGTTCAAGTGATGGCCAGCTGCTCTTTTTAATGGAAATGGTCAACAAGATGAAAGATCCGAGCGTAAGCCCATTAGGCAGCCGGATTGCTTCTGTTCATAACGGCTCATCGCTCTTTACCGGTGATGCGGGCGGTGGCGAAAGTAACATTCGTCGCTTCATCATTGAAAACGACATGCTAGATGCCATCGTTCAGTTACCAAATAACCTGTTCTACAACACCGGCATTACCACTTACATTTGGGTGTTGAACAACAATAAACCTGAGGCACGTAAAGGTAAGGTGCAACTGATTGATGCCAGCTTGCTATACCGTAAGTTGCGTAAGAACTTAGGTAACAAAAACTGCGAATTTGCGCCTGAGCACATCACGGAAATTACCGATACTTACCTCGCGTGTGTGGACGTTGAAAGAGCACTGGATGCAAACAATGATCCTGTTGGCATCGCCAGTAAGGTATTCAGCAATGACGATTTTGGCTACTACAAAGTCACTATAGAGCGCCCAGATCGCCGCAAAGCCAAGTTTACTCAAGACGCAATAGCCCCACTGCGTTTTGATAAGCAACTTAGTGAAGTGATGGAGTACGTGTACGCAGAGCACGGCGAACGTGTTTACGAAAAAACTGGCTACGGGTCAGATCAGAAAAAGAGCTTCTTAAAATCCATCGAGAAAGACATTCTTTCTTGGTGTGAAGATAACGACATCAGTCTCAATGCTAAGGCTAAGGCCAAACTGCTTGATGTGAAACACTGGCTGGCGCTAAAAGCATTGCTTGAAACTGCACAAACGCTGATGGCTGACATCGGTAGCATTGAATTTGATGACTTCAATAGCTTTAAAACCCAAGTTGATAAATCGCTAAAAGCCCATGCTATTAAGCTTTCAGCACCTGAGAAAAATGCCATTCTTCACGCGGTGAGCTGGTATGACGAAACCGCCAAGAAAGTGGTTAAAAAGGTAGTTAAATTAACGGGTGATAAATTAAACGACCTGCTGGAGCGCTATGAGTGTGAAGTCGCTGACTTGCCAGATTTTGGTTATTACCCCGTTCCTTCAGCAGAAGGCGGTAAAAAAGGCGAGTATATCACTTACGAGACCAATTCAGACCTGCGAGATACAGAATCTGTTCCATTAAAGCAAAGCATTTACCAGTACTTCCTAGATGAAGTGAAGCCTCATGTCGATGAAGCATGGATAAACCTAGATACGGTAAAAATTGGCTATGAAATCAGCTTCAATAAGTATTTCTACCGTCATAAACCGCTGCGTAGTTTAGAAGAGGTCGCAACCGACATCATCAACCTAGAACAAAAAGCCGAAGGTCTCATTGCGCAGATATTGGGTGTTAAAGTGGCGGAAGCTCAGGGAGAAGCGTAATGGAGCGTTTAGCATTGATGCCGAAATATGAGGATTATGTAGATTCTGGAGTTGAATGGTTAGGGGATTTACCGAGCCATTGGGACGCAGTAAAAATGAAGTTTCTTTTCAAAGATACGTCGATGAAAAACAAGCCTAACGAAACTTTATTATCTGTTACACAAAGTCAAGGTGTTGTTCCCAGAGAGTGGGTAGAAAACAGAATGGTTATGCCATCTGGCAATCTAGAAAGCTTCAAGTTCATTGCAAAAGGTGACTTTGCTATAAGCCTTCGTTCCTTTGAAGGTGGTTTGGAGTATTGTCATCATGATGGAATCATAAGCCCTGCTTATACGGTGTTAAAAACTAAGAAAGATTATCTACTTGCAGGATATTACAAATATTTGTTTAAAAGTCAGACTTTTATTTCAGAGTTACAAACATCGATTGTAGGGATTCGTGAAGGAAAAAACATCAGTTATGAGGAGTTGCAATATTCACTTCTTCCTATTCCGGCTGAAGAAGAACAAACCCGTATCGCCAACTTCCTCGACAAGAAAACCGCTCTAATCGACGAAGCGATTTCGATCAAAGAGCAGCAAATTAGCCTGCTGAAAGAGCGTAAGCAGATCATCATCCAACAGGCGGTGACCCAAGGGCTTGACCCGAATGTGCCAATGAAGGACTCCGGTGTGGATTGGATTGGGAAGGTTCCAGCGCATTGGGAAGTAAAAAAAATGAAATTCATTTTTGACTCTATTCAGACTGGTACGACCCCGGTAACTTCTGAGCCAAAATATTTCGATGGAGATGTTGATTGGTATAATCCCAAAGATTTAAATGCTGGTTATCTTGATAAGTCAGAAAAGACTATATCTGAACTTGCAATTAAACATGGTCAAGCAAAGATATTTCCAGGTGATTCAGTCTTGATTGTTGGTATAGGTGCAACTTGTGGTAAGACTGCTTACCTCAAGAGTTCTTCGGCATTTAACCAACAAATAACGGGTTTTAGTTCACGCCATGAAAACGCAGAGTTCATGTATTATCTGATTAGTATGTATTCAAGCGTAATGCTTAAAGTGGCAAATTATACTACTTTGCCGATATTGAATAATGAATTTTTTAAACATTTTTTATTGCCGTGCCCATCAAAAATTGAACAAGATAGGATAGTTGGGTTTCTCAGAATTGAAACGTTAAAATTCGAAAAGACCATTGAGATCCAACTGCAACAAATCGAAAGGCTTAAAGAATACAAAACCACCCTGATCAACAGCGCCGTGACAGGAAAAATCAAGATCACCCCAGAAATGGTTGAGCAATAGGAAGCGAATATGTTCACGGTAAATCATCAGACCAACAGGATTAGTCCGGTTAAGACGAAGAGATTCAGTGAGTTGGGCTTTACTGAGCGCAAAAATCTTCAGGAATGGTTGGCACACGAGCCTTCCGCACTGGGTGAAGAGCTGCTGATTATTCAAAAAGAGTTCGATGGCTTTGATGACACCCGTGAACGCTTAGATTTACTGGCACTGGATAAAGATGGCAACTTGGTCATTATTGAAAACAAGCTGGACGACAGTGGCCGCGATGTGGTGTGGCAGGCGCTTAAATATGCCTCCTACTGCGCAAGTTTAACCAAAGCGCAAATCGTTGAAATTTACCAGCAGTACTTAGACCGCTATGAGCCTGTAACAGGAGAGGTTGACTTGTTTAATACCCCTGCAAGTGCCTCTGCTAGAATATGTGAGTTTTTGGATGCGCCCGATCTCGATGAGTTAAAGCTCAACCTGGGTAACAGCCAGCGCATTATGTTAGTTGCGGCAAACTTTCGCAAAGAAGTGACCTGCACCGCGCTGTGGTTATTGGGTCAAGGCATTAGCATTGCCTGCTTCAAAATCACGCCTTATTCACTGGGTGAACAGCTACTGATTAATATTGACCAGATCATTCCAACGCCAGAAGCGAAAGAGTTGATGATCGGCATTAATGCCAAGGAAGCGGAAGAAAAAACCACCGAAGTGGTACTAAAAAACCGCCATACCGTGCGTCGCGAGTACTGGGAGCGTGCCTTAGAGGCGTTTCAGAAAAGCGCTTGCCAACTCTATAACAACATTAGCCCAAGCAAAGATCATTGGTTATCAGCAGGCTCAGGGCTAAGTGGATGTCCGTATAACCTGATATTTCTGCAAAAAGAGCTTCGAGTAGAGCTTTGGATCAGCCGTGGGGTTACCGAAGAGAATAAATACCTTTTTGACTTGTTGAGTCAGTCCAAACAGGACATTGAACATACTTTTGGTGCAGAACTTGAGTGGATGAGGCTGGATGAGAAGAAATCTTGCCGTATTCAGTTTTCGACCAAAGCTGATGGGTTTAACAAAGATACGTGGCCCCAAGCGGTTGCGTGGCACTTAGAGCAGATGACAAAGTTAGAAAAAGCCTTAAAAGGACCGCTGCAAAAAGCGGCTGAGGCAATGAAACAGAAGAATTTTGATTAAGGGAACTTACAATTATGGTCAGTCAAACCAATGAACAAGCATTAGAGTCGGCCATTGAGAAATGTCTGGCTGGGATCAGTACTGAAGAGCTCAAAGAGGGGCTGAGTCAGCAGTCACTGGGTGCTGGATACTTCATTGGTGCTGCTAGTGACTTTAATATGCAATATGCCATTGATGAACGTTTTTTCTGGCAATTTCTGCAAAAGACACAAGAAGTAGAGTTGGCCAAACTGCAAAAGAACAACCCCTCAGATTGGCAGCGTAAGTTACTCGAACGATTTGACCGATTGATTAAGAAGCATGGCATTCTTCATTTACTTAAGAAAGGGCTAAGCGTAGACGATGCTCACTTCAATTTGCTCTATCCAGCCCCTTTGGCAAGTAGTAGTGAGAAGGTAAAGCAAAACTTTGCAGATAACGTGTTTAGTTGTACTCGCCAAGTGCGCTATTCCATGGTAAATCCCCTACAAGAAATCGACATGGTATTGTTTATCAACGGAATACCCTTGATAACGCTGGAGTTGAAGAACGCATGGACCGGGCAAACAGCACGTTATCACGGCCAAAAGCAGTATCGAGATGATCGGGATGCAACTCAGCCATTGCTGACCTTTGGCCGCTGCCTAGTGCATATGGCGGTCGATACCGACGAAGTGTATATGACCACCAAGTTATCAGGTAGCAGTACATTCTTCTTGCCGTTCAATAAAGGTCACAATCTTGGACAAGGCAACCCGCCGAATCCATCTGGCCATAAAACGGCATACCTATGGCAAGAAGTATTCACTAAAGACAGCTTGGCGAATATTATTCAGCATTTTGTGCGTCTGGATGGGTCAAGCAAAGATCCATTACCAAAGCGAACCCTGTTCTTTCCTCGATACCATCAATTGGATGTGGTGAGAAAATTAGTAGACCATGCCGCCCAGCACGGTGTCGGTCAGACTTACTTAATTCAACACTCAGCCGGTTCAGGTAAGTCTAACTCGATTACCTGGGCGGCTTATCAGCTAATTGAAACCTATCCTGCTTCGTCTGATGTGGCAGGCGGAAAAAGCTTGGAGCAGCCGTTGTTTGACTCTGTGATTGTGGTCACCGATAGACGCCTATTGGACAAGCAGCTGCGGGATAACATTAAAGAGTTTTCTGAAGTAAAGAACATTATTGCCCCAGCGAATAAGTCTTCTGAGCTTAAGCAGGCGCTGGAGAATGGCAAAAAGATTATTATAACGACGATTCAGAAATTCCCGTTCATTATTGATGGTATCGCCGATCTTAGTGACAAGCGCTTTGCAGTGATCATCGATGAAGCACACAGCTCACAGTCTGGTTCGGCGCATGACAATATGAACCGAGCGATGGGCAAGTCTGAAGTCGAAGAGGCAGAAGATGCTCAGGATAAAATCCTTCAGGCGATGAGATCGCGTAAGATGCGCGGGAATGCGTCGTACCTGGCATTTACAGCGACACCAAAAAACAGCACTTTGGAGAAATTTGGTCAACGCCAAGAAGATGGCTCTTACAAGCCGTTTCACTTGTATTCGATGAAACAAGCCATTGAAGAAGGCTTCATCTTGGATGTGCTGGCAAATTATACGACGTACAAAAGTTATTATGAGATTGAGAAATCAATTGCTGATAACCCTGAGTTTGATACCAAAAAGGCGCAGAAAAAACTCAGAGCTTATGTAGAACGAAGCCAGCAAACAATTGATATCAAGGCAGAGATTATGCTGGAGCATTTTGTTCCGCATGTCGTGAATACGAAAAAGCTCAAAGGTAAAGGTAAAGGAATGGTGGTCACTCAAAATATTGAGGCGGCCATTCGATACTACAAAGCGATAAGGCGAATACTTGAGGAGCAAGGAAACCCGTTTAAAGTTGCCATTGCTTTCTCAGGAACCAAAGAAGTTGATGGTATTGAATATACCGAAGCAGATATTAATGGTTTTGCCGAGTCAGATACCAAAGATATGTTTGATACCGATGAGTATCGACTTTTAGTGGTTGCTAACAAGTATCTGACTGGGTTTGACCAGCCTAAGCTTTGCGCCATGTATGTAGATAAGAAGCTCGCCAGTGTCTTGTGTGTTCAGGCGCTATCTAGGCTCAATCGCAGTGCACCTAAGCTAGGGAAGAAAACAGAAGACTTGTTTATCCTGGATTTTTTCAACTCGGTTGAAGATATTCAATCAGCATTCGATCCTTTCTATACAGCAACGTCATTGTCCCAAGCTACAGATATAAACGTACTGCACGAGTTGAAAGATGAAATGGACGATGTCGGTGTGTACGAGTGGTATGAAGTTGAAGACTTTGTGACGCGTTATTTCAAGAATGAAGACGCCCAAACACTCAGTCCAATCATTGATATTGCCGCAGCGCGGTTTGACCATGAACTAGATCTTGAAGCTGAAGCTAAAGTGGACTTTAAGATTAAAGCCAAACAGTTCGTTAAAATCTATGGGCAGATGGCTTCTATCATGCCTTATGAAATGGTCAGCTGGGAAAAACTGTTTTGGTTCCTGAAGTTTTTAATACCGAAATTGAAAGTGGAAGATCCCGATGCTGATGCTATTGATGAGCTTCTCGATTCTGTCGATCTGAGTTCATACGGTTTGCAACGTGTGAAGCTTAACCACAGCATTAAACTTAGTGATCAAGAAGCGGAGCTTGATCCTCAAAATCCGAACCCACGTGGGGTGCATGGCGGTGAAAAAGAAACTGACCCGCTGGATGAAATCATTCGCACATTTAATGAGCGATGGTTCCAGGGCTGGAGTGCCACACCTGAAGAGCAAAAGGTTAAGTTCGTGAACATCGCTGAAAGTATCCGCAATCACCCTGACTTCGAATCGAAATACAAAAACAACCCAGATCCCCATAATCGAGATTTGGCCTTCGAAAAAATGCTCAAGGAAATCATGCTGCAACGCCGTAAAGATGAACTTGAGCTCTACAAGTTGTTCGCAGGAGATTCAGCATTTAAAGCCTCGTGGACGCAAAGTATGCAACGAATGGTGGGTAGGTAGAAAGGAGTGATGGTTTGCTGAAGGCAGTCTCAGAGTTATTAGGTGGGTCACCAGGCCTGAAAGGACGTCAAATTGCCAAGGAGCTGGGGCTGGATAAGTCACAAGTGAACTCGTTTCTTCACAAACACCAGGATACGTTTTGAAGTGGCACACTGAATTTGGCCACCTGAACAGAGGTG
>OGGM01001080.1_pt1 | contig 11546 bp, 9 predicted proteins | sample 1571251 | NCBI WGS metagenome assembly OGGM01 (sample SAMEA2582076, study PRJEB24529) | metagenome | biome: Human gut stool | place: China | collected 2011 | reverse complement strand
CGATAAGTGGTTTTACAAGCTCATCAAGGATGGGGCCTTTCCGGCTCCCATCAAACTCGGCCGCAGCTCCCGCTGGCTGAAAAGTGAAGTGGAAGCCTGGCTGCAGGCGCGTATTGCACAGTCCCGTCCGTAATTTTTAACCACTGGCCCTTCGCCCACAGCAGACGCAATCTCCGGCCTGCCGGCGGCACTCTGCTGCCTGTTATCCCCCGTGAGGAATATGAAAATGAAACCACAGTATCAGACCCGTTACGAGCTGCTCCACGAAAGCTACCAGAAATGGCTGACCGGCTTCACCCGGCACGCCGTATCCTGGGGCGTGTGTCATCCGAATATCCACTACTTCCATAATCTGACGCCCGGGTGGGTGTCATTCAATGGTGAAAAACCGAAGATTGCCATCGTACCCCGGAGTCTGCACCGGCTGATTTATGGCTCTGACAAACGGGCCACGCCGCCCCTGGATGATGATCTGGTGGTGAACTTATGCACCAGCGAACATCTGCTGGTTCATCATCCGATGCTGGAAGGCATTCTCCTGTCTGAATGTGAACGTCTGAGGCAGCGTTCTCTGGCAAATAAACTGATCAGCCTCTTCCGTCAGTTTGGTGGCACGGAGTTGCGCCTCAAACTGGTCTGGCTTTGCTGGCTTGATTTAATGACCGGAAACAGCCTTGACGACTGGACGGAGAACCTGAAACGGAAATCAGAAAAAGAGCTGGGGGAATGGATCATCGACCGTCAGAAGCAGAACGCAGCACTGACGGATCTGATGGATCAGTACGTGCTCCTGGCATACCGCACAACGGTTGACGGTAACCGTAACTGATGCCGGTTGTTTCCGGAAGGTGCGGCAAAATACGGAAATGATGATACCCCCGGCCCTGCATGCTCACCTGCAGAGCGTGTTCGTCGTCATCATACTGAGCCATGACGGATGTCTTAAGGGCATCCTGTCATTGCTGAGCTGGCATGCTGCGGTACATGCCTCACCCTGGTGACAATAAGTACATGGCGACAGTGCTCCCTGCACCGCAAAAGAGATGTACACGGCCGGATGTTATTGCTGAATGTTTCTTCGTCAGATATTCAGGAACAGTTGTAGTAACGAATTTTACCGATCTCTGTACACGGCCGGACGCCGTCAGTGTATACGGGCGGACGTTCCATGCTGCATGACTACATCCGGCCCGGATGTCAATGAGTCCGTCAGGAACGCTTCGCTTCGAAACCCGGCCTGGATACCAGCGCCGGCACGCCGGGAAGAAGTTGATATGGTGGTTGCCGGACAACAGCGCTCCTGGATTGACTGCTGCATCACTCAACCACGCTGAATATCAAAGGAGAGCGTTACCGATTAAAAGAGAAACGGAAAGCTGTGGTGATGACCCAAAACAACACGACAATCAGTGAGGATGGAATGGTGAAAATCAGACTGCATCAGTGTAGAAAATATACTGGCTGGCATGAAAATGGCCCGGCTCGTGGCGTTGACATATTCTCTCCTGAGCATCCTGAATGACTGCAGTTGCTGTGGAAAAGTAAGCAGTCTCCACCCACGGCACCACTTAACAGACATTCAGTAACTCACCCCAGACTTTCTATAACGCTTATCGGTGCACTGAAAACAGGAGAGTGCGCTTAAAACCGCAGACCGCATTGCGGGTGTTACTGCATGACAGCCTGGCGGTATTGTGAGATGTCGGCAGGAACCGATGTCTGCGCAGGGGGAACTTCCGTGATCGGGATAAGTGCAGAAGAAATCAGATCACGACGTAAACCTGCAGTGCCTGACGCTGCAAGTGGCATTAACCATGGGACGTTGCCGATCCCGGATTGCGGAAACAGGAGCACTATTTTCTGCCGCGGGGAGTACCTCTGGCAGTAAATCCGGCTCGCTCATCTGACCGTCTCTCTCCCGGAAAAGACCAGAAATGAGATCGTCACCTCAACAGCAGGGAAGATGTCTTGACAGACTGGTTATATTGCATACGATTTATGAAGAAAAAGACAGCAAATATGGAGGCTATAGCGGAGAACACCCTACGAAATTCCTGTGAAAAACGATTGAAAAAACGATCAGATTCGATTCGTTTTTATATGCTTTTTGGGCACGTGGCGATGACGAACTGTTGCATGTGCAGAGGAGAATGCACCCGGAAGCACCAGAATCATCCAGAAAGGCAGAACGATTACGCATCAAACCAGGAGACAGCAATATCAGGATAACATACTGATTTAAAATGAATTTACAGCAATACGTGAAAACATTTTTTACTTAAAGGAGACAGATGCGCTGAAGACAGCGCAGGTATTTTTATATAAAAATGAGAAGGTTACGGGATGTCTATCCGGCACACTATGACCGGAGAATATCAGCCAGGCTTAAAAAGACAATAAATACAGTGAGTTAAATACACGGAGAAAACGAAAACGTAGTATCAGAGGGTACATCTTACAACAGAGACTGAATTTCCGGTTTTTCATAACCGGCACATTCCGGAAAGAGCAGGCTAACCGGAGGCTTTCTGACACCAGTCCCTGGCAGTTTAATCTGTACATCATGTACGGATGTTTTGTTCGCATTTTTAAAATCGGCAAAAATGCGAGAAGAGCAGCTATATTGTGGATGAACTGAAAAGTGCCCGGGAGCAACAAAAAAGGCGTGATGAACGTGCTGATGGTTCCGTTCCGCTGAAACTGTCCGGAAAAATCCACAAACAGCCTGAAAGTATTGCCCGAAGTCGTGGTGCCCCCCAAAAAAACTGTTGAATGAAATGATTGAGCTGGCGTACCAGGATTTTGTGGCAAATGAGCAGCACAAGACTCGGAGTTAAAGACTGCAGGGTCCCCGGTTACCAATTCTGCAACGTACACAACGAATGCATCCGGCTCTTACCTGTGAGGGGCACGAAAATTATACATTGAGCATGAGTGGATAATCTCGGGTGAGAGTCTCCCGTTTTTACACTATTCACTAAAGGTGAGGCATATCATTCAGTCTCTCTGAATTCTTCATTTCAGTAACTTCAGCTACCGTCGTTTCATCTCCCCCACGAACCGGGGCCGCAACTTGTTGTATCAATACCAAATTGTTGGTCATTACTGTCCTGTATCACTGGGCTGACAAGTGAACTGAAATCCGCACCTTAATATTCTGACTGGCTGCGTACATTCATGGCATGAAGCGGCCGGAGCGGCTGAGCTGAAGGTCCGTTGTGAGCGAGGAGTGATCATTAGCCTCTCAGCCGGATGCCTTAAAGAGCGTACGCCAGAAATAAAAGGATTGCGCTACTGCGCCTTCCTGTTTTGACGGGATGTGGCACATGTCATCGCTACCGCTCCCAGAAGTAACAAACCACTTAAACCAAAAGCACTTCTCCATCCCAGACTGTCGAATACCAGACCTCCAGCCGTTGAACCAAGTGCAATAGATAACTGAATCACTGCAACCATGAGGCCTCCCCCCGTCTCTGCATCTTCGGGTAACGCGCGTGCTATCCATGTCCACCACCCCGTTGGCGCAGCTGTCGCAAGTAGCCCCCACAGGCTGAGTAAAACGGCAACAGCCCAGATATGGTGTCCGACCAGCAGTAACGCACCGGTAATCGCTGCCATAAGCAACGGGATCATTATTAAGGTCTTATAAAATATGGTGTTCAGGAATGTTGAGACGATCATTGTGCCGACAAAACCTGCTACACCTATTGCGAGCAAAATCAGAGAAAGATCAGAAGGTCCCACTCTGGTGACGCTCTCCAGAAAGGGGCGCACGTAGGTAAATAAAGCAAACTGTCCCATAAAGAAGAGTCCGCAGGCCAGCAGTCCCGTTGGTACGATGGCAACGCTGAACAGGCGAAGCACAGATCTCTGTGGCTTTTGTGTTTTATCACTTTCCATCGGAGGCAGACTGACCCATTGCCAGATGAACGCAGCTATCGCAAGGGGGACCAGACATAAAAAGGCCCCACGCCAGCCGATGGTTGTCCCCAGATAGCTACCAAGTGGCGCTGCCACAACGGTGGCCAGTGCGTTTCCGCCGTTAAAAATTGCCAGTGCGCGGGGGACATGCTGCTTCGGCACGAGCCGAATGGCGGTTGCAGCCGACATTGACCAGAACCCTCCAATGACGATACCAATCAGGGCCCTCCCCAGCATATAAACCGGATAGTCAGGTGCTATGGTGATAACTATTCCCGATATGGCCATTAAGGCCGTCAGCCCCAGCAGAAGATATTTTCGATTCAGGTCTCCGGTAATACGGGAGATAGTCAGACTGGTAAGCACCGCCAGCGCACCAGAGACAGCAATTCCTTGCCCTGCCAGCCCTTCGGTAACGTGCAAATCATGGGCAATGAGCGTAAGCAGGCTGACTGGCATAAACTCAGAAGCGATCAGCACAAACACGCAAAGCGTCATGGCGAATACGCCGCTCCAGTATGCATGCGTTTTTCCGTATAATTGTTTGAGACTTACAGTGGACATTATTAGCCCCCTTAATATCGAACCAGCCAGATTCAAGCGCAATCGGGTCAGAAGTTATTCAGGGAATAACGACATAATAGTTGGGTGAGAATATAGGGAGATGCGGCATATTCTACATCACACCAGGCAGTTAAAAGCCACCCGTTTACGACAGGTGGCCTGGTAAACCTTTCGGGTTATCTTAAGTTTGCCTTGAAAAATTGCTCAAATTTGGCAAATGGGATCTTACCCGCAACGTTGTCGTACAGATCAACATGGTTTGCCTCGGGGACAATCACTAACTCTTTCTCTTTGCTGCCGATTGCCTTAAAGGCATCTTCAGCAAAATAGCGTGAATGGGCTTTTTCACCGGTCACGATGAGTGTAGGGATAGTAACTTCATTAGCGTAACTCAGCAGCGGCATATTCATAAATGACAGCGGCATGGTTGCATTCCAGGCACTGGTTGAGTTGACCGAACGCGCATGGAAACCACGCGGCATGCGGTAATAATCAAAGAACTCTTTCAATACCGGATTAGAATTCGCTGGCAAAGTTTCCGGTAAAATACGATCGGAAGCGGTGACGTTGCCCTTCTCATCAACGTAAATATCATGCCCGCCTGGCGCGAAAGCGCCATTTTCAGCATCCTTCCAGCGCTGCATGTTCAAATACTGCAATACGGCACGACGATCGGCAGTGGTATAGCGGTCTTTGCCATCGCCCACGCCATGCCCCATTGCACGGCTCATGTCATACATCACGCTGCTCGCCACCGCCTTGACACGTGTGTCCATCGCGGCGTCGTTTAAGGCCATGCCACCCCATCCGCAGATGCCGAGCAACCCGATACGGTTGCGATCCACCTCTTTTTGCAGGCCTAAGAAATCAACCGCCGCGCTGAAATCCTCGGTGTTGATATCCGGAGATGCGACGTTTCGCGGGTAGCCGCCGCTTTCACCCGTGTATGAAGGGTCAAAAGCCAGAGTGACAAACCCCCGTTCAGCCAGCGTCTGCGCATACAGGCCACTGGATTGCTCTTTCACCGCCCCGAAGGGGCCACTAACAGCAATTGCTGCCAGCTTGCGATCGCCACGATCCTTCGGTATATAGAGATCCCCGACTAAGGTGATCCCGTACCGGTTCGGAAAGGTCACCTTACGGTGATCAACTTTCGTGCTCTCAGCAAAAGTTTTATCCCATTTCTCGACCTGCGAAACGGGCGCGTTCGGATTGGTTGTATCAGCGTAACTCATATTTGTGACTCCACTTAATGATACGCATAACAGCATGGTGGGTATCGCGGCTGTCAATTTTTGGGTGAAAGCAGTCATCAAAATCCCCCTCATAAAATGTGCCAGATACTGGTTTCATACGGATAACACTGCTGTGCTTTGTTGCAACGCGCACATTATAGTTAGCATTAATAGTGCTAATTAGAGGGTAAAAAATGCTAAGATTAATAACATATTGTTCTGAATTGTGATGCAGCAGGGGAAGGATGATGGCGAAACGGGAAAACTATAACGATCTCTATCTGTTTATGCAGGTCGTGCGAGAAGGGAGTTTTACCGCCGCCGCGCAGAGGCTTGGCCTGGCGCAGTCAGGAATTAGCCGTGCAGTGCGCGAGCTGGAAGAGCGACTGGGCGTGCAGCTTCTGGTACGCACCACGCGCAAGTTATCGCTCACCCATGCCGGCGAGTTACTCTATCGAAACGTCGAATCTGGATTTGACGCCTTAGATATGGGGCTTGCCACGCTGGCCCATTATCGCCATACACCATCGGGTACGGTCCGAATTAATGCGAGCCAGCACGCCATTGATAAAGTGCTGCTGCCGAAGCTGGCGGTGTTTAAACAACGATACCCGGATATTCGGCTGGAGCTCATCAGCGAAAGCCGGTTTGTCGATATTATTACTGAGCGCTTCGATGCCGGTATACGTCTGGGCTCGGAAGTGGATAGCGGTATGGTTGCGGTGCGCATTTCGCCCGATATGGAGATGGCTGTTGTCGGCACGCCCGGGCACTTTCAGCGCTACGGATTTCCACAAACCCCCACCGATTTAGTAGGTCATCCCTGCATCGCTTACCAGTTCGGCGACGGCAGTCTGTATGCCTGGGAACTCAATCAGGACGGTAAAAAGATCACCCATCAGCCTCAGGGACAATGGGCCTTTGCTGACAGTTATATGGAAGCCAAAGCCGCAAGGCTAGGTCTGGGGCTGGCTTATGTTCCGGAGGAATTAGTGTCTGATGATATAGAACAGGGGGCGCTAATCAGAGTTTTGCAATGCTACAGCCAACGCCTGGAGGGTTCATATATCTATTATCCGCACCGCAATGTGTCACCCGCCCTACGAGCGGTTATCGATACATTGAGAATTTAAGGGGTGAAGATGAGATGGTTCGCAGGCTTAGGTAATAGTTGGAAAACAATGTCCGCTCCTGGCACAGAGCGGACTGTCAGATTAGATTCAGACCTGTACTCATTAGCTGATACAAATCAGCCACATATACCTGCATTCCAAATAATTTCAGGCAGATATTATCTCCGTGAATCCCCCCGCCACCTTTCCGGTGCGCGGGGTTTTGTCTTTTTTCACCGGGAATACATGTATGAATCCGTCTGATGCCATTGAGGCAATTGAAAAACCGCTCTCCTCCCTGCCTTACTCACTTTCCCGTCACATCCTGGAACATCTGCGCAAACTCACCAGCCACGAACCCGTGATTGGCATTATGGGTAAAAGCGGGGCCGGTAAATCCTCACTCTGTAATGCACTGTTTCAGGGGGAGGTCACCCCGGTCAGTGATGTTCACGCCGGCACCCGGGAAGTGCGGCGCTTCCGTCTGAGTGGCCACGGTCACAGCATGATTATCACTGACCTGCCCGGGGTGGGCGAGAGCCGGGACAGGGATGCAGAGTATGAAGCCCTGTACCGTGACATTCTGCCTGAACTTGACCTGGTACTGTGGCTGATTAAAGCCGATGACCGTGCCCTGTCTGTGGATGAGTATTTCTGGCGACACATCCTGCACCGGGGACATCAGCAGGTGCTGTTTGTGGTGACGCAGGCCGACAAAACGGAGCCCTGCCATGAATGGGATATGGCCGGCATTCAGCCTTCTCCCGCACAGGCACAGAACATTCGTGAGAAAACAGATGCGGTATTCCGGCTGTTCCGGCCCGTACATCCGGTTGTTGCCGTATCGGCCCGCACCGGCTGGGAACTGGATACGCTGGTCAGTGCGCTAATGACAGCACTTCCCGACCATGCCGCCAGTCCCCTGATGACCCGCCTGCAGGACGAGCTGCGCACGGAATCTGTCCGCGCTCAGGCCCGTGAACAGTTTACCGGTGCGGTGGACCGGATATTTGACACGGCGGAGAGCGTCTGTGTTGCCTCTGTTGCCCGTACGGTTCTGCGTGCCGTCCGTGACACGGTGGTCTCTGTTGCCCGCGCTGTATGGAACTGGATTTTCTTCTGAACAGTCTGCCAGGGAAATGCCTGATAACATTACGTTAACCAACTGAAAACATGACACAAACCCCTCATACTCCTCCTGTTTCTCTTGCGTGACCGCCTTGTCGTCAATAGAATAAAACGATCGATAAAACAGGTATCGATCGTTACTATCGATCGTTTATAGTGGTTAATGGTCTGCGAAAAGGCAGCTGAATCTCTTCATCATGCAGAACGGAATTGCACACAACGGACTGATACTTCTCTGGCGGATGAGAGAGGGGAAGCATTTATGTCCGGGAAAAACCACTTTATCTGACCATGCTGTTTTGTACCTGCCGGTATCCACATTTGTGGGTACCGGCTTTTTTATTCACCCTCTGTAAGGAAAAGCTGATGAAACGACATCTGAACACCAGCTACAGGCTGGTATGGAATCACATTACGGGCACCCTGGTGGTGGCTTCCGAACTGGCGCGCTCACGGGGAAAACGCACCGGTGTGGCGGTTGCGCTGTCTCTTGCTGCTGTCACATCAGTCCCGGCACTGGCTGCTGACACGGTTGTACAGGCGGGAGAAACCGTGAGCGGCGGAACACTGACAAATCATGACAACCAGATTGTCTTCGGTACGGCCAACGGAATGACCATCAGTACCGGTCTGGAGTATGGGCCGGATAACGAGGCCAATACCGGCGGACAATGGATACAAAATGGCGGTATCGCCAACAACACTACTGTCACCGGTGGTGGTCTTCAGAGAGTGAATGCCGGAGGAAGCGTTTCAGACACGGTTATCAGTGCCGGAGGCGGACAGAGCCTTCAGGGGCAGGCAGTGAATACCACTCTGAACGGCGGTGAGCAGTGGGTACATGAAGGCGGGATTGCAACGGGTACCGTCATTAATGAGAAGGGCTGGCAGGCCGTCAAATCCGGCGCAATGGCAACCGACACGGTTGTGAATACCGGCGCGGAAGGGGGACCGGATGCAGAAAATGGTGATACCGGGCAGTTTGTTCGCGGAAATGCCGTACGTACCACCATCAATAAAAATGGTCGTCAGATTGTGGCTGTTGAAGGAACAGCAAATACCACTGTGGTTTATGCCGGCGGCGACCAGACGGTACACGGGCATGCGCTGGATACCACACTGAATGGCGGTTACCAGTATGTGCACAACGGAGGCACAGCCTCTGACACGGTTGTAAACAGTGACGGCTGGCAGATTGTCAAGGAAGGTGGTCTGGCGGATTTCACCACCGTTAACCAGAAAGGCAAACTGCAGGTGAACGCCGGTGGTACAGCCACGAATGTCACCCTGAAGCAGGGAGGCGCACTGGTCACCAGTACGGCGGCAACCGTCACCGGCAGCAACCGTCTGGGCAATTTCACTGTGGAAAACGGTAATGCTGACGGTGTTGTTCTGGAGTCCGGCGGTCGCCTGGATGTACTGGAAGGCCATTCAGCGCAGAAAACACGGGTGGATGACGGCGGAACCCTGGCAGTGTCTGCCGGTGGTAAGGCAACAGATGTCACCATGACATCCGGTGGTGCCCTGATTGCAGACAGTGGTGCCACTGTTGAGGGGACCAATGCCAGCGGTAAGTTCAGTATTGATGGCATATCCGGTCAGGCCAGCGGCCTGCTGCTGGAAAATGGCGGCAGCTTTACGGTTAATGCCGGAGGACTGGCCAGCAACACCACTGTCGGACATCGTGGAACACTGACGCTGGCTGCCGGGGGAAGTCTGAGTGGCAGAACACAGCTCAGTAAAGGCGCCAGCATGGTACTGAATGGTGATGTGGTCAGTACCGGCGATATTGTTAACGCAGGGGAGATTCGCTTTGATAATCAGACGACACCGGATGCCGCACTGAGCCGTGCTGTTGCAAAAGGCGACTCCCCGGTAACGTTCCATAAACTGACCACCAGTAACCTCACCGGTCAGGGTGGCACCATCAATATGCGTGTTCGCCTTGATGGCAGCAATGCCTCTGACCAGCTGGTGATTAATGGTGGTCAGGCAACCGGCAAAACCTGGCTTGCGTTCACAAATGTCGGAAACAGTAACCTCGGGGTGGCAACCTCCGGACAGGGTATCCGGGTTGTGGATGCACAGAATGGTGCCACCACAGAAGAAGGTGCGTTTGCCCTGAGTCGCCCGCTTCAGGCCGGCGCCTTTAACTACACCCTGAACCGTGACAGCGATGAAGACTGGTACCTGCGCAGTGAAAATGCTTATCGTGCTGAAGTCCCCCTGTATGCCTCCATGCTGACACAGGCAATGGACTATGACCGGATTCTGGCAGGCTCCCGCAGCCATCAGACCGGTGTAAACGGTGAAAATAACAGCGTCCGTCTCAGCATTCAGGGCGGTCATCTCGGTCACGATAACAACGGCGGTATTGCCCGTGGGGCCACGCCGGAAAGCAGCGGCAGCTATGGCTTCGTCCGTCTGGAGGGTGACCTGCTCAGAACAGAGGTTGCCGGTATGTCTCTGACGACAGGGGTGTATGGTGCTGCAGGCCATTCTTCCGTTGATGTTAAGGATGATGACGGTTCCCGCGCCGGCACGGTCCGGGATGATGCCGGCAGCCTGGGCGGATACCTGAATCTGACACACACGTCCTCCGGCCTGTGGGCTGACATTGTGGCACAGGGAACACTCCACAGCATGAAAGCGTCATCGGACAATAACGACTTCCGCGCCCGGGGCTGGGGCTGGCTGGGCTCACTGGAAACCGGTCTGCCCTTCAGTATCACTGACAACCTGATGCTGGAGCCACAACTGCAGTACACCTGGCAGGGGCTCTCCCTGGATGACGGCCAGGATAACGCCGGTTATGTGAAGTTCGGGCATGGCAGTGCACAACATGTGCGTGCCGGCTTCCGTCTGGGCAGCCACAACGATATGAACTTTGGTAAAGGCACCTCATCCCGTGACACCCTGCGCGACAGTGCAAAACACAGTGTGCGTGAACTGCCGGTGAACTGGTGGGTACAGCCTTCTGTTATCCGCACCTTCAGCTCCCGGGGGGACATGAGCATGGGTACAGCCGCAGCCGGCAGTAACATGACGTTCTCACCGTCACAGAATGGCACGTCACTGGACCTGCAGGCCGGACTGGAAGCCCGTGTCCGGGAAAATATCACCCTGGGCGTTCAGGCCGGTTATGCCCACAGTGTCAGCGGCAGCAGCGCTGAAGGTTATAACGGTCAGGCCACGCTGAATGTGACTTTCTGATAATCAGGTCACTCCCCTTCAGGCCCCGGTCATAATGACCGGGGCTTTTTACTTTCAGGGAGCAACAGATATGCCGGGTTGTACATCACGTTTATTGCCCGAAGGCCCTTTCTCACGCAACCAGGCTCTTGCCGTCACAACGGCTTACCTTAATGTGCTTATTGAAGATGACCAGGGTACTCATTTCCGGCGGGTTATCCGCAACGCAGAGACTGACGCCGGAAGGTTCGCCAGTGACGGTCTTCTCAGACAATAAACCTCATTAATTTCGTCCATCAGGCCGCGTCTTCTCCGGGAGACGTGGCTTTTTTCATTTATTACACCAGTAAATCTTAACCACCGATAAGGAGCAAAGTATGCGATTAGTAAGTCG
>OGGM01001070.1_pt1 | contig 11712 bp, 10 predicted proteins | sample 1571251 | NCBI WGS metagenome assembly OGGM01 (sample SAMEA2582076, study PRJEB24529) | metagenome | biome: Human gut stool | place: China | collected 2011 | reverse complement strand
TATCGGTTCACCCGTGTGGCCCGGACCGGTCCGGAAGGCCCATGAACGGATCGGGAAGCAATGGCAGTTGCCTGCGGTTAAGTGTTCTATCGGTCGCTCCATAATAGACACCGATAGAACACTTACACTTGGAGGCCGGCAGTGGGCAGAGGATTGGGAGCACAGGAACGGAAACTGCTGGAACGCGCACGACGGGAGGGCCTTACGCCGGTGCTGCCGGACGATATGGACGCATTCTCATCCGAGGCGTCCAGCATCAGAAGAGCCGCACGCAGACTCCAGGACAAGGGGCTGATCCGTCTGAGCCTCTTCGGCAGGAACCGCAGGAACGGAAAAAAGCAACAATGGCTGCGTCCTCGTGGGTGTGCTGCATATGGAGCCCGTGCCTTGGCCTACGGAGCAACGGCGGGAATGGCGGTACCCAGCAGAGTATTTCCATAGTTAAGTGTTCTATCGGTACAACATAATGTTGCACCAGATATTTTCTTCACACCGGTGAATGCAGCGGGCCTCACCGCCACGATCCATCCGGTCTTATCCTCTACTGCGGTATCTTCAGCGCGGCACGGTCGCAACCCATTCCTTGGCGAGCGATTCCGGGGTGGATCCCATACCAAGACGTTCCATCTCCTTGTCCGAGTATTCGGACGGGTCCTTAAGGTAGACGATGGAACGGCTGCCGCGTTCAGCCGCCCTGGCCTGCCCCAAGCCGGCCAGCGAGAAAGCCTTTCTGAGCTTTGCGGGAGTCCACCTGCGGTCTTTGCTCTCCGCCTGATGGAACAGCTCTCTTGTCAGCATATGGTTACCGTTCAAATGGACGGCATCACGCATCCATTCGGCCATGGCTTCTCTGACGACCGGGTCCGTCCGATCCTCTTTCATGACGTTTTTGAGATCCAGATAGTCTTGGGCGGTATCGTCGGTCGGCGTGGTATCGACCACGACCCGTACCGGGAACGTCTTTCCATCGTCGCCGACGCATTCACGTATCCCGAAGCGGATTTTGGCGTTGACGGTATCGGAATACGACGCATCCACCTGCTGGCACACGGCCACATCGGATGCGTTCGGACATGTTTCAAGGTAGAGGTAGGAACGTGCCTTGGCCACCCACTGGTCGGACCCAGAAATGGCGTATGACACGTCCTCCGGATCCTTTTTCGCGTGGAGGACGCCCAGCACGCAGCAGTTGTTTCTTTTCGCCATGGCGTCGAGCGCGATCAGACAGTCGGCGGACCGCTGGTCGTTCATGCGACCTGCGGCGAGACCATGTAATGGGTCTATATACACGAGATCCGCGCGCATCCTTCCAGCAGACTCCACGATCCCCTGCAGGTCTCTGGCATCGAAGCCACAGTATTCGGTCTCGTGGTCATACCGCTTGTACAGCATGATGTTGCCCAGGGCCGCACCCATGCACTGCAGTTTCGCCTTCACGAGACCTGCATCGTCCTCACGCTGCACGATGAGGACCTTCTTGCCCATGGCTGAGAATTTCGCGCACTCATATAGCGCAAGCGTGCTTTTGCCACAGCGCTTGCGTCCGCCCAATATCGTGATCGCTCCAGATGGAAACCACACATTCCCTCCCAGGAATTCGACGTTCCGTACCAGTTCATCGAGCATTGGCGTCAGAACATAGTCGGCCTGCTTTGTTTTTCCGCGTTAAACTGTTCATTGGTTTTTATTGGCGCCTGTCGTTGTTCAGCGACAGGCGTTTTCCTTTCCTGCGATGCCTTTTCAGCATCCTTCGACGTAATCTTCCAGTGATTTGTAGCTGATCAGGAAAATACGCCCTGATTTGCGGGTCCTGATTTTTCCCTGTCTGATGAGCGTGTAGACGCTTTTGGTGTCTTTGAACCCCAATAGCTGTGTCGCCACGGGCACCGTCACCGCCAATGGATGTTGTTGCATGCTAGTTTTCACTGAAGCCATTGCCCCGATCCTTTCCGGCCTTCCGACCTGTATTTCGACTGCACCTAGGCGGAGGTTCCGCTTGGGTTCATATCTTCCACGTCATTTCCTCGTGATGACTTCCGATATCGGCAAGACGGCTTAGCGCACGTCAGGTTCCGTCAACATCCATGAGAACGTCTCGTTCAACGTTTTGGGTGATAGATGACGCATCACCTCCCCCCGCTCCTCATCGCCCATGGCCTTGAGAAGTTCCATGCGGGTTCCCGTGCCGACGCGGTCCAGAAGCCGCGCCACACTTTCGGCGGAGTCAGATTTGCCGCCTTCTCCATCCGTCATGTGGTTCTCGAATGATTGTCCGGCTTCGTAATCCCGCACTTCGTCCTCTATGCCATCGACGACTTTCTCTTTCTCAGAATTAATCGCATGCTGGTAGTAGAGGTCCGTGTCCGAACGCGAGTGTCCCGCCATGTCCATCACGGTCTTATCGGACTTGGTGTAGGCCGCCATATGGGTGATGGCCCGATGACGAAGATCGTAGAGGGGAGCTTTCTTCTCCTCGAGCAAAGGAACGCTTTTGCGCGCCCGATACCAAGCGTTGCGCGCCGTTTGGGCGTTGACCACATCTCCCGTCTTCGGACCGGTGAACAGATACGCGTCCGGGCGATCCGCCACGAAGGACCGCAGATGCTGGTCCAATGCCTTGCAAACGTAAGGAGGTAACAACACTTGTCTCTCGCTTCCCTCAGTCTTGGTGCTGTTCACGAGAATTCGTTTGCGGATCTTCCCGGTCTCGGGATCCTTCTCTCGATACTCCTTCGCTGCACGCACGATGTCGATTTCACCTCCGGACAGGTCGTCCTTGAACTTCACGTCCCTACGCTGCAGGCCGCATGCCTCCCCTGGTCTGAGGGCCATCGCGCCGATCAAATAGATAAGGACCGCGAAACGCGGCGGCATGGCACGATACAGCGTCTTCAGCTCGCCTAGGCCGAAATCCACGAATTGGAAGCGGACGGCGGGCTTGCGGACTTGGATGTGGACGGGGTTCGAAGTGAGCAGCGTCGTGCCGTCCTGGTCCAATTCTCGTTCGCATGCGTCTCTGAAGATCTCGCGCAGCAGCACATACGCCTTGTGCTTGACGGAGGCACCCTCGCCGGCCTTGCCCACACTCATGGAGTCGGCCCACCTCTCGACGTCCCGCGGGCCGATGCTTCCCATCGACTTGTCGCCTAGGACGGGCAGCAGCTAATCGTTCAGGTTGTTTGTGTTCAATAAGAAATTAATGATTTAGTCACGAAATTTTTTCGGGTTTAGGCAAGGAGCATGCCGACCACCCGCAGGCCTTAACTGGATGGTGCTTCGTATCTCCACCAGAAAGGGCCGGAAAGGCAAATGATCAGCATGCCCCAGATACAGTCTATCCGCCGTATGAGAAGGAACGGCGAATCCATAGCGTCGATAGCGCGCAAGCAGCACGTGAGCGAGCCCACGGTGCGCAAGTACCTCAGGATGGACGACCTGTCCGAGAAGCCGCCCGTCAGGAAACGGCGCGGTTCGGTGATCGATCCGTACCTGCCCCTGATCGAGCAATGGCTGGCCGAGGACCGCGGCAATTGGCGCAAGCAGCGTCACACCGCGACCAGGATATGGGAGCGGCTGCGCGACGAGCACGGCGCCGAGGTGTCGCTGTCGACCGTGACCCGGGCCGTGGCCAGGCTCAGACGCGAGTCCTCCGTGGATCCCGGCGGCGCGTTCATGGACCTGGTATGGCATCCGGGCGAGGCCCAGGCCGATTTCGGCGAGGTCGACGTGCTCTACAGGGGCGCGGTCCAGCGCATGCGCCATTTCGTGCTGGACTTCCCGTACTCGAACATCGGCCTGGCCCAGCTCATGCCCGGCGAGAACGCGGAATGCACGTGCCAGGCGCTGCTGGGCCTGTTCGAATGGCTCGGCGGCGTGCCCGAACGCATCGTGTTCGACAACGCCGCGGGCGTGGGACGCAGGACCGGCGGCGGGATCCGCTGGACCCGCCTGTTCCAGGCGTTCCAGGCGCACTACGGGTTCGAGAGCTCCCTGTGCTCGCCGTACGCCGGCCACGAGAAGGGCGCGGTGGAGGCGAAGGTCGGCATGGTCCGCCGCAAGCTGTTCGTGCCCAGGCCGAGCGTGTGGAACCTGGAGAACTTCAACTCCAGGCTCCCGGACAGGTGCCTGGAACTCGGCGGGAAGCCCCACCACGCCAAGGACGAGGAGGAGGCGGTCCTGTTCGCCGAGGACCGCGGGGCCCTGCTGCCCCTGCCCGGCAGACGCTTCGACGTGGTCACGTGGAAACGCATGAGGACCGACAAGTACGGCGTGGTCACGCTCGACGGCAGGCACCGCTACTCCACGGACGCGTCCCACGCGCGGCGCGACGTGCTCGTCGGCCTGCGCGCCCTCGAGATAGAGATCCTCGACGTGGAAGGAACCCGTCTGGCCGTCCATCCAAGGGCGTACGGCCAGGCCAGCACCAGCAGCGAGGACCCCTCCATGCAGTTGGCGATGCCGTGCAACAGACCGAGCGCTTGGCCCAACAGCCTCGTGCGCGAGATGCTGCCCGACCCGCTGAGCGAATGGCTCGACCGCCAGAACGAGGGGGAACGGCGCGGCGCGCTGCGGACCCTCAGACGCGTGGACCGGGAATCCGGCTGGGTCAACGCGGTCGAGGCGATGCTCACGACCCTCGAATCGACCGGCGGGGTCGACGGGGCCGGCGTCGCGCTCCTCGCGGCCAGGCTCGCGGAAGGCGTGGAACGCGTCGAATACGACGACGACAGGCCCGACCTGAGCGAATACGACATCGCGTTCACCACCACGGACGGGGACGGGGAAGGAGCGGAATGATGGCAGCGAGGAACGACGACGGGCTCTACGCGAAGGCCAGGAGCCTGTTCATATCCAAAGCCACGATGGACGATTTCACGGGCTGGGCCACGCCCCGGCAGACCGATGCGGTTTACAGGTTGTTCGACACGGAACTGGCCAACAGGGAACGCTCGAAACGCGAACGGCTCCTGCGCCGCGCCAGGTTCCCCGTCGTCAAAAGCCTGGACGGCTACGACTTCTCGAACGTGAGGCTCCCGGACGGGTACGCGCTCGACGGCCTGCTGGACCTGGACTTCGTGCCCCGCGCGCAGGACCTGGTGTTCTACGGCAGGACCGGCAGGGGCAAGACCCACCTCGCGATCGGCCTGGGCATGAGGGCCGTGGAACGCGGCCTGAACGTGCGTTTCCACCAGACCGCGGAGCTCGTGCTCCAGCTCGGCAAGGCCAAACGCGACGGGAACCTCGACACGATGCTCAGGGACATCGGCAGGGCCGACCTGATCATCCTGGACGAGTTCGGCTACGTGCCGTTCGACATCGACGGGGCGCGCCTGCTCTACCAGATCATCGCGGGCAGCTACGAGAGGCGGAGCATCGTGTTCACCACGAACATCGAGTTCAGCAAATGGGGCACGATCTTCGCGGACGACAAGCTCGCGGCCGCGATCATCGACAGGATCGTGCACCATGGGCGCCTGCTCGAGTTCACCGGGCAGAGCCGCCGCGTCAGCGAGGCCCTCATGTTCGGAAGGACGTCCGCCGGACCCGCGTCCGGACCCAAGGAGAAGACAAAGGAACAGACCGGAACGCTCCTTGACTAAAACCGAAAAATTTTCGTGACTAATCCGAGGTGGTGACGTTTTCTTGGACTTCCCGAACGAAGCTACCGTTACGGTGGCCAGAATGTATTCACATTTGCGGGGAACATGGTTTGACGCGTTCGATGGGATGTAGTCCGGACAACGTAGTCGCGGAAGGGTTCTTTGGTCGGGTCAAACGGGAGTTCTTCCACAAGCGCAGCTTCGCAGGCGTCTTGATGGACGTGTTCATCAGCATGCTCGACGAGTACATGGTCTGATACCGGGGCAAGAGGATTAAGATGGAGCTCGGCATGAGCATCATGGACCGTCGACGCGAGATTGGTCTTGTGGCATGATTGGTGGTGATGGAATCAATGACGACGAGTCCAACAAAACGTCACCTGCCCCATCACGAAACGCCGACTTGACTAAATACACGTCAGGGCCGAGCCGCGCACCGTCGCGCTCAAAAGCGTCCAAGAGTACTTCCACAAGAAGAACACCAGCCTGTTCGACACCGTGATCCCCAAACGCGCCGACCTCGGCAACGTGTACGGACAGCCCTTCGGAAGCAACCTGTACGGCTACGAGGACGCCTACAGGGAACTCGAAGAGGCGACAGAAACGACGAAGGAGGGCCGACCATGGCAATCAAACCGGTGAGGACGAAAAGGCCGGAAGGGCCGACCACGCGCCTCATGGACCTGCAGGATACCCGCGGCAAGGGCGACGGCAACGGGAGCGGGAAGGTCATGATGACCTTCATGATCCCCGCCGACCTCAGGCAGGAGCTTAGGGAACGGGCCGAACGGCTCGGCACCAGCAGCGCACGCCTGATCGTGGACGGCATCAGGCTCAGACTCGACCAAGACGACTGAAATATATAACTCCTATATAAAACGAACGATAAGTGTTGAATTAGACCTATAGACAACACTTATCCCCGGTCGGCTGGACAGCGGCACGTCGTGCGCCTCCGCGGTTTCGCCGTGGGATGCCGAACAATACTATTCCTGAAGAGCCGCACAGGTGTGCATTGAAGCCAAGCCAGATGATTCGGCTCCCGTACCATGTCCGGGAATATGACTACGCACGCCTATTCATTTCTTGCGATTCTAGGCTCCTGTAGATGGTTGACCGTCCCATGCATCATCGCGGCGATCTGGCCCACCGTCACCATGCCTCTCCCTATAGGAACGCGGACATGTAGGTTGGGATGCAGTCGACGGCGCCGTCCCCGTCCAGGTCCTTGGTGTAGACGAGGTACCGTCTGCCGACGCGTGAGGAGTACTTTTCGCAGAACGCGTCCAGCGAGGCGTGCGTCCTGTAATTCGACGACTTGACCTTGACGGGACTGACCTTCTTGCCGTCGGGCACGATGAAGTCGATCTTGTAGTTGCGGGTCGTCCCCGGCTTGGGCCAGGTGTGGTAGAACAGTCGCCTTCCGTGGGCGGTGAGCTCCTGGGCGACGACGTTCTCGTAGACCATGCCGAGGTTCACGGGCAGCTTGTCCGACAGGAGCTTCCCGTACACGATGTTGTCGGTGAAGTCCGCGTCCTTGAAGGCGAGGGTCACGAACAGGCCGGTGTCCGCCAGATACAGTTTGAACTTTCCCAGGTCGACGTTCGAGGAGAGCCCCGCGTTCGGGTCGTCGGCGTGGTGGGCGACGAGCACGGTCCTGGAATCCTCGAGCTGCGCGATCTGTTCGAGGATGTCCTCCGACCGGCGTCCCGCGAGCACGCTCGACACGTGGTATCGGGAGGATTTTCCGGCGAGTTGGGCGGGGATCGCGTCGAACAGCATGGACAGCACGCCCGACGGGCTGATCTTGTGCATGTCCTCCTCGTGCAGGTCGATGATCACGCGTTTCACGTCGTCTACCGCGCGCAGGTCGTTTGTCCGCAGCAGCGCGTCCACGGCCTGGGGCATGCCGCCCACGAGCATGTAAAGCCGGAAGTCGCGCATGAGCTTGCGGTTGAGTTTCTCTCCCAACGGCTTGCGCGAGGCGAAGGCCCGTCGCAGCAGGGGAACCGTGGCGTCGTCGCTGCGCGCCCATAGGAACTCCTCGAAGTCCATCGGACGCATCCGCGCGCGTTCCTCCTCACTGGGGATGAGGATGTCCCTGGTGTTCCTGCGTATCGAGACGAGCGAACCGGTCTCGATGTAGTCGTAGCGACCGTCCCTGACGAGCCGTTTGATGGCCTGCCTCGCCCTCGGGCACATCTGGACCTCGTCGAATATGATTAGCGACTGCCTGTCGAACAGCCTGGCCGAATATCTCAGCTGGAGCTGGAGGAACAGGTAGTCGAGGTCGGACACGTCGTCGAACAGTTCGCGGACGTCACGGGACGCCTCGGCGAAATCGACGAGTATGTAGCTGCGGTACTCGCGCCTGGCGAACTCCTCCACGACGGTCGACTTGCCCACGCGCCGCGCGCCCTCAACCAGCATGGCCGTCTTGCCCTGGGACCGTGATTTCCAATCGAGCAGGACGTCGTACATCTTCCGTCTGAACATTGCGGACCACACCTCATTCCCGGCTTTCGCATTTCTGCACTTTTCAAAACCACTACCGCATCTCTGCACTTTTCAAGAGTGTGTTTTACCGCATTTCTGCGCTTTTATGAAAAATTAGATGCCGATGGAAGTCATGAATGACCACATATGTACAGAATGGTGTGGCAAAAGCCGGGAAGACGCAATCCCGGGATTCATCGCAGGTGGCACGGTGGGATGATCGGACCAGGAACGCCATATAAGGGTCATTCGGCATTCGCATCATCCGACGCGTTCAGGCACCTGTAGACGGTGGATCGTCCCACGTGCATCATCGCGGCGATCTGGTCCACCGTCACCGTCCTGGACCCGTACAGGCGCCGCACCTCTCTGACCTGTTTCTCGTCGAGTTTGGCGGGCCGTCCGCCTTTTCTGCCGCGGGCGCGGGCGGCTTCGAGTCCGGCGCGGGTGCGTTCGCGGATCAGGTCGCGTTCGAACTGTGCCAAAGACCCGAAGATGTTGAACACGAGCGTGCCGCCCGGAGTGCTCGTGTCTATCGATTCGGTCAGGGAGCGGAACTGCACTCCCTTTTCATCGAATGTGGTCATCAGATCGACCAGGTTCCGCACGCTCCGGCCGAGGCGGTCGAGCTTCCACACGACGACGGTGTCGCCCTCGCGCAGGAGGTCGAGCATGTGGTTGAGTTCGGGACGGCGGGTCTTCGTGCCGGAGGCCACGTCGGTGAGGATCCGGTCGCACCCGGCCTTCTCGAGCGCGTCCCTCTGCAGGTCGGTGGTCTGGTCGTTGGTGCTGACCCTCGCGTATCCGTAAATCATGCTCGTCATGTGACGAACCATACCACTACCCGTCAATGGCATGGAGTTTCGGAACGTTGATTACGGGACGGGTTATGGGACGTTTTCCGCCGGAGTGTCGCGGATGGCGGCGCCGGTCCGGGCCGTGTTCCGGAAACCTCCGTTTCCGGAATGTGACGCAAATGTATGCTCGCGTCTTTTTTGTAACTTTTTATATCCTTTATATCTTTTATAAGTTTCGTGGCATCCTTGTGTGCGAGCATCTGAGTATTTTGAGAATGCTCAGGTCCATTCTTCTGGCTAGCTTCAGCTTCGACTGGAATTTGAATATCTTGCCTGAAGTCATTAATTACGGTGGTAGAACGGCAGGTATCGTGCGGTCCGGCGTGATCCTTTTGTGGCGGGGCCCAGGAGGATGAGGCCGGCGTCGACCGCGGCGGCGATGACTTGCGAGGTCACTGCCGTCTTCGACTTGGGAAGTCCGAAGCGTTCCCTGAGCGAGGAATTGGTCAGGAAGCCTCCTTTGGCCGGTTGGAGACAACAGTGCAGATATGCGGCGTTGACACGCTCTTTCATGCCCATGTCCTCGAAACGTCCCTTGCGCAGCTCGACGGTGGCACTGCGTGTCCTGACGACGAATTCCGGCGCGTCGGTCTGCTGTCTCTCGATGTTCTCCAGAGCCCGGTCGCGATGCCGCCATGCTCCGTGAAGTCCTGGTGCACGCAGGCGTTGGCGACGATTTCGCGAATTGCGACGAGTGAGAAATCGCGGTGTTCGTCGCGCAGTCCACCTGCGAAATCCTCGTCCACTGGAAGCAACGCGTTGATCTGGTCGATGACGTCATCGAATACCACGGCGTATCCCTTGCTGTACACACGGTCGAACACCATATCCGTGATGGACATTCCGCGCAGCCGCATGACGCGTATCGTGTGATGCTCGACATCCGGGAAATCGTTGAGCGAGCGTGCCAGGGTGATGGCTCCCAGCCTGCGTATGTAGAACAACGAGGCGTCGAAGGCCGTGCGTTCCACGAAATGCATCCTGAGGAAATCCCTGATCTGCGTTTCCTCTCCCGGCATGCGCGATCCGATAAGCTCGTAGTATCTTTCCACGGCCAGCAGCAGTTTGATCTCGTCCCAGGAATGGGTGCCGGGCTCATTTTCGTCCAGATAGCTCGGCACGCCCTCGTTAAGCAGTTCCCTGCGCCGTTCGGGGCTCATGGGCTCGAGGGATTCGCCGCTGCGCATCCAGTACCGTCCCTCGTAGGATGTCGGATGGCCGATGATTGAACGGGGGATATGGAGGATGAGCACACGCTTGCCGTCGGCTTGCAACGTCTCGAACGTGCAGCGCAGTCCGATGCGGTTGTGGATATCGCGTTCCGTCCTGGCGGGATCGGCGAAGGCCTGCGTGCCGACGATTCGCTTGTCGTCGGACACGCCGAAGACCATCGTGCCGCCGCCTTCGCAGCTCAGCGCGCAGCAGTAACGCATCAACTTGGTGGAATCGAATTGCGTCGTCGCGCGCTTGAATTCCAACTGTCTTGATTCGTTCTCGGCCAGGTATTGCCTGAGCCTATCGATGTCTCCGGTCATTACAGTCCTTTTGCCTTAAATAAACAAACCGCGGAAAATCAACGTTCTTCGCGTTTTTGGCCTATGGATAAGCCTACCAGCTTAAATAAAATACCTCTCGCCGGCGGAATGAGTCCGGCGCCGAATCCACCGTTCCGAGAACGGCGATGGCGGGAAATATGGGATCTTGGCACGCACGCCCACGACAGTTCTCAGGGATTGATGGCCGTACTTCCGGACGGCGCGGCGGCACTGCCTTAAATGAACAGACCGCGGAAAATCAACGTTTTCCGCTTTTTGGCCCGTGGATAGACCCACCGGCTTAAATAAGATCTCCGTTCTTTGTCGATTGGCACCGGCAGGTGCGCCTGACGCCGTATATGCCGTTCCATGACGGGATGATGTCGGGAATCGTGGGACTGGGTGGCATCCGCAACGGATCTTGGGAATTGATTGTTCATACATCTGGATGGTGCGTCGGCCTCGCCATAAATAAACCTTCTTTGGAAAATAAGGGCTTTTGGAGGAATGAAGTCACCATATCGGTTCACCGGCTTAAATAAACCTAAACCGTTTTCATGGAATGCCTGCGAGACTGGGGCTAGAGGTGGTGAACTCCACCGGGCCATGGGACTCGCGGCCAAAAGATATGGCAGTGGATGAACGTGGCGGCGGCACCTCCTTAAGCTTACGGAATTGTCGATATGGATTGATGATGGGGAATGCCACCTGGCGTCATTGTCCGAGATGGAAAAAAAGATGTTTGTCTTACTTGTCTGCGTATGAGTCCACCTGCTATGCACGGAGTGGGGGTAAGATGCTGCCGCCCCAAAAGCCCTCAGCTTCGCTCCGATCTACTTTTGGGTCTCCATGAAACGGTTCTGCTGCACATCGCTCAATGCTCGAGGAAGAGGCTCCGGGAAATTCTCGATGCAATCGCTGATAAGTGTACAAATAAGGCTATGATAGACAACTCTGGAAAAGTATAAAGTGTAGGCCGCTTCCCTTGTCTTCCAAGGATGCAGCACTTTTCATCCCCGGATAAAGTGTAAAAGCGTAAAAATGTACGTGCAGAAACGTGTGGAATGTAGCAATGGTGAATTGGATGGTGCACCGACTTTGGAATTATTGAAGATCTTGCTGTTATTAGGCTTAGGCGACTTTAGTGCGGGACCTCGTATTTTCCGCCTGCAGGGTTTTCAGAGCAATCTGAAAACCCTTTTCTTATACTGAAAAACGGCTCTT
>OGGM01001054.1_pt1 | contig 11912 bp, 7 predicted proteins | sample 1571251 | NCBI WGS metagenome assembly OGGM01 (sample SAMEA2582076, study PRJEB24529) | metagenome | biome: Human gut stool | place: China | collected 2011 | reverse complement strand
CCATGAGGTAGCGAGACTTTCTTTATGGATTGCTGAGCACCAAATGAACAAAGAACTTGAGGAAGCAATTCCTGGTACCATTACTGAATTACTTCCGTTAAAAGATGCTGGAAATATTGTATGCGCCAATTCGCTTCGTATTGACTGGAATGAGGTATTGCCTCATAAAGAAGATGATGAAGTTTATATTATGGGAAACCCACCATATCTAGGATACAGTTTGCAAAATGATGAACAAAAACAAGATATGAAATTATTGTTTGATGGAGTTCTAAATTATAAACGCATTGATTATATAAGTGGTTGGTTTTATAAAGCAGGTCTCTTTATAGAAACATATAAAAAAATTAAAGGGGCGTTTGTTTCAACTAATTCAATAAATCAGGGTGAACAGGTGGCTTTGCTCTGGAAAACGTTACTAGAATATTATCAAATATTTTTTGCTTATCCATCCTTTAAATGGAATAATAATGCAAAAAATAATGCTGGTGTAATTGTTTCGATAATCGGATTTGAATCTTTAGATGCTAGTGATTCTTCAAAGTGGCTTTTCAATAATGAGAGCATGAAACTTGTTGAATCGATAAATGCGTATCTTGCAGACGCTCCAAATGTAATAGTTGAAAAGCAGTCTTCGAGCATTTCAAAGTTACCTAAAATTACGAATGGAAGTAGACCGATTGATGGCGGACATTTGATAATTTCTTCTGAAGATTTTCCTCAACTGATAGGTGATAATCCAGAATTAATACCTTATGTAAAGAAAATGTTAGGTTCTAAAGAATTTATAAATGGCATAGAACGCTACGCTCTATGGATTACGGATTCCGAATACCCTCATATCAAGGATAATCAGTATGTACAAAAAGTCACATCTTTAGTTAAAGACTTTAGATTATCTGGAGGTAATTCTGCTAAAAGTGTTGCTGATAGACCATGGTCATTTTTCTTGAGGAATGAATATATTGAAGCAGTCAAACGTTTTCACACTAAGTACCAAAATAATAAACTAATGATGAGTATTCTCGTCCCAAGGGTTTCTTCTGAAAATAGGAAATATATCCCCATGGGATTTGTAGATGAAAATACAATAATTTCAGATTCCGCGTATGCGATTTATGATGCTGACGTTTGGGTTTTAGCCTTACTTGAATCAAGAATGCACACAATATGGGTGCAAGCAGTAAGTGGTAAACTTAAAAACGACTACAGATATTCAGGGAATCTTGCGTATAACACTTTTCCAATTCAAAATTTATCAACTCAACGTAAAAATGAGATGGCGAGAGTGATGACAGAAATTTTGGATTTACGTGAGTACGAAGGTGGCACATTGGCGGATTTATACAACAAAGATACGATGCCAGAATCTTTACGTAAGAAACACGAAGAATTAGATGGGATTGTTGACAGAGCTTATCAGCAACGTCCATTTGAATCAGATGAAGATCGACTTGGAACATTACTAAAACTCTATCAGGAGATGACAACAAATGACTAGTAATTTATTTGAAATTAATTTTGATAAAAATCAATCTAAAACAACCAACAACCTTGGAATGCGAGAGATGCAAGAACACGTCTATGAAAAACGTGCATCGCAATACTTACTCGTGAAATCCCCACCAGCTTCGGGGAAATCACGTGCGCTGATGTTTGTTGGTTTGGATAAACTCCACAATCAAGGAATTAAAAAAGTGGTTATTGCGGTTCCTGAACGTTCAATCGGTAAATCATTCAAAGATACGGAATTATCGAAGTTTGGTTTTTATTGGGATTGGGAAGTAAAACCAAGTAATAATTTAACTATTGGCGGCGGCGAAAAATCGAAGGTTCAACATTTTGTTAAATTCATGAACTCGACAGATCCTAGTGATAATATCCTGATTGCTACACATGCTACGTTGCGATTTGCTTTTGAAGAGTTGGATGATTCACTGTTTGACAATACGCTTTTAGCAATCGATGAGTTCCATCATGTCAGCCGCGACGATAATTCTGTGTTAGGCAATGCCTTGCGTAGCATCATGTCAAACTCCAATGCGCACATCTTAGCAATGACTGGTTCATATTTCCGTGGCGACTCCGTTCAGATTCTGGAACCAGCTGATGAAGATAAATTTGATAAGGTCACATACACTTATTATGAGCAACTGGAAGGATATAAATATCTGAAATCATTTGCAATGGGTTATAGTTTCTATCGTGGAAAATATACTGATGCGTTGGATAAAGTAATTGATGTCAATAAGAAATCCATTATCCATATTCCTAACGTTAACTCTGGTGAATCGACTAAAGACAAGTACGCAGAAGTTGACGAAATACTTGATTTACTGACGGACGGTGGTAATATCACACAGAACGAGGATGGCATTTATGAAATCGAACGTCCCGATGGTAAAGAATTATTAGTAGCCGACCTCGTAAATGAAGATGGACGTGAAAAAGTCTCAGCATACTTAGCAAGTATTACGGATGACATTAAAGATCTTGATAAGCTTGATATCATCATTGCTTTGGGAATGGCAAAAGAAGGATTCGATTGGCCGTTTGCGGAATATGCACTGACAATTGGTTATCGCAACTCATTAACTGAAGTGATTCAAATCATCGGCCGCGTAACGCGTGACAGTCCCAATAAGACTCATGCACAGTTTACAAATCTTATTGCGCAGCCAGATTCACAGGATGATGAAGTATTATTCGCGGTTAACAGTATCATGAAGGCAATTTCTGCTTCATTGCTTATGGAACAAGTGTTAGCACCAGTTTACAAATTCAAACCAAAAGATGGTAAACCTGACAAACCTGGCGATCTTTCAATTAGAGGATTGAAACCTGCTGATACTACGGAACGCACGAAAAAAATCATCGAAAACGATATGGAAGATTTGAAATCTAGTATTTTGCAGAGTCAAGATATTCAAAACGCCATTGTTTCAGGCGCTGATGCGAAGATGATTAATAAAACATTGATTCCCCGTGTTATCATTGAACGTTATCCTGATTTGACGAGTGAGGAGCTAGAAACCGTTCGTCAGCATACAGTTGCCGATATAAATATTGCGGCTGGACGGACAACAACTTCAGAGGATGGTAGCCGCGAAATTATTAAGATGGCCGATCGTTTCATTAACATTGATGAATTGAATATTGATTTAATCGATCAAGTGAATCCGTTCCAACGTGCGTATGAAGTGATTAGTCGTGATATTGATGCACCGACTCTTCGGTTTATTCAGGATTATATGTCATCAAATAAGTATGATTTTACTGACGAACAATTGGTTGCGGCCTACCAAGCTGCTAAGAAGTTCCGTGCAGAAAATGGTCGAAATCCTGATCGAAATAGTAAAGATGATGGTGAAAAATACTTGGCCTTTGCTTTGCTACGACTTGCTGAGATAAAACGTGAAAGAGAGGCAGCGAAAGAAGATGGCGAATAGTTTAGACAGCATCTTTGAAGATGACGCTTTTGATGATTTAACCAAGCAAGTTGAAAAGAAGAAAGTTGTAAAACAAGATCCCGAAGTTGCTAGATTTCAGGAGATCATAGACTTTGTGAATGAAAATGGACGAGAGCCGGAAAAAACATCTGAATGGTCTAGTGAACGTGCATTGTGGGCCCGTCTTAGCGGATTTCGGGGAAAAACTGAAAGAGCTGAGAAGGTTAAGAAGTATGATAATCTTGGTTTATTGGATAAGGAATTCGAACCTGATGGAGAGTTTCTTACTGATTCAGTTGAAATCGATGACGAGTTAAATCTGGATGATATCTTAGGGTCAGATGATATGATTGACGATTTTTCAGACTTGTTGGATGTTTCTCGATATCGTAGAACAGTGAATGCTGCAGATAAAATTGGTCGGAGAAAACATGCAAGTCATTTTGAAAAGTATAAGAGTTTATTCGATCAAGTGCATGCAGATATCGCATCTGGTAGACGAAAAATTATTCCATTTGAACAGTATGATATTCATGAAAATAGATTCTACATCCAAAATGGCGTAATGATGTATATCGTTTCCATTTCAAAGGATACCTTTATCGCTGATAATGGGAAGACAAATGCCAGAATGCATGTTGTTTATGAGAATGGGACGGAGAACAAGAATTTGTTGTTACAATCATTAGCTTCATCTCTTTACTCAACTGAACGTCATGGACGTATGGTGACAGAACCAGTGGACGAGGAAACGTTAGCTGAAAGTTTTGGAGAAGAATTTACGACAGGTTATATCTACGTGCTGAAATCGTTAAGCACGAATCCGGATATTAGTAAATGGAGCAATCTTTATAAAATTGGATTCACTCGTAATGATGTGGAAAGCAGAATTGCCAATGCAGAAAACGACGTGACCTATTTAAATGCACCAGTGAGAGTTATGCTTTCTGCTGAGGTGCAAAATGTGAATGCTCAGTTGCTTGAGCGCACCCTTCATCATGCATTCCAGGACAAACAAGTTGTCTTTCAGGATGGGAATTTCAAAAAAGCTACTGAATGGTACATGGTTCCATTGAATGATATTGAATCTAAAATCAATGAAGTAATCGCTGGATTACAAAAATAAATATGAAAATGCACTGTACTCATGAATCGAATACAGTGCATTTTTGGTATTTAATCGCGAACGATTTCAACAATATCCGATAAATCACAATCAAGTGCTTCACAGATGCGAAGTAAAATATCTGTTGTTACATTTTCGCCTTTATTTAGTTTTTAGAGTGTTGCTGACTATTATGGCAAGTCTTGCACAACAAGAAAGCCAATCATTAAGTCAGAATACCAAGATGGGCGTACAATATCGCTTTCAACAAGGACAGCTTAGAATCAACCATAATCATTTCCTCGGTTACACAAAAAATGAGGATGGTAACTTGGTGGTTGAGCCTAAAGAAGCTGAAATCATTAAACGCATTTTCCGAGAATACCTTGAAGGGAGTTCCTTGCAGGATATTGCGAAAGGATTGATGGATGATGGTATCTTAACAGGCGGAAAACGAAAATTATGGCGTGCAGAAGGTGTACGGCTGATTCTTCGAAACGAAAAATACATGGGTGATGCCTTACTCCAAAAGACATTCACGGTGGATTTCCTTACCAAAAAACGTGTGAAGAATGATGGCAGTTACGCTCAGCAGTATTATGTTGAAAATAGTCATCCGGCAATTATTCCGAAAGATATCTTCACGCAAGCACAACAAGAGCTAGATAGACGTAAATCAATGAAAAATAAAAATTCCCAGTGCTTTTCCGAGAAGTACGCATTAACTGGTATCACCATTTGTGGTGACTGTGGGAATGTTTATCGCAGAGTTCATTGGAAGAATCGAGGAACCGTATGGCGTTGCAAGTCTAGAGTGGATAAGCGAGAACACAACTGTAATGGCCGCACAATCTATGAAAAAGATTTACACCAAGGAATTCTACAAGCGATTAATGAAACACTAATTGATTGAGACGTTTTTCTCCAACAGCTAACGGACAACATCAATTCAGTTCTGACAGACGGATTGACCGAACAATTAGCATACTTAGATGAACAATTAAAAGATTTAGAATCTGAAATCATTAGTGTGGCAATTGGTGGTCAGGGCTATGATGAACTTGCAAGCCAAATATTTTCACTAAGAGATGAACGAGATGCGATTGTAAAGGAAATAGCAGCGAATGCTAATTTACAACAACGGGTTGATGAGATGGAAGTCTTTGTAAAAGAACACGATGTCATCACCGAGTATAGCGAAGTGCTTGTTCGAAGGTTGATTGAGAAGGTCACAATTTTTGAAAAGAACATTGTTGTTGATTTCAAAAGTGGGGTGAGAGTGACTGTAGAAATTTAATTTGAATAGATAGAACTAGACGTTAATGTGGGTAGCCATATTAACGTCTTTATTGATTGGATTTCATAAAATGATTTATGATATAATATATTATGTTATGTAAAAAATAGGCTGGAGGCGAGATTCTGTGAGCAAATGGAATACGATTGATGAATTAAGGGATATTTTTATTCGTAAATATACGGATTCTGAGTTGAGTAATGAACTTGAAAAGGCCTGCAGCGAAGAATATGAATTGATGCGTGATTATAATGGGCGTCAGATTTTAGAGTTATTACAGAATGTAGACGATGCCTATGGAGATATAAAATCAGAAAACGACTCCAGCAATGATGAAGTGAAAGTTCGGATAACCTATAAAAATAATATTTTGGAAGTTGGAAATACAGGTACGTCATTTTCAAAAGATACAATTGAAAGACTGTGCTTAGGAAGAGCAAGCAACAAATCTTCACAAAATATTGGAAATAAAGGGACTGGTTTCCGTTCTTTGCTAAACGATGCTGAGTGGGTTGAATTGTATTCGGGAGAATTTGCTATTCGATTTAGTGAAGAATTCACGAAACGTCTGTTTGAACAATATGTATCTAGAAAGTCAGACAAATTCAGTGAACTAATTTTTGAACAGCAGAAAAATTGGAAAAAAGAAGATTACGATCTATGTTTTCCGATAATGAACTGTCCTCAACCAATAAACAAAGTTGATTCTGATTTTGATACGTTAATCCGAGTAAAGCTAAAAGAAACTAATTTAAGTAAAGGCACGAGTGTCGCTAAACAACTTCAGCAACCATTTTATAAGTCTTTGTTATTTTTACCCAATATAACAAAAATAGTTATTGAGACATCTGATGATGAAAAAATATCAGAGAAAATTGTCGATGGGCATGACGTGCTGATAGAAAAAAGTGATGTCACAGGTCAAGCACCGTCTGAAGAATATTTTGTTTTCGATAAAGAATCTAGGATAGGGGATAAAGTTGCTAAAATTGCAGTAGCCGTTTCTAAAGATTCTGATTACGATTACTCCAAAGAAAAACTATATTGCTACTTTCCAGTACGTAACTTTGGTACACCAATTCATGCACTTATAAATGCACCGTTTATAACTAATAATTCACGTGACGATGTCCCGGATGATAGCGAACAAATAAATAAGAAAATATTTATTGAAGTGCTCAAATTTATATCTGAAGTAGCTGAAGAATTATCTAAGCCTGAATATGAAGATATAGCATTAAAAATGGTAACTCCTTTTAAAGAGAATAAACTATGGGACATAGATGTATTTGACTTAAAGAACGAATTCCTGGGTAATTTATCTAATGCCCAAATACTACCGACTGTAAATTGGCAATATATTTCTATCAAAGATAATCCAAAGCTTTTCCTTCAAGAATTCCCAGAGGAGCTAATAGGTGAGACATTTTCCACCTTGTTGCAATTATTAGAAACAAACGAAAATGACCAACTAGTACAAGAACTTGCTAATTATAATGAATACACTGGCCTGTCGTTTGATGTAGATGAACTATCTGATAAAATCAACATTCTTTCATCTTCTTGGGAAAATAGAATAAGGACAAAAGTGTTCTTATGGTGGAGTGAGCAATATAAAAGTTCTCCGATTGTCCCTAAGCTATTAAAGGACAATAGTGACAATTGGTTGATGAAATCAGATAAGGTATTCTTACCGACCGATACAGGTGTTACTGTGTTTCCAAAAGAGCTGTCTTCTTGGGTTAGTTTAAGCATTTTGAATCAAACATATGTTGATGAGTTAATTTATCAGATTAAGACTTCATCAAGTTGGCAAAATAAATGGGAAGAAACAGCTAATGCATACAAAGCTGAACGTACAGGAGATAAACGTATTCTAGATGCATTCAGTGAAAAATATCTTGCAATTGAATTCACTGAGCAAAGCAGTTCAGATTTGATCATTGGAACGATTAATCGACAAATTGACACTGTTGAAAAATCTATCAGTTTCATTAATTGGTTTTATGATAACTACAATGAAAAACTATCAGCTGGAAGTGAGCTGTCTAAAGTTCCGTTTAATCTTCCAAACGTTGCTGGAGACGTTCAACCTTCCAATAAAATGTATATTGGAAAAGAGTATGGCAATGAATTAGGAGATAAGCTTTTTCAAGATACAGATTACACGGCATTGAAAAAAATAGATTGCTCTAGTTTTGCTGAGGAGAGAGATTTTCTGTCATTTATTCTTCGATGTGGTGTTTCCAAATATCCTAAGATTTATGATAACGATTCTTTAAAAAATGATGTTGGATTTAAAAATTTTATTTATAACAAATATAAGAATGAAATAAAATTTACGAATATTAATTATTTAACTTCTAAGTACATCAGTAATTTTGAAGAATTAATAGACAAATTAGATACGAAAGACATTGTCAATTGGCTCAATCAAGACGAAGAATTGACAGATTTATTATCTTCGGTAAAAAAAGAATCAAGTGCAAGTCAGCAATCGAACTGGAGCGGATTGTACTTTAATTCAAATGAGTATGTGAAATACATTTTGAATAAAACTGCATGGATTAAGATTGATGGAGAAAAATATAGCCCGAGACAAATTGTGCTATATGAAAAGCTCCAGGCACACGTTCCGGAATTGTATGGAGTTTCTGAACAAAGCTTAATGGAACTCTTGGGGCAACGCATTGTTGAACAGTTGGATTTCAAAAAAAATATGGCGATGTTTTCGGATGATGAAATAAGAGCTATATTAGTTGAATTACCAAAATTCGATAAAGGTGAAATAAGTCGCAGATTATATAATGAACTTATCAGAAATAAAAAAGGAATGAATCCTACTTATTCTACCGAAGGATTATCAGTCTTAGCCAAAGATGGCTTCTTTTACCCAAACAAAGAATTAAAGTATGCTGATAAGCGACTGCCTAAATCAATAGAAAAACAAATGCGTTTTATTTACGTGCCTGAAAAAGCTAGTACAACTACGATATATGAATGGCTTGGGGTTGAACGCTTCAAAACAAATTTAAAATTGGAAACATTTGAGTTATTAGAAGATTATTCTGAGGATTTCAAAAAAGAGATTGATGATATCAAAACTGCAGTATTATCTACGATAGATGACAATAGTAAGAATGTTAGTTCATTAAAACGTATTCAGATTATTCCATGCAGCAAAATATCTGCTAAAGATGTTGAGCAAGATGGTCAGTCAATCGTTTTGGAAGATTATTATTTTGTGGAAAGTAAAGGAAAATTCTACTTAAAATTACCTGCTAATTCTATTGAAATTAATCAATTACGTTTGATTGATACGTTTTCTTCAACAATCGTAGACATATTCAAGCAGGTGTTAAATCTAAGCTTAGATTTGAATTTGATTGAATTGTTAATTTCCCGAGATACGGAACATAAACAAAGAAAAATAACTGAAGAATTCGGTGTAGATAAGTGGAATGAATCGTTTGAGCTATTGTTTAGCGAAAATGCGTTAAATAAAAAAGTTAATGACTTTTTGTTATCAAATGGACTAAATGAAGAGGAATATCCTACCGTTTTTGAAATTGACTATTCATATGCATTAAAAGATGAAGAGTATCAATTGTTGGCGATAGCTCTAGAAAGCATTTCAAAAGATATTGAGGATTTAAATGGATTGTCAGAATTGATTCATTTGGATATTCGTGAATTTTGGAAACTGAAATTAAGATCTTATCTAGATAAGAAAGCGGAACATTACCGCCAAATTTTATATAGCAATGCAAATAAGAGCGATGATGAAATACTAAAAGAAACATTCCTAGAAAAAATTGATAGATACAAAGATTATCAATTTAAGATTTCTGAAATTCCAAATTCAGTTCAAGTCGACATTGAGAAAGAAAGTAAGAAGAGATTTCCAGAGCTAAGTGTGTCAATTACTGATGAGATTGACATTGATGGCATGTATGATAATAATGTCGAAGAGTTAGTCACGGTTGCAGCTATTACAATAGATGATTTTGATTATTATATTAATAGTCATCAAAAAGTTTCTTCCTTACTGTATTTTGGTATTCCGTCCCGTTTAAGAGAAGATATACTGAAATTCGTTACTAAAGAAAATGAAGTTGATTTGAACGGAGAAAAATCTGGCATCTCTATTGAAGGAACATCAACTGTTCAAACTATTCTTGAACCATCGAATAGTGTTAGTAGGAAAGGTAAGAACACACGAAATGGAGAAAGAAGTAAACGAGATTATGATAATAGAAACTCCGCAAATGATGATGCTGGTGAAACAGCAGAACAAATTGCTTACGCTGAATTGACTCAGAATCAAAAACTTAATGTAATTTGGAATTCGAAATATTCTAGTAAATCTTCAGATCGTAATAAGCAGCCACCAAACGGAATTGTTTGTGATATGTGGGTTCATGACCCAGAGAATGGGAATATGTACTTTGAGGTAAAATCATCAATTACAGAATTTGAAATGTCGATTAATGAATATAATTCTATGTTAGATAACCCTGACTCTTACGAGATCGTTTTAGTCAATCGAGATACCAAAGAAATAAGTCGTCATAAATTTGATGAACTTGATGGATTGAAACAGGCAAGTAGCTATCTTTTCAAATTTAAGCAAAAGAGAAGTGACGGTTGAGTGATTTGTTCCCACAAACCTATTCAATCTATCAACTCAAAAATCATAAACAACCATTATTATAGTAGGAAGATACAAAGTGTACTCTCAACGCACGTTGAGTGCGTGAGCTTGTTGGTAAAACGCAGTTAATCCTCAAAAGGTTCCCCGGACCTTTTGAGTCCCGCAAACGCACCATGTTGAGGCCGTATCACTGCTTGTACGAGCTGAGGCATCAGCGAAGTAGAAGCAGATGTTCTGCCCATGGTATAGCTTTCGTAGAGTAAGGAGTTTACGACGAAACGATACGGCAACTGCGAACCGCCGAGTGTGTAAGTTTGTTAGTGAAATGTGGATAATCGTTCAAAAATCAGAAGGACTAGAGATGTATATGTTGGAATTATATCAAAATCCTTCTTATAAAGATCTAGTCTCATTTGGATCCTTAAAAGAAGGAAAAGAAATTGTATCTAAAATAACTGGATATACTCTAGAGAATGAAGATGATTTTGTTCAAGGTAATTAAAGTAGAAATAACGAACATTTATATGAAAGGTTTAGAGTAAACATGAGTCTCTTATTTGAAGAATTTAAAACCATCTGTTTCCATTTAAATCGAGTCGGAATTACACCGACACTGATGGGATCTTTGGGATTGGAGTTTAGAACGAAAGAAAATTGGGGGCCGTCTGACATTGACATTCATGTGCCTGGTGACCCTAGAGGTTGGGAAGCACCTGATCATCTCAGAATTTATGATTGGGACAAGATAATGAAAGCGATGAAAGACTTAGGCTACGTCTTAATAGATATTCATGAGCATGAATTCCAAAAGGATCGAGTGAGTGTTGAATTTGGAAGTATCGATTCCTTACCTGATTTTGCCGGAGTTTCGGAATCGGATATAGAGCTTATTCACACTGAAGGTATCACTTTTCGTCTTCCAAGTCTGGAGCAGTATCTAAGTATTTACAAAGCTTCTTCTCAAGACTCCTATCGAAATGATCACAATAACAATAAGGATTTTAAAAAGATCGAGTGGCTGGAAAGACATTTGTAAATTATCATATGAAAAGTAGTAAGTTGTAAGACTGGTTGCTATGTTATTTTTATCATCATTTTTATTGGTTATTTAATTTATACTATATTGGCTAGTAATAGAATTAGTAATGAAAAGCAGGTGGAAAAATTGAAAAAGAGCCACAGGGACTTTTCTGGGGTGGATATCACGCATATCTTTCGGAATTAGATGGATATTATTGGGAGGTTTCTTGGGGACCCAATTTTCAATTTGATGAAAATGGACTATTGAAATTTTAGTAATTAAGGGAGATAGCAAAAATGGCTTCAAGTAAAGAATATTTAGATTTCATTTTAGAACAATTATCCGAGTTGGAAGAAATAACATATAGATCAATGATGGGCGAATAT
>OGGM01001051.1_pt1 | contig 11941 bp, 13 predicted proteins | sample 1571251 | NCBI WGS metagenome assembly OGGM01 (sample SAMEA2582076, study PRJEB24529) | metagenome | biome: Human gut stool | place: China | collected 2011 | reverse complement strand
CGAAGAGCGACGCCAACATAATGCCGAAATTAATCGAAAAAGCACTAAACTTCACCTTATTTGGTTCGCTATTTTCACTATCGTTATTTTGCTCGCAAGCTGGCTGACAGGAGAATAAAAAGTGCGGTCAAAAACAATGAGAATTTTGACCGCGCTTTTATTAGAATCCTATCCGTCGTGTCGTTGAAGAAAATGCAGGTTTCACGTCGATAGGGGATTTTTATTGATTTAGTTCAATGGTTTTTACATATTAAGGAAGCATTAAAAATGAAATTACTTCAAATGATTTTTCTGGTATTGATTGTCAGTGCATGTAGTAGCCCTAAGCCTGATAACTTTGCCAACGCAAAATACGAGTTTGCACAATTTGTAAGAATGGTAGTACATTTAGATGACCAATTCATTCATGAAGCACACAATTACCGTGCTGAAAATAGACATCTAACTGGCGATAAAGCGCAAAAACAAAAAAGCGTGCTTAAATGGCTTAAGGAAATTAATAGTAAGCAAATTCAAAAAATGAATAGCTTAGAGATTGAAGATCCCGAAGTTAACAGATTGAGAACGCTCTTTATCCAAAACAGACTAAATACTGAAAAAGCTGCTGAGAATGATGTATATGTAAAAAAACCAAGCGAAAAGTCGATGGAAATAAATCAAAAAATAAAACGTGATAAAACGGAATACCACCAATTATTTGATACTTTGAAGAAAAAATATCCAGCTTAAATAAATACAAGCGGTCAAAAAAGAATAAAATTTTACAAACTCCTATGCTAAATTGCCATTTGCTTACGCTAAAGATGGTATTTCTTATACCTTCTCTATTGTACCAAATGCATTAGGTAAAGATTACGAAGCACAAAAACACAATAGAATGATCTAAAAAACCTCCACAAATTCCTTGTGGAGGTTTTATTTTGGGTTAACAGAACCCTATCCGTCTTGCTGTTGCAGAAAACGCTGGTTTCACTTCACATTCACCTTGTAATGCACTCAGCCAATCTTGCACCTTTTGAAAAGGAGAAAATTGGTGACGACGAGCTACCGCAGCAAAATCTCCGGGCGTCAGCAAATTAAGCGATTCAATCTGACCTAAATCTTCTTCCGATAACAACGGCAACCCTAAAATTTCCGCTTGTTGTTTAGCAAAATCTAAGCGTTGTGGCAACGTTAAATAATCAAACTTCAATTTCAAATCAAAGCGACGTAATGCCGCAGGATCGAGTACTTCAATTAAGTTTGTTGAAACCACCATCAATCCCTCAAAGCGTTCAATTTGTGTCAGCATTTCATTCACTTGAGAACGTTCCCAGCTTCGGTTTGCGCCTTCTCGAGAAAATAAGAAAGTATCCACTTCATCTAGCACCAATAATGCATTATCGGCTTTCGCTTGCTCAAAAGCTTGTGCGATATTCCGTTCTGTCCCGCCTACATAAGGATTAAGCAGATCAGAGCCTTTGCAAAGTAACAACGGCATATCCAACTCTTCAGCAAGCCACGCAGCCCAAGCAGTTTTCCCTGTTCCTGGCGGACCATAGCAGCAAATCCGTCCTTTTTTCGACCGTTTTAACCCTTCACTAATACGGTGAATATTGTCGTTACAAGCCACATAATCCAAGTTATAGTCGGCTTTGCCTAAAACAAGCGGTTCAATTTTCGGTTTATTTTGCGATTTTAACGTTTGATTAAACATCATGAGCAAGGTTTCAGCAAAATCTGAGGTATTTAGTTCCTTAGCCACTCTAATCGTGCGACTTAAAATCGCCGGCGTTAATGACCGCACTTTAGCAAAATGCTGCACATAAGCTGGACTTAATTTTCCCTCGGCTAGCTGTGTAATGAGTGCTGACTTATTTTTCAACGGCAAATCTGGCATTTCTAAAATAAGATCAAAGCGGCGTAAAAAAGCAGGATCTATGCCAGAAACCGAATTTGATAACCAAATCATCGGCACATTATTGTTTTCCAATAACTGATTCATCCAAGCTTTATTCTGCTGTGCCACTGATTGCTCAAAGAAACTACCACGAAAAACATCTTCTATTTCATCAAAAATCAATAACGAAGATTGCCCTTCTAACACCTTTTGTGCAAAACGACATTTATTCAAACGATCTTCAGCGCTAATTACATCCCCATCTCCATCCATATAGGTAATGTTATGCACAGAAACACTCAATGCTTTAGCCAATAAAGTGGCCAATTCCGTTTTGCCTGTACCTGGCGCACCATAAATTAAAATATTTACGCCTTTTCTATGAATAGCAAATGAGGACCGAAGATAATCCAGCATTATTGCTTTCATCTCTCCTAGATAAGCAAAGTCATCTAAATTTAAACTAGTATCAATCGCAGGCTGAGTGCACGATTTTAATAGTGTTTGTTCATTTAATGGTTCTGAAATAAACTCATCAAAATCCAACATTTTGCCCCAATCCAAATATTCATGGATTCTATCTGGATTATAGTTTCGAGCGAGCAAGCCATAGCCTAATAGTTTTCCTTTATCTTTTAAGGTAGAAATAATGTCCGATTTAGGTAAATCAAATAAATTTGATAATACCTCACCTAGCTCTGCCAAATTAGATTTTGGTAATGCGCCACTCAATTCTTTCAATGCTTGATCTAAACGGAACTGAATAGCTAAGCGAAAAGCTGCCTGCTCAGCTGTATTCAATGATAATAATTGAGTCAATTTATCGATATTTTGTTGAATAATTGAATTCTCGTTTACGCAAAGTGCGGTCAATTTTGGCAATGTTTTATTTCGTGCTTGTAATAATTTTTTCACTTTCGCACGGAAATCATCACAACGCTCCATTTCACTCGGTAAACCTAAAGCCTCTGCAATATTGTCATATCGCCAAACATCTTCATGAAAAACCTCTGAAAATCCTCGATGCTCTAATAAAAGTTGCAACATTAATTTTTCAGTATATGGGGAAACTGAAGGTGGGTTAAGTTTGAATTTAGACATAATCATCACTCCAATAAAAAATGCTCAAACCTGATAGGTTTGAGCATAGTTTAAAAAGGATAGCGACGGATTGTGTCGTTTGAATTAAATGTCTATTTTTCTAATGAGCTAATGCTTTCAATATTCTTTGAAATCACATCTAATAATGGTTTCCATAACTCAAAAAGTATCTCAGCTAAATCACCTGTAGGAATCTTTCTTAGAATATCTGCACTCCAATTTAATAGCTCTCCATCCAAGTACTTCCATTTAATCCATGAATTGTGTTTTTCAAAACTCTCTTTTAGATCTACTTCATTAAAGATTTGGCTCAGAAAACCGTTGAGTTCAGGATATTTATCTTTATTGCAATAGACGCCATAATATCCGTTTCCAAAATTAGCAGAACTAAACTCAACACCAACGCCTAAAGAAAACCCTTCTGGAGCAAAGAAAATACCAAACTCATCAGATGTAATTCCTTTACCCGAAGAATTACATCTCCAGCTATAATCTTTGAGTTTTTGATAATCACTACAACATTTTTCCAATTGCTCAATCAATTTCTTAACTAGACTTTCATATAATTGCTCTTTTAAATTAACCACAGTCAATGCAGAATATAAAGCGCTATTATTATCCTCGTCTATTAGATATTTAACTAAATCGCAATTAGTTTCTTCATTATTCATAAGTTCCTCACTTAAAAATTTCTTGAAATACTGACAAAACTGGTTAATAGCTGGCGATATAATTGATGTATTATCTAACCACTTAACCAAATCATTAGCAGACAATACTATTGCTTTCTTTTGACTTATTAAATCATTCCACTCATCTTTAGAAATCGAATTTTCAGAGGGATTATTTGGGAACACCGGAAGATAAATAAGGCAATATTCAGCTACATTTTTGCTTTCCAAATCCACTCGATAATCTTTCAGTTGCTCTATTTGATCAGAAGCAAACCTTAACTTATTCTCAATCGATATTATCCAACGACGTGTATTATTTAAAAAACCTTCAATAAAAATATCATGACGACGATTTTCATTTGTTTTTTTCTCTACACTAACCTTAATACCATCGTATGTAAAAAAATCATTTTTCCCAATGTATTTCAAAAAACTATTTAAAAACAAACCACCTTGACCATGTGTTTCTTTTGGATCTAACAAAAATGCAAGAATTTTTGATAAACCAATTTCATTAGTATACATAAAACGAAACGGATTAAATCTATTAGAATCATGCAGCTCTGTCTTCTCTCGTTGTAATCTAAATTTTTCAATTACTTGATTGATCGACAGTAAAGAGCTTACAATCGGATAGATATTATTTGCCATAGCGGCTCCTTAGGTTAATCAAAACGCACAGATTATAACCGATAAATCATCATAAAAGACTTGCTTCTCAACTAATTTACGACACACCGTCAATCGAGATTTATCATTATCATATTGTTTCCAAATCTTTTCTCTCATTTCTTCTGAAAGACCATCTGTTAATCCATCAGAACACAGTAATAAACTTTCCCCTTGTTGAATTTTAATTTCTTGATAAAAAATTTTATCTTGAAATTCGGAATAATCGGCGACTAAACAAGAAGAAACACCGCCATAAATCGTGGCAAAATCTTCTTCTTTTTTATCGGGAAAATCAGTCAATAATTCAGACAGAATTGAATGATCTTGCGTAATTTGTTGCCATTTTCCTTGGGCATCAATTAAATAAGCACGGCTATCGCCTACGCTGAGAATTTTGGCTTTATGGGTTGCTTGATCAATTTCAGCCGCCACAAAAGTGGTTGCTGAGCCAAAATAATCCTCCGCTAATTCTTCAGATAAACTGGATTGTAAATCGTAGATCGTTTGACGACTTATGCTTTCCATTTGGCTTAATAATTGCATTGCCAACTTGCTCGCTTTTTCAGGTCGGTTGCTATTGGAAATACCATCTGCCACGCCCACAATAAAGCGCGGTCGGTTTTCAAGGCGTTTTTCAGCCGTTTTGAGTTTATATTGAAACACCGCTTCACCATTAAAAAGGGCATCTTGGTTGTGTCGCTTGTTGCTGCCAATTTGTTGGCAGAAGGTAATTTCGCAAAAATTTTCCATTATTCAACCGTTTGTTGAGAAGGATTTAGAAGGCGGTCAATCGCTTTTAGCGCATCTAACGCCTTCATTTCGAGACTTAAAAAGTGCATTTTCGGCACACCTGCATCTTGTGGGTTAATACGGATAAATCCGCCCTTTTTTGCTTTCGCCGTACGTTCAGAAAAGCGGCGCACAGTTGGAATAGCTTTCCCCGCTCCCAGTTCGATGACGACGAGATTTTGCACATTTTTTAACCATAAATCGAGCTTATTTCGTTTTAAATTTTGATAATTACTGCTGTAAAAATAATCGTCAAACATGAGTACATTTTGTCTTGCTAAACGCTGACAATAAGGGCAACGAGGTGGCTCACTCAATAAGCGCAAGTTTTCGTTATCCACCACTGGTTGAAATTCTTTTGTAGACCAGCTCAAATCTCGGCAATTATGCACACACTGCAAACGCTCTAGTGTGCCATGTACTTCATAAATGCGCCCTTCTTCAAACCCTGCTTTCTGAAAATGCCCATCGACATTGCTTGTAAAAACAAAATAACCATGCGGTTTGCTTTCTGCCCAACGTTTTAAAATTTGGTAGCCATCATGTGGGATTGTTGCTCGATATTGCGATAAGCGATGCCCGTAAAACCAATAAGCTAACTCTTGATGGGTTTCATAAGCCAATGGCGTCGCAATATCTTGGAAATTGATATTGCGGCTTTTAAACATTGGGTAGGCATTCCAAAACCCGCCGACACTTCTAAAATCCGGCAAACCTGAATCCACACTCATTCCTGCCCCAGCCGTAATTAAAATGCCATCAGCCTTGCGGATAAGTTCTACTGCATAATTTAAGTCATTTTTCATAATACTTTTCTCTGTCCATTTTTCATTGGTGAAATAACGCCTGCTTCTTCTAGTTGTTCTAAAATTCGCCCAGCTCGATTAAAACCTAAACTAAATTTGCGTTGAATCCGTGAACCAGATGTAAATTTTTCTTGTTGCACGAATTTTTTTACATCCTCAAAAAGCGGATCGCGTTTAAAAGTCACTTTCATTGCCATAAATTTGCTCCTGTGTTGTCTATATAGAAAGGGCTTAAGCGTCTTGTAAAAAGTAAAAAATCTCTCTTTTATGGAAAAAATTATAGAAAGGGAAGCGACAATTTGTGTCGTTAGTGAATATTACAAGCGGTTATTTTTAGAAGATTGTTTGCAAATAAGATTATCCGTATTGCAATATGCATATTTATCTGTTTATATATACATATAACTTATTAAGGAAAAGAATATGAATCATCAAAATCCAATTGAAATTTACCAAACTCAAGATGGCACAACGCAAGTAGAAGTGAGATTTGAAAATGACACCGTTTGGCTAAGTTTACAGCAGATGGCTGATTTATTTGGGCGAGATAAGTCTGTTATTTCACGTCATTTACGCAATATCTATACTGATGGCGAGTTAAATAGAGAAGCAACTGTTGCAAAAAATGCAACAGTTCAAATTGAAGGAAAAAGACAAATTAATCGAACAATCGAATACTATAATCTTGATGTAATTATATCTGTGGGTTATAGAGTTAATTCTATTTTAGGTACTAAATTTAGAATCTGGGCAACGGCACGTTTAAAAGAATATCTGACCCAAGGCTATACCATTAACCAAAAGCGTTTGCAGCAAAATGCTCACGAATTAGAACAAGCACTTGCTCTCATTCAAAAAACGGCAAATTCATCGGAATTAACGCTAGAAAGTGGTCGTGGATTAGTGGATATTGTCAGCCGTTATACGCATACGTTTTTATGGCTACAACAATATGATGAAGGTTTACTTGCTGAACCACAAACACAGCAAGGCGGTACGTTACCAACTTATGCCGAAGCCTGTTCTGCACTAGCAGAGTTAAAATCACAGCTGATGGCAAAAGGTGAAGCAAGTGATCTGTTTGGACGTGAACGAGATAATGGCTTATCTGCGATTCTAGGCAATTTAGATCAAAGTGTATTTGGTGAACCTGCTTATCCAAGCATTGAAGCAAAAGCGGCACATTTACTTTATTTTGTCGTTAAGAACCATCCTTTTTCAGATGGTAATAAACGTAGTGGCGCATTTTTATTTGTGGATTTCTTACATAGAAATGGGCGTTTGTTTGATCATGATGGACACCCTGTTATCAATGATACGGGGCTTGCAGCACTCACTTTATTAGTTGCTGAATCTGATCCGAAACAAAAAGAAACGCTTATTAGGCTTGTTATGCATATGCTTAAACATAAGCAAGAGAAGTAATGATAAATAGCGACCGAAGTCGCTATTTATCTATCAACGTTAAACTTAATAAAAAAATTATTTACATAATTCTTTTACTGACTCGACTAATGCTTCCATTTTATCGTAAGAATTAATGCCTCTTGAGCTACCAAAAAATGGGCAAACACAAATTAAGGTATCATTGTACTTGCGATAGAAGATATTAAATTCTTCCAACGCTTTAGTTTCATATACGGCCTCTCCAGTAAAAAACTTAAAGAAGTTATCTTTTTCAGTGACTCCCGTACAAATAATAACTTTAGGATGACATTCATCTATAAGTTGACGATAAAAAGCACCACGATTTTGAACGCACCACTCTCTATATTCATCGAATGTTTCAAATCCAGTCATCTTAATGAATTGTTCATTCCATTGAATTGATGCTCTATTTTTGAAATTGATTGGTAGCATATTTAATTTAAAACCAATACCCTGTGGATAAAGCACATTATAAGTACTCACAAAATACTCATAGCTTTCACCACTTTTCCAATCTAAATTATAGTAGTACCACAAAAACCAACATAATTTTTGATTATATTTCCTCGTCCAACTACCATCAAAATCGTCCTCTAACCAAGAGTGCGGTATTAATTTGGGGCTTAAACTAAATTTCTCATAAAAATCATCTGACGAGCTTTCATCACCTATTCCCCATTCTAATCCACAAAACCACACTTCTGATTTAGGGTTTCCGCCATCTCCACCAGCAAAAGATACTGCTACTTTTTTAAACTCTTCTGTTACCATTATACTTATCCTCATTATTTAAGTAGATTTGTCCAAATGCCTATGGTTTCTTCTTGAATTATACCTTTTTCTTGACCTAATTTTATTGCCAATTGTTGTAAACTTTTAGCTAGTTCTGGATGACCACAATAATTTAAACTACGAATGATGCGAGAAATTTTTTTACTTTCATGCCCAATATTGCGTAGCCAAACTTTGCGTTCAGTTAATTCAGATTTAGGGTAAATTTTATTACATTCACGGTATAAATTGAAATAATCCAAAATAAAATCAATAGAATGTAAATATTTATTTTGAATTGCTTCATCTCCAATAAAAATAGCCAGATCTTCTTCATTAAAAACTGGTACTGAACGATTCCATTTGGAACTTTCAGTGACAGGTAAAAGCCAAGGAATATATAAATAAGCATCACCAACCATTCTTTTGGGCATAGCCCACATATCTTGCAAAGATAAATTATGTTGGCTTTTTCTTTGTTCTAAATAAAATTCAATTACTGGATGCATGCGTTTCTCGTTAATTCATTAGTCATACAGCATAGCGATATAAAACTCGCTATTGATGTGAAAAGATCGGTCATTTTTCTATGAGTTTTTGACACTCTCTAATAACTCTGCAACCACCTTCGGTACGCCCTCACCCGCTTTTTCTTTGATTGCAGTAACTTGCTTACGAACAAAGCCTGTATTGGGATTTGGATCGATTAGGTAAATCGGCGCTTTTCTTGGCGCTTCATTGACTAAGCTGTTAGCAGGATAGACTTGCAAAGAAGTACCAATCACCAACACCACATCCGCCTGTTCAACAATATCCACGGCTCGCTCTAGCATTGGTACCATTTCGCCGAAAAAAACAATATATGGGCGCATTGGATGTCCGTTTGGATCTTTATCTTCCAATTTCTGATCGCCAAAGCAATCTACAATATAGCTTTCATCAAAACTACTGCGAGCTTTATTCAATTCTCCATGTAAATGGAGTACATTAGTACTTCCCGCTCGCTCATGTAAATCATCCACATTTTGAGTGATTATATGAACTTCATAAAACGCTTCTAATTCAACCAACGCCAAGTGTGCTGCATTAGGCTCTGCAGCTTGAGCATTACGACGTCGTTCATTATAAAATGCCAATACTTTTGCTCGGTTTTTCTTTAAGGCTTCAGGTGTGCAAACTTCTTCGACTTTATTCCCTGCCCACAAGCCATCTTCCGCTCTAAAAGTAGGAATACCACTTTCGGCACTAATTCCTGCCCCCGTTAATACCACGCAAATTGGTTTCTTTTCCAAAGTCATTTTTCAGGCTCCTTTTGTCCTAAAATTTCATCAATCTGTCTATCTCTCGCCATCATGCCAAATATATTCCCCGCTTTATAAAGTGGTTGATAAGTATAGCTTTCAATATGTAAGAATGGCTTATCGAAAAGGCGTTGGAAATATTGTTTTAGCTGTGATTTTGAACGTAATAACACGTCATATTCGGCTTGAATATGGGCACTCATTGCTTCAATACGTATTTTAAATTCATCACTGAGATAAGGGCTGATAATTAAATAGACCGTTTTGTATTCTGTTGCTGTTTCATCCGCATAAACACATGCCAAATTAAATACTTGCCATTTGTAGCGATCGGCAAAAGCACCAATGATTCGACTTTGCTCTTCATTTTCAACTTGCACGAGGGCGGCTGGCTTTTTCAAGCAATCTTGCAAAATATCACTTGGCGTAAAAGGGCCACAGTCCAAATAAGATAGTACGCAGTTCCAGTTAGCAAATTGTTCAGTACCAAAATGTAAGTGTTTGCCTTCGAATTTATCCGCCCCATTTTTAGTGCGATCATCAATTAAATAATCGCCTTTGTTCAGGTTTTTATGGTGAGATAAAATTAACCGCTTGTATAATGCCGAGCCTTTTTCTTCGCCGAAATAACGCTGAATCCATTTTACTTTATCGCTCCAAGCGGATGGATTATGCCAAGGAGCGGTAGAAAGTGCGTAAATATGATATTTCTTCATCAATTTATGAACAGCAGAAATCGCGTTTGGCATGGGTTCCATTAAGCTAAAAATGCCCTCAACCTCATCATATCGACCTTCATACTCTTGCTTGGTTTTCTCATCTAATTTTGCAATACCCGACAGAAAATCAACCATCACATTATCCATATCAATATAAACAATTTTCTTCATTTTAATGCCCTCTATGTTGATGGCTTAATGATAAAAGATGAAGCGACAATTCATGTCGTTAGGTATTTTTGTCTAAATAAGTGCGGTCAATTTCTTGGTAATCTTCACCAAAATGGGCAATCCACCACTCCAGCATGGCGCTCTCAATCACGGTCGCTGAAATTTCATATTCAGAGCCATAATCTTTTACTGTTTGATCGGTTGATAATGGTGTTTCTGTCAAAAAACCACCTGTTTTTTTATCAATACGGAAAGTTAGGCGAATTTTCTTACCCGAACTAAAACCAAAGTTTTGACTTTCTATATGCGCTTTTAGGCTAAATTTCGGGCGTTCAAATTGCATTGTGCTGACATTAACTGAAATAAATCGATGTAATGCAAGATGTCTAATCGCCCCACTCTCATATTGAACCACCAAATAAGTACTTGGACCTTGTTGCACTAATGCAAGAGGTTTAACTTGAGCATCACGTATATTTCCATCATTCTTTCGATAGATCATGTTAATGTATTTATTATGATAAAGAGCAATACTTACTTTATTGAATACTTCAGGATCAATCTTCGCGGGTAATAATGGCTGGCTAGTTGGAGCAATCCCGGCTTTATTCAACCACTCAGAGGCTTCCTTTTTCTGATTTTTCCCATAAGCCAGATTATATTCCGCTTGTTTAAAAAAACCGTCCATTGATTGCATAATATTGGTTGGCAAAATACCGGTTAAATATTGTTTTGCCAACATCAACACTAACGATTGCTGTTCGTTTAAAATTGGCATATCTAAGCCTTTTGCATCAGGCTTCCAGCGATAGCTATAGGGTTTATCATTGGTATTGCAATCAATTTCAAACTGCTCACATAATGTATTCAATGCACGCTGAATACTGCGTAAATCACGCTCAATACCTAATGCGAGCAATTTCTCTCGCAGTTCTAATGAGCTAATGGAATAGTTTTTCGGAATTAAACGTAATAGTTCGAGGTGGAATTTTAGAGAAGATGATTCGGACATAATTGCCTCATAAATAAAAATATTTTCTTTAATCATATAAAAAATCGGGCAATTTTTAAACTGCCCGATTTGTTTCTATTTTTGACCGCACTTTATGCCTTGGCGGTATCAATACGTTCGAATGCTAACACTTTATTTTCTAACTGACGGAGTAATAAAGTGGCTATACCAGTAATAATGAGGTAAATACCGCCTGCAATACCGTAGATAGTTAGCGCATCATATTCAGTACCGTAAAGTTGGCGAGCATATCCCATGATATCCATGATCGTAATGGTAGAAGCTAATGCTGTACCTTTAAATACCAAGATAATTTCATTGGTATAAGAAGGGAGCGCACGTTTTAACGCATAAGGAATGAGAATTTTTAAAGTCTGCAGACGACTTAAACCTAATGCTGCACAGCTTTCCCATTGACCTTTAGAGATCGCTTTTACTGCACCATGGAATAATTGGGTTGAATAAGCCGCACTATTCAAAGCCAAAGCTAATGCTGCACAGAACCATGCATTGGAGAATAATCCCCATAATGGGCTGTCCACCAACCATTGGAATTGGCCTGGGCCTGCATAAATTAGGAAAAATTGCACTAAAAGTGGGGTGCCTGTAAATAAAACA
>OGGM01001048.1_pt1 | contig 11997 bp, 14 predicted proteins | sample 1571251 | NCBI WGS metagenome assembly OGGM01 (sample SAMEA2582076, study PRJEB24529) | metagenome | biome: Human gut stool | place: China | collected 2011 | reverse complement strand
GATGAAATGTTAGGCTGTCGATAAGAAAAAATGGAAACATAGCTAGGAAATAGGGCTATGAATGAGACTCTAGAATTCACAAATCTTTGTATGGTAAGAGACGGCGATAGAGTTCTTGTTATGGATCGTGAGAAAGAGTCTAGGCAAGGAATGACATTGCCTGGTGGTCCTGTCACAAATGTTGAGTCTTTTATGGAACCAACTCATTTTTTAACATCATTAAGAATGAGTTGCTATATTTAAACAGGGATTAATAAAACCGTTATTGAAGGATTCTATAGGAATTGTTTTGAGTGACTGGAGAAGTTAATTCTCCTAGTGTTGAGTGACAATATTGTTTTATTAAGCACAAAATAACAAATTAGACTAAAAACAAGTAAAGGTATACATTATGAAAAAATTTTTTATATTTATTTTTGCGATGTTTGGATTGATGGTGGGATTTGTAGCTATTGTGTTAAGTGGTTATTATAGAGATTATGAAAAATTTCATAATAGATCAAGCTTTCCAGAACCGAAAGAAAATTTACTAGTACCAGTAAGTACAAGGGCATATGCAAAAGCTAAATCTTGGTCAGAGAAATCTCCTTTATCGAAGCAACAAATTAAAAATTATCTTACTAAGTATGGCAGGTATTCAGAGTATACTTCCCAGTCCGCTGTCAATAAGCTTAATATAGACTGGAAAGAGCAGGCTGTTTTAAGAGCAAAATCATATCAAAAGTTTCATTATTCAAAAGAAAAGTTAGTTGGGCAACTTGTAGATGTTGATCTATTTACTCCAGAAGAGGCTGACTATGCTATAGAAAAAGTTCATTTCGATTGGAAAGAGGAAGCTGTGAAAGAAGCGGAATCTTCTGCAAACGGTGGCAATATTTCGAAAGAAAGGTTATTAGAAATACTTGTTGAAAATAGAAAATTTACTCAAGAGGAAGCGGAGTACGCAATAGAACATGCTCAAGTAGATTGGTTAAATTAAACAATAATTTTACTATTGATTTGAAGAACTTAAAAGAGGCTGATGAATCTAAAATAGCTACGATAGAAAGTAATGAAAAGTGGCATAATGAAAATAAGGACACAATTTCTATTTATGATCGCTATTTGAACAGTGATGATTACAAAACAAGTCCAATGAAAAATATTCAAGATCAACTGAAAACATTTTTGATGGACCATCACTACTATGAGGTCGCTATTCCGCTGATTAGACAATTTAGTAAGAGTTACGATCATTATTATAAAAAACTAACTGAGGCAAGTGACTATTATTTAAAGCAAAAGGGTGATGCTCCACAGTAAATCGGAAATTAATATCCTTCATAAGATTTTACGATTAAGAGATAGAGTGAGGGATGACTTGCCCTTGCTCTATTTTTCGGTTCCTTTAGTTGTAGTTTTCACTACATAAGTGTATAATGTGCTCTTAGATAAACAAAATAGGAGAATGAGGAGTTTTAAATGGAATTAAAAGATTTTACAGAACAAGAACAAGAACAAATCAAGCAAGGATTGAGCACAGCTGAGATTTCTGATAAAGAAGCAGGTAAGAAGTTGCTGGCTCTTGTACCGCAAGAATGGATCAAACGCATTCCATTCTTTGTCAGAGGGCATGCGACGACCAAGACAGTTGAGCGTGTAGCTAAGCAATACCCTGAACTTTATGCCGTGGCGAAACGTCAAGGAGACCTTCCTGAAAAAGAAGGAGAAGAGCTCCGCATGATTATGACAGCCATCTTTGAAGAAAAGATGAACAAACATAAGATTAAATAATCTAATATAATACTTTGTTATTTTTTTATCACACAATTGAATGAGTGATTGCAGTTGAAATGCAGTCACTTTTTTATTTACTAGCCATAGAGACTTTTACACTAGTAAATAAAAATGAACAATATTTCATGATATAATACTAATGAAAGCAGTTCCAGAGGGATGAAAATTTCATTGGAGAAAAACAAATAAAGGTAGTCATGATGAAAAAGTTTTTGATATTTATTTTTACAATTTTTGGATTATTTGCAGGAATGCTAGCTCTTATAGTAATTGATTATGAAATAAATTATAATAAATGGATAAATTCACGTTCAGGATCACAGTTGACTAATACTGTACAAAAATACGCTTCTTCAAGTGATAGAAAAAATAAGGATGATTTAGAATCATTAATGAATATGTTTATGAAAGGACTATTTCCTCCAACTTTACTATATCCAGAATATACAAGGGCATATGAAAAAGCTAAATCTTGGTCAAAAAAGCATTTATCGCAGCAACAAATTAAAATTTATCTTACCAAGTATGACAGGTATTCAGAGGATGCTACTCAGTACGCTTTAAATAAGCTTAATGTAGACTGGAAAGAGCAAGCACTTTTAAGAGCAAAATCATATCAAGAGTTTCATTTTTCGAAAGAAAAATTAGTTTGGCAACTTATAAATATTGACAAATTTACTCAAGAAGAGGCTGATTATGCCATAGAACATGTTAATTTCGATTGGAAGGAGAACGCTGTGAAAGAAGCAGAATCTTCTTCAAACGGTGGCAACATTTCGAAAGAAAGGTTATTAAAAATACTTGTTGAATATAGAAAATTTACTCAAGAAGAAGCTGAGTACGCAATAGAACATGCTAAAATAGATTGGGATAACTAAAATATAAGAGTGATATGTTTTTATCTAAATGTTATTCCATTACAATCAAATTTATCAACAAACACATTTTTAACTTTTAGAACTATACAGAAAAAGAACAAGAACAAATCAATCGAGGTTTGAGCACAGCTGAGATTTCTGATAAGGAAGCGGCGAAGAAGTTGCTCGCTCTTGGCCCGCAAGAATGGATCAAGCGCATTCCTTTCTTTGTCAGAGGGCATGCGACAACAAAGACGATCGAACGTGTGGCTATGCGCTATCCTGAACTCTATGCCGTGGCCAAGCGTCAAAGAGACCTTCCTGAAAAAGAACGGGAGGAATTGCGTGTCATCATGACGGAAGGCTTTGAAGAAAAGATGAACAAACACAAGATTAAAAAATCTTATATAATACTTTGTTAATTTTTTATCACACAATTGAACGAGTGATTGTAGTTGAAATATTGCAGTCGCTTTTTTGTTTACTAGTATGAAGACTTTTACACTAGTAAATAAAAATGAACAATATTTCATGATATAATACTAATTAAAGTAGTTCAAGAGGAATAAAGTGTTTCATTGAAAAAGAGGTTATTATGGATTACAGAGAAATTATAAAAGAATGTGTGATTGAACTTGAGTCAAAATCATTTCTTTATTTAAAAGATACACTGATTGCTGATTATTTTGATTTTAAATTTATCCAAGATGGCTCAATCACAAGAGAGATTTTAGCAGAGAAAATTACTGACTATTTTGAAAAGGTTGAGTTAAAAAATAATAAAAAGTTTGAAAAAATACTAGAATTCTATTTTAATCATTTAGAAAATTTCGTTGCAAAAAGAGTACCAGAAAAAACAACCAGAAAGAATAAGGATACAATGTCTGTTATAGTTCCAAGGACTAAAAGATATTTTGAAAAAGCTAAACAATTAAGAGCTTCAAAGTTTAATAATGTGAGACAAATAATAGATTATAATAGAATTTTGATGTGCCTTCTTGTAGAGATTGTAAAACAAAATAATAAAGAGGTTACCAATTTTGATTTTTCAACCAGATGTCTTGATGAAATGCTCATAATTCCATGTATGGAAAGTATATTAGAAGAAGATTTATTTTCAATTTTTAATAAAAAAAGTCAAGGAATCATAAAGGATAAAGGGTTCTATAGTTTCGAAGTTTGTTCATTAATTCTGTCCATTATATTTCTTAACAAGATCAAAGATGCAAGAATTATAGGAGAGTACAGTAATGAATAAAACACTAGTAATTGATTATTTGAAACAATTTAATCAGTTTAAAAATGATAAAGGAATTATTGAAATAGTTGTTAGAGGGCAAAAAAATAGAATCAAAGCATTTCAAAAAGTTGCATTAAATGATATTGTACAAAAGGGAAATAAAGAGATTAGTGAAAAAGCAATTGGAGTTTTTAATAAAAATTTTTCCAATATGCTTAATGATCAAATGAATATATCTCAAATTACCATGCATAATATCCAACAACTTGCATCGGTAAGTAAATTAGGGATTGTGATGAATGGTTTAAACTTAGCAGCCACGAGTGCTGGATTCGCTATTATGTATGAAAAACTTGATAATATTAGCTCAGAGATGAAGCTTCAATTTGATGAATTAAAAAATGTAGTCAAACAGGAGCATGATGTTCGTGCTATTTATGAATTTGAAAAAGTTCTAGGTGAGTATACCGATATGCTTGATTGCAGACGTCGTCAACAGCCATATTCTGAAGAACAAATGCGTTTTTTAGTTCAAAAACTATACACTGCTTTAAAATTACTAACAGACTTATTTAGAAAAGACATTGCATCAAATAATCATCTACTAATCGTTTCCATCTTTTCACTTCTTTCAATGTTAACTGTTGCTTTAAAATATTTTGATGAGCAATATTATTTTAATAATCATAATATTCTAATAGATACAGATGTTTGGCATTCGTCACATGATAAATGGATGAGCATCTATAATGAATTAACTGAAGAGTGGTTTATAGAGAAATTGCAGGATTACGCTGTATTTGAGACGGATTTAGATACTATTGGCGTCGATATATATTATACTGAACTAATTGATAGAGTTAATGAAGCTTTTCAGGAAGTTGTCGATAATCAGGAATTGATTAAGTGTGTAGGGGAAATTCATGTTTTGGAGGCTATCCGTGAAAACAGTACAAGAGAAATGAAAGAACTGATAGATGAAACTATTAGAGATACCTTTAAAGATCAAGATAGTAAAGAAATATCAGATATCTACAAGAATGTAATAAAACAAGCAGAGCTTCTTTTGGTGTGAGGAAACCTATGAATATTGATATTAAAAATTCCCTTGATAGCTTATTAGTCATCTGTAATACAATCAAGACATCTTCAAAAAATATAGGAGATATAGATAGTATGATGATAGAAGATATTTTATCTTTTATTCATTACATTTCTGATGAGGATTCAGAAGAAAGAATATCTCTTTTTAAAATTACATATCTAAACACTTCATACTCTGACCTTTATCCGAAAGTTCAAGAGATAGAAACACCTAGATTTTTTGAATTACTTTTTAAACTTAGTAAAGAAATAAGTAGTAATAGGGTTTCACATATTGAGTCATTATATATTTCAACAATCTATGAAATTGGAAAGTACTACTCTTTAAATAAACAAGATAAAAATACTGTTGATAAAGAAAAATTTATGAATTATTTAAAGATGCTTAAAGAGTATACTGAGTTAAATAAAGAATCTCAAAATATTGCTTTTGAAAATTTAGATAATAGTATAATAAAAAATGAAGAAATACATAATAAGACATCAATTGATGGTAATAAAAAAGATGACGATCAAGAAGAATCTTTGGAGGATTTATTAAATGAACTGAATGAATTGATCGGTCTAGCAGGTGTAAAAGAAGAGGTGAGCTCTTTAGTAAATATATTAAAAATTAATAAATTAAGAGAAAGTAGAGGGTTTAAGGTACCCCAAGTTTCTAAGCATTTAGTTTTTTTGGGAAATCCTGGGACAGGCAAAACAACAGTTGCAAGACTACTTTCAAAAATTTATAAAAAATTGGGTGTGTTAGAAAAAGGACAATTAGTTGAAGTTGATAGATCTGGTTTAGTAGCAGGATATGTTGGACAAACTGCAATTAAGACTCAGGAGAAAATTAATGAAGCTATGGGAGGAGTACTATTTATTGATGAAGCCTATACTTTGGCTAAAGGAGAAAATGATTTTGGACAAGAATCTATTGATACACTTTTAAAAGCCATGGAGGACCAGCGTGAAGATTTTGTTGTAATTGTTGCGGGTTATTCAGAGCCCATGAATAGATTTTTAGAATCAAATCCAGGTTTAAAATCTCGATTCAATAAAAGTATTACATTTGAAGATTATTCACCAAATGAACTTCTAGATATTTTTGAGTTGTTCTGTAAATTAAATGATATGAGATTGTCTAGCGACGCAAGGGATTATTTAACACAATACCTTAGCAAATTAAGTAATGAAAAAAGTGAGAACTTTGCAAATGGTAGAGAAATGAGAAATCTTTTTGAGAAGGCTTTTACCAACCAAGCGAATCGATTGTCACAATATAATGATATTTCTGATGAAGAATTAAATATTATAAAGTCTGAAGATATTATTGTTCATTAAGAATGATCTTCATATACTATTGTTTTTATTGAAAAATTAAGCTTGTTTGACATAAAAAAGATAATATTAGTTTTCTGAATTCCAGAATTCTAATATTGTCTTTTTTCTTATTAGAGTAGATCGCCAACTTTTCATCAGTCAATAACACCGCAGCTATTTTAATGCTAGCATTCTCAGTGTAAAAGTAAAATGTTTTTTCTTTCTGTTTCAATCTGTTTCTTGTTATAATGAACTTAAGAAACTTTAAAATAAATGATTCTTACAACAATCATTAGAAGGAACCATTTTATGAAACCATCTAAAAAAATCATGCTCCTTACTAGCTGTGCCTTGGCGATCTTTGCTTTAGCGGCTTGTGGTAGCAACCAAAAGCAATCCAAGGAAAAACAGGCAAGCTCCACAGTGCAGCAGTCCAATTCAGACAAGGACCACTACAAGGGCACCTATAGCAACCTCAATAGCAAGGAAAGCGTCGAAGAAGTGCGGGCTCTTTTATCTGCTTATTTGGATCAGGAAAGTGTAGACAAGTTTCTGGGTCTAGTAACGGACTACGATAGCATTGTCGGCTCTGTTGGCTTGACGGGTAACTTCAGCACCTTCAAGAAAACAGACTATAATGTTGAGAAGATCAGTGACTTGTGGACCAAGAAAAAAGGTGATTTCGTCGGGACCAACTGCCGGATCAATAGCTATACTCTTCTGAAGAATCGCATCGAGATTCCTAAGATGAAAGCGGATAGTGAACTTTTGTTCGTGGACAATGATGCGATTGACAAAGGGAAGATCTTCGGTGAGGCAGACAAGGAAGCCTTTAACATTCTGTATTCACGGGTTCCGACAGAGGCGACAACGGATGTCAAGGTCCATGCCAAGAAGATGGAAGAGTATTTTGCTCATTTCAAGTTCAATGAAAATGCGCGCATGCTTTCTGTTATCGTTCATGATAACCTGGATGGAAATACCCTTTTTGTCGGCCATGTCGGCGTTTTAGTTCCTGCAAAGGACGGCTATCTCTTTGTCGAAAAGCTGACCTTTGAAGAACCCTATCAAGCCATCAAGTTTGCGACCAAGGAAGATGTCTACAAATACTTGGAGACCAAATACCAAGACTACACAGGCGAAGGTCTGGCTAAGCCCTTTATCATGGATAATGAAAAATGGGTTGAGATGAAGTAGAGGATGAAAGACAGCGTGTTAGAATTTAGAAAGATAATGGAGTATGCTCCGATTCTATATGTGCTCATTTTCTTGTTCTTTTTCAGTCTTCTCCTTTTCCTGAGAAGAAGGGCAATCGTGAAACGTAGTGGAGGTCCCTTCTTTGCTCCTTTCCATATTAGCCGTGGAATCTTCTATATCCATGTCGCTCTGTGTTTCAGTCGTCGCAGCATCCCACTGAAAGAGATCAAGCAAATCACGTATGCAATTTTTCGTGGACGATCTGGTGGTGGGGCTCGTTATGCTTTCTATATCGAACTCAGAAATGGAAAGACTATTCCCTTCTTTTTTGGAAAAAGCAAGCGGAATGAAGAGCTAGTGGAGAAACTCAAAAGAAATGCAGGCAGGTATGGGTTTAAGGTAGATAGCACTGGTAATTAATTGAAAGAAAAAGGAATCACGAATGAGTAGAAAGCAAGCCCTATCTATGTATTTGTTAGGAACCTTTGGTCAAGTATTAGGTGTCAGCCTTCTGGTTTGGTTTTTAAGAGCAGGAGGAGTCAAGGTTGATTTTACATCACCAATGGGGATGATCGCTGTTGTTTTAGGTGGCTTATCATCTGCTTTTTGGGGTAGTCTTGCCAGTATTGGCTACCATCAATCTAGTTTCAAACAAGTTCTAAAAGATTTTTTTCAAGTCAAAGACAGTTTAGCAAATTATTGTTTGGTGCTCGTTTTCTTGTTACTTGACTTTTTCCCATTTATCTTAGGTGGTAAGATCACCACTCAATCGTTGGTCTTGCCAGTAGTGCTCTTTTTCAAGGCTCTTCTTTTCGGTGGGATTGAAGAAATTGGCTGGCGTTATTTCTTTCAACCAACTTTGCAGGAAAAAATACCTTATTTTTCAGCTACTTTGATCACCTTTTTAGCTTGGTCTAGTTGGCATCTACTATACTTTTATATCGACGGTTCTTTAGCTGTCATTCAATTGTTTCCGTTTCTAGTAGGTCTGCTAACTAACTGCTTTATCTTGTCGGCCTTGTATCATAAAACGCAAAATTTATGGCTCTGTGTCATAACCCATGCCTGTATCAATTCCTTGTCTCAGATGATAGTGAATGAAGAAGTATGGCTATCTATCGTCAGTAAAATTCTTATTATTAGTTTAGCAATTATGATTGCAAAAAAGAAGTATGTAACTGTAAAGGAGGAAAAATGAGAAAATTTATTTCAAAACAATCAGTCGCTAGTTGGTATGCACTGACGGCCCTCCTTGCTACATTTCTAGTAGGGCAAGTGATCCTTTGGTTTTTCCCAGATAGGAGTAGTTTGGGTGCCTCACTACTGTTTATCCTAATGAACTTGATTCCCCTGATTGTGGCGGCTGTCTTTTCTCTGGTGTTTAGTGAAGTCAACTCTTTGGGTGAATTTTTCAAAAAGATCTTTCTTGAAAAAGAAAGTTCCCTATCTTGGATCCTAGCTTTCTTCGTTCCCGTCATCTATTATGGGATTTCCATCCTGCTTATGAATGTTCGCTTTACTGGGAACTCCCTCTTGGCCTTCATCCTTTATTTCCCCTGGACCTTATTATATGGAGGCCTAGAAGAAGTCGGTTGGCGTTGGTTTTTACAAGATCAACTTTCCTTTCGTAATCACTTTATACCTAAAATGATGGTTCTTTCCATTGTGGCATATTCCTATCTATCAACTCCCTTGGATTACAGCAGGTTCGTCCAACTATCTCATCTTTTATCTGATGATTTTAGGGAATACCTTCCTGTTTGGAGCGCTCAAGGAGTACTCGAAAGGAGCTGTTCCTTGTATCCTCGCTCATATGCTGATCGATAGTCTAGCTGTCCTCATGCTGGTTCAGAGCTCGCTTCCTCAGATTATCCTTCTGGTTAGTTGCGAAATCCTAGTAGCTTCTTGGCTGGTGGCTATACGAAAATCAGAGAAATAGAGTTGTATCTCTTTCGGTGGGAGTCTGTCATCTTTAGCCTTTAGGACTTCAATGTAGACTCCATAAAATGGTATAATCAGTTTAACGAAGAATCTAGAGATAGGATCAAAGTATCAACATAGTGTTATTTTTATCTATAATGAGAGGGGGAAAGACCATGCAAAAAACCTTTCAGTTGTTGCGAAGAGGAGATATAGAGGGAGTCCGTCAGATATTGGATAAAAAGCCTGAAGAAGTCAATGCTGTTTCGGGTGACAAACCTAAAAGAGATCAGGGACAGTCACTCCTTCAAGTCGCTATCAAATCGGGACATTTAGATATTGCAGACTTACTTATTGATAGAGGAGCAGATCTTAACTTTATCGAAGAGCCGACAGAGCTGAATCCATTTTGTCAACCAGTCCTCCAAACAGCGGGTGGACGAGCTGTATTTGACTGCCGGCGCATGATCAAACGCTGGAATGGTCAATATGAGATGTATTCGTCTAAGGAAAAGGCTGACCGGTCTTTCAAAGTTTTTGAGAAAATGTTGGAACTTGGGGCAGATATTTCTCAGAAGGACAGCCATGGTGGGACTTTGTTGCAAACTATTTTAATTGAAACCAAGGAAGTGCTGCCATCTTATTATTGGAAAACAAAAGAAACCAGCGATAATGTCCTCATAACGGATGAATTACGTCATGATTTAAATCGTATTTATGATCTATTAATTCGTTACGGTGTGACTGCGGACGAAATAGCTGTCTATCAGAAGATTCCTCTCAAAGAACTTTACCAAGACAGTCCGACCATGGAGTTTTTAAATCGGTTAGATCAGAACAGATCTTGATAAGCATTTGAACCACAAGTTAAAAGAGCCTCGGGGCTCTTTTAACTTGTTCTGATAGAGTTAGAAGTAGTAGGAAAATTTTAGACCGGATTTTCTTAAAAAAATGGATACAAATCCATGATGAAATAGAGTATACTAGTTGATGAAAGAACAAGATTTTTAAGTATCGAATTTAGGAGGGCAGTTTATGTCTCAAGAAACTTTCATTATGGCGATTGACCAGGGAACCACTAGTTCGCGGGCTATCATTTTTAATAAAAAAGGCGAGCAAGTTAGCTCTAGTCAAAAGGAATTCACTCAAATTTTCCCGCAGGCTGGTTGGGTGGAGCACAATGCCAATGAGATTTGGAACTCGGTTCAGTCGGTGATCGCTGAGGTCTTTATCGAAAGTGGCATCAAGCCAAATCAAATAGAGGCGATCGGCATTACCAATCAACGGGAGACGACAGTTGTTTGGGATAAGAACACGGGGCTTCCTATTTACAATGCTATTGTCTGGCAATCTCGTCAAACTGCCCCACTAGCTGAAGAGCTCAAAAACAAAGGCTATGTAGAAACCTTCCACCAAAAGACAGGTTTAGTCATTGATGCCTACTTTTCAGCAACTAAAGTCCGTTGGATTTTGGACCATGTTGATGGGGCACAAGAGCGTGCGGAGAAAGGCGAATTGCTCTTTGGAACCATTGATACTTGGCTGGTCTGGAAGCTGACGGATGGAGCTGCCCACGTGACAGACTATTCCAATGCAGCCCGTACCATGCTTTACAATATCAAGGAACTGAAATGGGACGATGAAATCTTAGACATTCTCAACATTCCTAAAGCCATGCTTCCTGAGGTGCGGTCAAACTCTGAAATCTATGGTAAGACAGCGCCTTTCCATTTCTACGGTGGACAAGTGCCGATTGCAGGGATGGCGGGGGACCAGCAGGCTGCTCTCTTTGGCCAATTGGCCTTTGAACCTGGGATGGTCAAAAACACTTATGGAACTGGGTCCTTCATCATTATGAATACGGGTGAAGAGATGCAGTTATCAGAGAATAACCTGCTGACGACGATTGGTTATGGGATCAATGGCAAGGTCTACTATGCCCTTGAAGGATCGATCTTTATCGCTGGAAGTGCCATTCAATGGCTCCGCGATGGCTTGCGTATGATCGATCATTCACCTGAATCCGAGGCCTATGCTTTGAAGTCTCAGAATGACGATGAAATCTATGTGGTTCCTGCCTTTACGGGTCTTGGAGCGCCATATTGGAATCAAGAGGCGCGTGGTTCTGTCTTTGGACTTACCCGGGGAACAACCAAGGAAGACTTTATCAAGGCAACCCTTCAATCCATTGCTTATCAAGTACGCGATATCATCGACACCATGCAGGTAGATGCCAAAACTCCTATCCCTGTCCTAAAAGTAGACGGAGGAGCAGCGAAAAATGATTATTTAATGCAGTTTCAGGCAGATATTCTTGGAATTGCGATTGCCCGCGCGAAAAACTTGGAAACAACGGCTTTAGGAGCAGCCTTCCTAGCAGGTCTGACCGTAGGTTATTGGAAGGACTTGGAAGAATTAAAATCTCTTCATGGAGCAGCCCAAATCTTTGAACCAAAAATGGATGAAGCTCGCAAAGAGGACTTGTACAAGGGCTGGAAGAAAGCAGTCAAAGCCACTCAAGTATTTGCGGAATCTGATGACTAAAGGGACCCATCAAATGAATAGTTTATGAGAGTGGGACAGAAATCGGTAATTCGT
>OGGM01001044.1_pt1 | contig 12030 bp, 12 predicted proteins | sample 1571251 | NCBI WGS metagenome assembly OGGM01 (sample SAMEA2582076, study PRJEB24529) | metagenome | biome: Human gut stool | place: China | collected 2011 | reverse complement strand
CTTGGCAAATGAAATAGAAGCTCCACATGAGATTTTAAGAAAATAGGCAAGTCAATAAAGAAGTGAAAAAAATTGCAACAAAGATAAATAACTTTTTAAACGAGGGGGAATTCAGATGAAAGAAAACAAATATGATGATAATATATTTTTTCAAAAATACAGTCAAATGAGTCGCTCACAGCAGGGACTAGCCGGTGCAGGAGAATGGGAAACATTGAGAAAGCTGCTGCCGGATTTTAAAGATAAGCGTGTGCTTGATTTAGGATGCGGCTATGGATGGCACTGTATTTATGCGATGGAACACGGAGCGTCTTCTGTTGTAGGTGTTGATATTTCTCATAAAATGCTCGAGGTAGCCAAAGAAAAAACACATTTTCCACAGGTTGAATATAAATGCTGTGCTATAGAAGATGTGGAATTCCCAGAGGAGAGTTTTGATGTAATATTAAGTTCACTTGCGTTTCACTATGTAGCAGATTATGAGATTTTAGTAAAAAAGATATATAGAATACTGAAGTCTGGTGGTAAGCTAGTTTTTACGGTTGAACATCCTGTTTTTACTGCCTATGGAACACAAGACTGGCATTATAACGAAAAAGGAGAAATACTGCATTTTCCGGTGGATAATTATTATTATGAGGGCAAACGGACAGCTGTGTTTTTGGGAGAAAAGGTTACAAAATATCATAGAACACTGACCACATATCTAAATACACTGCTTTCAAATGGTTTTATAATAAATCATATTGTGGAGCCGCAGCCGCCGGAATACATGATGGATATTCCGGGGATGCAGGATGAAATGCGCCGTCCCATGATGCTGATTGTATCGGCGAACAAAAAAGTGGATAGATAGAACTAAAACACCTATAAGGCATAAATGGAGGTAATTTATGTTTAAAGAAAGAATTATTATAGAGATGAAAGAAGTATTCAAAGAAATTCCTTTTGGCATAGAGCATACTCTCAAAGTTTTGAAAAATGCAGAAGATATAATGAAAGGAGAAAATATCGGAGAGGAAGAAAAAGAATTCATCAGTATTATTGCTATACTACATGATATTGGTGCGGTTGAAGCACAAAAAAATACGGTTCTATTGATGGTGTCTATCAAGAAAAGGAAGGACCAGAAGTAGCGAAAGAAATATTAAAAAAGGTAGGCTATAACAAAAATATTGATAGAATATGCTTTATAATAGGCAACCATCATACTCCATCTAAAATTGATGGACTTGATTTTCAAATACAATGGGAAGCTGATTTGCTTGAAAATTTAACGATCATGGATAAAGAAAAAGAACAGGAAAAGATAAAAAAGTGTATAGATGAAAACTTTAAAACAAACACAGGAAAAAGGATAGCTTATAATCGCTTTATTTTAGATTAGTAGTAGATTATTACAGTTATGTATTTTATATCGCAAAGAAAAAATAGTAGTTAAGTTTAACCCTAGATAATAAGCAGCAAAGGAGTGCGATAAGATGACATCTAATAATACCTCCATGCCTACAACGGATGATGAGTTGCAAAAGAATACGGTTGGTTGTTAAGGATTCTGCTGATGAGTCATCCTACGTTCCAGTGTTGGAAGCGGTCGGATATGTGCTACAGATTCGAGAACCTGACTGGTTTGAGCATCGTTTGTTTAAAGGACCGGATACCGATATTAATCTGCATGTGTTCAGTTTGGGCACATCAGAGATTGATAGAATGTTACGCTTCCGTGATTGGTTGCGGACTTTTTTATCATATAAGAATGTAGAAAAACCTACATTCTTATATGATATTTTTATATAGTTTAATTCTCTATGATGTTTTATTTGCTATTGCTATCTGCTGCAATTACAGATTTAATCTGCTTCATAAGTGTATCATAGTTATCCTTATTGTCAATTCCTCCAAGCATTGGGTCACCTACAATATTACCATTTCTATCAACTAGTATAGTTGTGGGAAATGCCATAATATCAGAGGCATATTTACCTGCATTTGATGAAGAGTCAATCGAAAGGTTGCGGTATTTTGCACCCTGGCTTTCAAGAATAGCAGAAGCCTCTTTTATGGCAGTTTGATTGCCATTGAAGGTTTCGGTATTGATGCCTACAACCTCACCGCCCATTGATCTGATAGCTTCGTTTAATTCATTAAGCTTAGATAACTCTGCTACGCAGGGCTTACAGCCGTTAAACCAGAAATTGACTACAGTTACTGCGTTTTTTGAAAATAAACTTTCATCAACAGAATTGCCATTAAAATCTTTACCGGATAAATTACTGAAAGGAGATGTGGTTTCGGTATTGTTTTTCTTACTGTTGTCAGAAGCAGTCTTATTTTCAATTTCAGCTATCTGTTCCTCGATTTTTCGTATAGCATCAATATCTTCTGTAAGTGTCTTTAACTCGTCTTCTGTAAATGAAGCTTTGTTTGATTCTATGGTACCAGCCAGATAATCAGCATAATTGCCATTTGGCTCAACAGTGCTTTTATTCATCATGCCAAAGGCTTTGTTCCATACAGCCTCGTGCTTCGCAAAGAGCTGGTTTTCCTGCTGATATAAATCATTTAGTCTGTCATTGGAATTATCAGAAGCCTCTGTACCGGCTTTAGTTACGCTGTCCTTGGTATTTGCTGTTCCAGCAGAGTCCTGTGTGCCACAGGCTGTAAATAATAATGCTATGCATAGTGTAAAAATAGAAATAAATGTTTTTCTTGTTGTCATAATTAGATACTCCTTTAATAAAAGTTATTTGTTAGTTAATGTTAATTATTGCTTACTATTGCTGCTTTTTTTAAGATAAGCTCTGCCCATAAGCTCATAATGGACTGCATCCCTAGGACATGCTTTTATGCACGCACCACATCGTATACATTCCGGATGATTAGGCGTTTTACATACATTGACATCCATTTTACATGCCTTTGTACATTGGCTACAACTGATACATTTGCTGCTATCGACCTTAATACTAAGAAAACTGACCTTATTAAATAATGAGTAGATGGCTCCAAGGGGGCATATCCATTTGCAGAATGGTCTGTAAAATACAATGCTTAACATAACAATAGTAATTAAAATAAGGCATTTAAACGAAAACAGCTTTCCAAGTGCAGAACGTATAGTTGCATTACCAAGCGATAGAGGAATAGCACCCTCTAGAACCCCTTGTGGACAAATATATTTGCAGAAGAACGGCTCTCCCATTCCTATTGAGTTCGTTATAAGCATAGGAAGAAGTATAACAAAAACAAGAAGGATGATATATTTCAGGTATCTTAGAGGCTTCAGCTTGGCAGTAGAGAATTTTTTAGTTGGGATTTTATGGAGTAAATCTTGAAACCATCCAAACGGACACAAAAAACCACATATAAATCTTCCAAGTGTTACGCCAAGCAGAATAAAAAATCCAGTTATGTAATATGAGAATTTAAAGCTGGATGAGCCCACAACTGCTTGGAATGCTCCAATGGGACAGGCTCCTGTTGCAGCAGGACAGGAATAACAGTTTAATCCTGGTACACATACAGTTTTAGCATTTCCCTGATATATTTTTCCTTTAAATATATTAGGAATATGTATATTAGTAAGCAGCGTGGCGGCTGCCTGTATCCATCCGCGTAGTTGTGCTATTTTATTTGATATTGATTTGTTGTCTTTTTTTCTTTTTGATTTGTTTTTTTTCTTATTCTTATCCAATTCCAACACACTCCAGACATAGTTTTATTGCTTTGCTAAGTACTAAAGCTGCTTCACCCCTGATAGCACCATAGCTTACCATAGTAATACCCAGGATTAGCAGAATAATCTGATATAATTTTTTGTACTTCAAGATATTGTCACTCCTTTATTCGTTTTCATGTCGATTTTTTGCTTGTGTATTTATTGACCATCTGACAGGGATTATTATACAATAGCTGTTGTAAAATCTTTGTTAAGAAAAAGGTGAAATAGAATTGAGATTATTAATAGTTGAAGATGAGAAACAAATATGTGATATGGTTGCAAAAAGCCTGTATGCGGCCGGATACGAAGTAGATACCTGTTATGATGGCATGGATGCACTTGAGTATATTCTTGCAGAGAATTATGATTTGATTGTCCTGGATCTGAATCTGCCGGGAATAGATGGAATGGATATTTTAAGGGAATTAAGACAGAGTAATGAGGAGACAAAGGTTCTTATATTATCAGCAAGAGGACAGATTGTGGATAAGGTTGAGGGGCTTGATGCAGGGGCTAATGACTATATGGAAAAGCCGTTTCATTTGCAGGAGCTTGAGGCACGTATCAGAAGTTTGACAAGAAGGAAGTTTGTGCAGAAGGATATATGCCTTGAAAGCGGCGATATAAGGTTCGATACAATAAAGCGTGAGGTATATGCTAAAGGAAATAAAGTATCACTTACAAGAAAAGAAAATGGTATTCTGGAATACATGCTTTTTAATATAGGAAGACCGGTAAGCCAGGAGGAACTGATAGAGCATGTATGGGATGCATCAGTTGACAGTTTCAGCGGTTCTATAAGAGTACATATGTCTTCGCTTAGAAGAAAGCTTAAGGCTGAGCTTGGATATGACCCGATTATTAACAAGGTTGGGGAAGGATATAAATTACGGGAGGAGTCTGATTGATGAAGAAAATGTCATTGCAGTGGAGACTTACATGCATAATTACAATATATATTGCACTTATATGTGGTTGTCTGACAATGTTTGTATATGGAAATGGTGTGTATTACATTGATTCATTGCAGGAGGCTGTTGAAGCCCAGGGGGATAATAAGGGTGATGATTCAGAACAGATATATATAAGTATTCCAGAGGATAAATGGGATGAATTTGCAAAGGATTTTTCTGTCCAGGTGTACAATAATAAGGCAGATTATAAAAGAAATAGTTTAATAATTTCAGTGTTACTGGCGCTTCTTGGAGGCGGTGTTACATATTTTATAAGTGGACGGGCACTTAAACCAATTGGTGAGTTTTCTGATAAAATTGAAGAGGTACAGTTACAGAACCTGTCCGATTCGCAGATAGAAGAAAACCAGGTTAAAGAACTGAACAGACTTAGTGTTTCGTATAATAAGATGCTTGAACGTCTATCGGAGGCATTTAAGATACAGAGGCAGTTTACTGAGAATGCGGCACATGAGCTTCGGACTCCATTATCATTAATGCAGGTTCAGCTTGATTTATATAATTCTGGCAAGCATCCAGGTAATGATGCAGATACCATACAGACGATAAAGATGGTTACTGAACAGAATGAAAGATTTAGTAAAATGGTAAAAACGCTCCTTGATATGAGCGAGCTTCAGACAGTGGTACGTGATGAGACGATTATAGTTAATGCACTTATTGATGAGGTATTGGCGGATCTGGAGCCACTTGCACAGCAAAAGAATATAAAGCTTACTGGAAAATATAAGGATGTAAATATGGTTGGAAGTGATATACTTATATACAGGCTTGTATATAATCTTGTTGAGAATGCCATAAAATATAATCATTCAGGTGGACAGGTTTCAGTAGAGGCATATCAGAGGGAAAAGCAGGTTTATCTGTCAGTAAAGGATACGGGAAACGGAATTCCAGAGGAACTTAAGGAACGTGTGTTTGAACCGTTCTTTCGCGTAGATAAATCAAGAAGCCGTGAACTTGGTGGTGTTGGACTTGGACTTGCTTTAGTTAATGAAATTGTGCGGGTACACGATGGCAGTATTGCAATCAGGCCTAATCCATCAGGAGGAACAATAATAGAAGTAGAGTTTGCAGTTAACAGAACAACAGCTTAAGCTGTCTAGACATACAGTCTATTAAATAATACGTACAATAAAGTAGTGATTAAAGTAGTAATCATTACTATTTTATTGACTTATTTACGTGATTTTTATATTATATAATATAGATTTAAGGTGTTCGAGGATTGCGGGAATTACATAGCAATTAAGCGGTCCGGTTACATCAGTAAGTGGCAAAATTTATTTTTGACATGCACATCATTATATAAGGTATAGATAAAGCTAGAAATAATGTACAGTAAAATTGGGTATTATTGAGGTGTTAGTATGGAGAAAGAAGAACAATCATATAACAAAAGTAAGAATATAATAGGAATTATCCAAAGCTGTTTAATATTGGTACTGATAGTTCTTGTTATATTTATTATGGTGAATATCAGCAGACTGCAGGGGACAGCCCGCGTAATAAATTATGCAGGTCTGGTACGTGGAGCTACGCAGCGTGAAGTAAAACTGGAAATTACTGGAAACCCAGATGATGAATTAATTAAATATCTTGATGATATTCTTAATGATTTGAAATATCAGAATGGACAATACAATCTTGTAGATCTTCATGATAAGGAATATCATGACAGGTTACAGATTCTAAGTGACTACTGGGAAGAATTAAAAAAAGAAATCAAAGCAGTAAGAGAAGCAGGCTATCAAAATACAGATATTGTTAATATGAGTGAAATATATTTTAAGATGGCGGATGAAACAGTATTTGCCGCGGAAAACTATTCAGAAAGGATAGCTGTTAAAATCCGTACCTTAGAGCTGTTGTCAGTACTTGACATGCTATGTCTTGTGATATTGATTGTTATACAGACCTTAGCAGCCATGAAAATGGCCGTATTAAATAAGCTGTTAGAACAAAGAGCATATACAGATACCCATACGGGATTGCCCAATAAAGATGCCTGTGAAGTGATTCTTAACAATAAGGAAACAGTTGCAGAGCATACAGCGTGCATAATGTTTGATTTAAATAATCTTAAGATTATTAATGATACAAAGGGACATTCAAAGGGAGATCAGCTTATATTGAACTTTGCCAGACTTTTACGCAATGTAATTCCACAAAAAGATTTTGTTGGAAGATATGGCGGAGATGAATTTATGGTAGTTATCTACAATACAAGCAAAACGGAAATTGAGGATATATTAAAGCAACTAAGCAGGGAAAAAGACAGATTAAACAGCAGTGGTAAAAATATGCCAATCGACTATGCATGTGGATGGGCAATATCAGATGCTTATAGTGAGTGTACAATACAAATGCTATTAGATAAGGCAGATTATTATATGTATGAAAACAAACAGGCATATAAAAAGTCTAAGAAATCCTGAAATAAAGATTAGAAAATGATATTTTGTACATGTCAGTACATAATTAGGTAGGATAGTGTGAGAGTGTAGCACAAAACAAACTATAGGTATCAAGGGGCTGTTGTACCTAATAAATCGACAGTTCCCTGATACCTATAGTTTGTTTAAGGCGATTATTATTTTACTCAAATTTCGCACTTGAATAAGTGCCTACGCACCTTGAAAATTCAATAATAACTGGCAAAAAAATAGCATGAAACCATCAGGTTTTGGTATATTTGAGTTGTTCAGAAACAATAATACTTCCGGAGGCTCATGCTATGAATAAAAGTATAACACAAGTAACTCAAAATGATAAGCAGATTTCAAATGCTGCTTCAAATGTTCAGAACAATGCTTTCAGATAACACTGAACTTTCAGACGAAAAAATCAACGAATAGTATAATAAAGTTATGTTAATATATAAGTAACTGTAGGTGTATAATGTAGGTAGATTAATGGGGGAAAGAGAATATCAAGATATGAAATAGGAGGACAAGATTGTGTTGGGAACAGATGGAAGATTATATGATTCAAATTTTGATGGAGATGGGAAACTTAATGCATATGAGTATGCTATAATGGATGATGTGGTTTTTTGGACAAGAAGAAATAGGTATTAAAAAATATTTGAAAGGAATAACAAATGTTAAAAGTTAAGAATTTATCATATTCATATCCTGATAAGGAATTATATAAGGATGTAACATTTACAATAGAAGATAACAGACATTGTGCATTTATTGGATCTAATGGAACCGGAAAGAGCACACTTATAGATATGATTATGAATAAGGATGATTATATTTATGATGGAAAGATTGAGATAAATGATAATAACCATATAGGATATGTAAGCCAGTTTTCATATATGGATCCTGATTGTGAGACAACGGTATTTGACTATCTTAGTGAAGAGTTTATTTCAATGAACGAGGATATGAATGTTGTCTGTGACAGAATGGCAGATGCGGAAAATATAGAGCTTATTATGGAAGAATACCAGACAATTCTTGATAATATGGCAAGAGCTGATTTTGATAATTATGAGGTAAATATACGAAAGAAATTAAAGCTTGCCGGACTTGATAATAAGGAAAAACTTGAGATTAACAAGCTTAGCGGTGGGGAATTTAAACTGATTCAGGTTATGAAAGAGATGCTTGTAGTACCTGATATTATGATAATGGATGAGCCTGATGTATATCTTGATTTTGAAAATCTTAATGCACTTAAGGAGCTTATTAATTCATATAAGGGAACGTTGCTTGTAATTACACATAACAGATATCTTTTAAGAAATTGTTTTGATAAGATTATTCATCTTGAGGACAGGCAGATTCAGGAATATGACGGAAGTTATATGGCTTATAATCTTGAGCTTTTAAAGACAAAGATAGAGCTGTCAAAGCTTGCGGCAGCAGATACAGAAGAGATAGAACGCAATAAGAAAATAGTTGAAAAATTAAGAAAAGATGCAACCATGTTTTCAAATGCGGCGCTTGGAAGGTCACTTCATGCCAGAGTATCTTTAGTTGAAAGACTTGAAGCGAGAAGAATTAAAGCACCATTTCTTGAGATAAAAGAACCGGAAATTGTATTTAAAGCCTCCGAAAATTGTGATGAAAAGATGGATACAGAAGAAACAGTATTAGAAGTTAACGATTACCATCTTGAATTTGAAGATAAGATACTTGAAAATGTATTGTTTTTATTAAAAAAACACGACAAAGTTGCTATTGTTGGAGCAAATGGAACAGGAAAGTCTACTCTTCTAAGAGCAATAAGTGATAATAATAATAAAGCAATTAATATAAATTCTGATACAAAAATGGCATTTTTATCACAGATTCCTGCCGAGATGCTTAATGAAGATAATACTGTAACAGCGGAATTTGAGCTTATGGGATTTGAAAATGATTCGCAGGTTAAGGAATATCTTTCAGGCTTCTGTATAGGCGAAGATATGTTATATAGCAGAATTAAGACTCTTTCAGGAGGCGAAAAGAATATTTTACAGCTTGCAAAGATATGCTGTAATAGTACTGACTTGTTATTGTTAGATGAGCCTAACAGCCATCTTGATTTGCATGCACAAAAGTCACTCGAGAGGGCAATTGCTGATTATAATGGAACAGTTCTTATGGTATCGCATGATTTTTATACTGTAGCTAATTGTATGGATTATGTATTGTTTGTTGAAGATAATACGATAAGAAGAATGAGTATAAGAAAGTTCAGAAAGATGATATATGCTAATCATTTTGATAAGGACTATCTTGAAAAAGAGCAGAAAAGAAAAGAAACAGAGGATAAGGTAACAAAGGCTCTTATAGCAAATGATTTTGATAAGGCTGAAAAGCTTGCAGACGAACTTGAAAATATTATCAAATCAATGTAAAAATTACCTGCAATGGATTTGTTGCATTATGTAATTACCTTATAAGATATTATTAGATATTGTTAATAGTAATATAACATGATATCACAAAATATTAATAAGCAGATATCAATAGTAAATGCCACGTGTTAAATAAGCATATGTCGTATGTTAAATAAGCAGCTTATGTATGCCGATAAATAATAATGTATTACAAAAGAGCCTTATAAAGGTTAATATAACATTAATATTTATCAGGTCTATTACTAATCAGGAAGGAGAGAGGAGATTAAATTTTAAATCCTCAATATTATCATGGAAGATATAAGAAAAGAACAAAAAGAAGCATTGCAGACATTAATGGAATTTAATGAGAAGCTTGTAAAAAATATGAATATAATCATTAAGGAGCTGACAGGAAACAGACTTGATGATACGGATAATTTTCTTCAGGGAATTGTAGATGCTATTAATTGGGAAGTTCAGGTTGTAAATGGTACCATTGATATGTTAAACGGTGGTAAAGAAAGAATTAATAAAGAAGAATTTAATTCAGGTATTGTAAGCTTAGCAGATGCCATTGGCAAAAAAGATGATGGTGCAATAGCAGAGGCAATAAATAAGCTTATACCTCAATTTGAAAAGCTTGGTTTAAGTGCGGCAGAAGTAACTGCATAATATTATAATTAATAATAATGTAACAGGGTATATTAAAAAATATTACCATACAATACATAAATTAAACTATCTTATAAAATAGTTGACATATTTCATGTGTAAGAGTATAAAAGAATGAAGAATGAAATAAAAATATAAAATAGTATGGAAAGTAATTACGAAAAGATTATTATTCATACAACTAATGTTCCGGACAGAATAATAGTGCATAGATAAAATAAAATTATATTATTGCATTTTAATATATCTTTACATAAGATCAGTCCGGAAAGAAAATGAGAGTGTCAATTCTATACTGGATATAATTTTTTGAGACTGAAGCAATAATAAGATCAAAATAAGATATAGAATTAAACTGTATCCTGCATGTGATTTTATTAATGTATCAGTCTTAATTTATATCAGGTTATAGTTGATACGATAGGAGGATTTACAAAATGGAGAGCTATAGGTTTTTACTTGATCTTGCAATTATTCTGTTGTGTACTAAGTTGTTAGGACTCGCTACTAAGAGAGTTCAGATGCCTCAGGTTGTTGGAGCGCTGTTAGCCGGTCTTATACTTGGACCATCAATGCTTGGTATTTTAAGCAAGACAGAATTTATTACAAGTATTGCAGAGCTTGGGGTTATTGTCCTTATGTTTTCAGCCGGACTTGAGACTGATATTAAGGAACTCAAAAAAACAGGAAAGGCTTCATTTATAATAGCTTTACTGGGAGTGGTATTTCCAATTATAGGAGGATTTTTAGTATCATATTTCTTTAACAAACCAGGCATGATAGAATCAGATGCAGGTTGTAGTATATTTCTTCAAAATGTGTTCGTAGGAGTAATACTTACTGCTACATCTGTAAGTATTACAGTAGAAACACTTAAAGAGATGGGAAAGTTAAAGACACGTTCAGGAAATGCAATATTGGGCGCGGCAATTATTGATGATATTCTAGGCATTGTTGCACTGACAATTGTAACTAGTCTTGCAGATCCAACTGTTAATGTTGCAGTAGTTCTTCTTAAGATAGTTGCATTTTTTGCATTTTCACTTATTGTCGGATACATATTTTACAAAGTATATAAAAAGTGGACCGCAAGCGCTGAAAGAGGACTTCATAGACATGTAATCATTGCGTTTGTATTCTGTCTTCTTATGGCATATTGTGCAGAACAGTTCTTTGGAGTTGCTGATATTACAGGTGCTTATATTGCCGGTCTTATTATTTCTAATACAGAGCGTTCGGCATTTGTACAGTCAAAATTTGATACATTATCATACCTTTTATTATCACCGGTATTCTTTGCAAGCATAGGTTTACAGGTTCAGATACCACATATGACACCTATGATTATTGCATTTACACTTATACTTGTAATTGTGGCAGTAATTACAAAGATAATTGGATGTGGACTTGGTGCAAAATTATGTGGCTACATGCCTTATCAATATAGAAGAATTGGTGTAGGTATGATATCAAGAGGAGAAGTTGCGCTTATAGTTGCAAGTAAAGGAGCAGCACTTGGAATGTTAGGAAGTGCATTTATGGGACCAGTTGTAATCGTAGTAGTAATAACTACAATAATAACACCAATCCTGTTAAAAATTGTATTTAAGAAGGGACCTGAACACTATGTCACAAAAGAAGAGAGTGTTTCAGATTATCATGAACAGGTACAGGATATGCGTAAAGATGTATAATGTATGTCATGGCACTTTGAACGCCTGATAATTTGTGATTTGTTGAAAATGGGGGTGTAGAGACGGGCAGGCTGTGGCTGATATGTAAGATTTGTACGCTGATGGGAAGAACTAAGTCGCTCTGGA
>OGGM01001016.1_pt1 | contig 12381 bp, 9 predicted proteins | sample 1571251 | NCBI WGS metagenome assembly OGGM01 (sample SAMEA2582076, study PRJEB24529) | metagenome | biome: Human gut stool | place: China | collected 2011 | reverse complement strand
CCAGCGCCGTATCACTAGCCGCCAAAATCATCGGACCCAACGGCGATTCATACATCATTTTGTAGTACATATTGCCACCTTCCATTATTTGTAATAAGCTTTATACCATTGGGCAAATTTTCTCAGCCCTTCTTCAATCGTCGTCTCCGGCTTGAAATCGAAGTCGTGCTGTAATTCGCTGACGTCAGCATAGGTCTGGTATACATCACCAGGCTGCATAGGCAAATATTCTTTTTCTGCCGTTTTGCCCAGGGCCTTTTCCAGGACTTCGATGAAATGCATGAGCTGTTCCGGTTTATGGTTGCCAATGTTATAGATTTTATACGAATCGCCCAATTCATTCTTCCTCGGCGGATTGCACAACATGTGTTCAATGCCGGTGACAATATCGTCAACGTAGGTGAAGTCCCGATACATGTTACCGTGATTATAAATCTGAATAGCTTCCCCCTTGCGAATCTTATTGGCAAATTTGAAATAGGCCATGTCGGGACGGCCAAAAGGTCCATAGACGGTAAAGAAACGCAGCCCCGTCGCCGGGATGCCATAGAGATGGCTATATGTGTAAGCCATGAGTTCGTCGGACTTCTTCGTCGCTGCATAGAGACTGATGGGATGATCGACATTATCCGTCGTCGAAAAAGGCGTCTTCTGCTGATTGCCATAGACCGAAGAACTGGAAGCAAAGAGCAAATGAGATACCTTATGATGACGGCAGGCTTCGAGGATATTAAAGAAACCGATAATGTTGGAATCGATATAAGAGCGGGGATGATCGATGCTGTAACGCACGCCAGCCTGGGCCGCCAGGTTTACGACAATATCCGGCTGGAACGACGTAAAAACATCATTCACGACTTTTTCATCAGCCAAATCCCCTTTGACGAAAGTAAATGCCGGGAACTGGCGTAGGATAGCCAACCGGCTTTCTTTCAAGGAAACATCATAATAATCGTTAAGGTTATCCAGGCCAAGGATAGTGGCCCCCATGGTCAGCAGACGCTTGGCCAAATGGAATCCAATGAAACCGGCGGTACCGGTAATCAAGACTTTGTTTGCACTATCAAAAGGTTTAAAATCTGCCATTATCATCGACTCCCTTTCAGTCGCGGTCAAAGATATCCCGCGTATAGACTTTATCCTGGACATCGCTGAGTTCTTCTGCCCAGCGGTTGGAAATAATAATATCGCTCATCTTCTTGAACTCGTTCAAGTCGCGGATGACGCGGGAATGGAAAAAGTCATCCGCTTTCAGAGTCGGTTCATAGACGACGACTTCGATGCCTTTGGCCTTAATGCGCTTCATGACGCCCTGGATGGCCGAGGCCCGAAAATTATCTGAATGGCTCTTCATCGTCAGCCGATAGACGCCGACGATGCGGGGATTCTTGGCGATAATCATATCGGCAATATGGTCCTTCCGCGTCCGGTTGGCAGCGACAATAGCCGAAATGAGGTTCTGCGGGACATCCTGATAATTGGCCAAAAGCTGCTTCGTATCCTTCGGCAGGCAGTATCCGCCGTAGCCAAAGGAGGGATTGTTATAAAAATCGCCAATGCGGGGGTCAAGGCAGACGCCTTCGATGATTTCCTTCGTACTCAGGCCTCGCATTTCAGCATACGAATCAAGTTCATTGAAATAGGCTACGCGCAAGGCCAGATACGTATTGGCAAAGAGCTTGATGGCTTCAGCTTCCGTGGAACCAGTAAACAACATGGGGATATCCTTCTTCACCGCGCCTTCGGCCAGCAGCTGGGCAAAGACTTTGGCCCGTTCCGACCGTTCACCGACGACAATACGCGACGGATGGAGATTATCATACAGTGCCTTGCCTTCCCGCAAAAATTCCGGCGAAAACATAATATTTTCGGTATGGTAGCGTTCTTTGATGTGCTTAGTGTAGCCGACAGGAACTGTCGATTTAATGACCATGACCGCTTCCGGATTGATACCCAGTACTTCTTCAATGACCGCTTCTACGGAAGACGTATCAAAAAAATTCTTCTGCGGATCATAATTGGTCGGCGTTGAAATAATAACGAAATCTGCATCCGTAAAAGCCTCTACGGGGTCCAAGGTCGCCTTGAAGTGTAAATCATCACGCTGCAAAAAAGCCGAGATATCACTATCTATAATCGGCGACTTCCCTTCATTCAACATAGCTACTTTTTCTGGAATAATATCTAAAGCAATGACATCATTATGCTGTGCCAGCAACATACTATTTGAAAGACCGACATACCCGGTCCCGGCAATCGCTATATTCATATAAATTCCCACTTTCCTTTTAGCACATTATATTTATTATACCATAAAATTCCATTCAGACCATTATGATGCTTTTGAAAAACAAGGAGAAACAAAGAGTTTGTTACAAATATAGCCCCTATAGATTGTAATAAGAATCTATAGAGGCTATATTATAAGCACGAAGTATTTAAATATGCAATTTATAACGAATCCGTAACCATGAATACCAAAAAATACCTTTAAAATATCCTGCCATATTTCCATGCGCTTTCTGATATCGTCCCCACTGCTGGAAATCATGATAATTTTCAGGCTTCTTTATCGGTAAAATATTAGTAATAGTAGGCCAAGGTGATAATGCATTATACTTACGCCATTGTGCGTCAAAACCCGTCAATACCATTTGCCACGGTTTCCGACGTCCCGTCCAATGAATGATTATGCTATCGCCTTTATCATATGCACCTCCGTCATAAACATTGTAATAAGCAGGTAATTGATAATTAGCTCCATCAAAAACAAGATTTAAAATATCTTGACTTTGCCCTAAAAAACGTTCACGCGGTTCATTTTGATATGAAAATGCCTTTTCTGTAATAGAAGCATTTTCCCATGAATTTACATCAACAACCATAACCCCATCGTTAAAGTATTTTCCACTCTTTAATTTTAAAAATTCCGCTCGATAAGTAATTGCTGAATCTCGTTCCGATACAGCACCCATAGGTATACCATTCATATCTAAATAGTATAATGACTGAATAGAATTGACACACATTGTATCGGCATCAAGATAAATATATTTCTTTACCTTTCCTTTCAACACTTTGGGCATATATAATCGTGCATATGTAATCCTTGAAAAACGAGAAACCTTAATATGAAAATCCTCAAATGGCTTCATATTCAAAATATACACAACGCATCTGCAATTCCATTTTTGAGCTAAAACTCTAATTCTTTCTCGATTTTCCTTATCACAACCATCCGTAAAAACATAAAATGTAAAGTTCATTTCTTTATTATTTTCCAAAACAGAAATAATAGAAACTCCCATAATGTGAATAAATTGATTATTGACATTATAACAAATATGACAATTGGACTGAGATTCTTTCAAATAATTATAATCATATTGCGCAGTAATAAAATTTTCTTGCTTGAAAAAATCTTTGCTAAATGATTTCATTCATATCATCTCCATTATATGAGATATTTCTTTTTACATTATAGATATAGTTATCTATTTCTATACAAGCATTTTTCACATTTTCCTGGACTCCTTGGTCAGATGCATAGTAATCTAAACAAGGAAGGCTTCCACTTGCAGCCCCTGATTTTAATCATAGTTGTTTCAAATACTTATGACGTATATGTGTATATTTACGGTACTTTTTTAAATAAAATGTAAGCAGCTTATCTTCCAGCCACTGCATCGTCCGTCGTTTCATCAAAAAAAAGGCCGATTTTCGATACAGACAAATCTCATCATATACATCCGGATTTTCTTTGAGGAAGGCCCGGATAACCATCTTCTTCGTTCCCGGAGTAAAGTGGATTAACCCATTACGTCCAACCGTACCGTCATCGCCGCCTATCCGGACATAAGCCACAGGACCGGTTACTTGATACCGGTATACCCTAAGCTGGCAAGTATCCATGTTGTCAGGTACAGTATACCCATAAGCAAAGTCGTCGCCCACCATAATCTTAAGGAAGGGTTTCACAGCGCCCTGGCTCTCAACGAACGAAAAGAACCCAGCTTCACTGATTCCCCAGCCATAGCCGCGTGTCTCCAAAACCTGCAAAGTACACTCCCTGACCGTATGCGGTTCCGGCAGGATATATTGGGCGACATGGCCCAGCTCTGGCAGAGGCCCTAACATCAAACGCGTTCCATCATCCAAAGACAGCATCATTTTTTCGATACGGCCTGTACTTTCTATATTGCCAGCCAGGCGCAGGCAAACAATATGCTGCGGCTGCTGCCAGTGATATTTTATAATTTTATCAGGATCCTTTTCCGAAGGCTGCCACAAATACGCCTGGAAAGAAAGCTGTTTATCATCAATCTGATTCGTATCCCAAAGTTTAAAATCGCAAAGGCGTCCGGCCTTTCCCGACGACGTCATAATACGTGCCTGACAGGCCAAGTTATCCGTCCGGCGCTGCCAGAAGACAGCATCCCCATTGGCAATACGCACGGCATGAAGTGCCGCACTCTGTGACGCATGTTGGAATAAGGCCTGATAGAGGACGTTATGGCGTAAATAAAATCCCCGGCATGCTGGAAGAACGGGAAAACGTACGCGCTGGTTCCATTCATATAAAGATATGTCAATAAGGTTATCTTCACAAACTGGCGGCTTAGGGACAGATTTTATGTTATCTGCATAAAAATCTTTAGGCGCCCCAAAGGAGGTGCAGTAGGCAAAGCCCTTGAATACCATCGGATGATAAGTATTCCCCGGTCGACACAGCAGCTCCCCCAGCGCTTCTTCAAATAAGAGGGACGTCGCTCGATGGTCAGCATGAACATCGTTATCAACAGCAAAAATGATATCGGCTTGGATATCCTCTATAAGGTCTTTTAAATCTGTTTTCATGGATTTCCGGCAATACGGCCGATGGATTCCTCGTTTAGCAAAAGCATAATCCGGAAAATCGTCACAGCCATACGTTTCATGATGGCCAGACGGCGCTGTGACGGCTTTTTCTGGAGAATAGAACCAATGTCCTCCGGGATAATGATTCGACGTATCGCCGTAGCCAAGGAAAACGACATGTTGTACACCTAACGTCTGCAAAGAACGCCAGGCTTCGTGCATCCTCGTGCGGGCCCAGAAAGAATAGTCACCATTCGTCGTAAAGGCACAGTAGACATCGGCACCTTTCTGGACATAGCTGTACATAACACTGCCAGCTACATTGATTTCATCATCCTCATGAGGAACGATGACTAAAACTTTTTGTCCCATTGCCGGCGAATCTAAAAAAGAATTTCCTAATTTTACCGCTGCCATCAGGACCGCCTCCGCTTTGCATGATAATGAACCAGTGATGCCAGTCCATACGATGTCGTATAGGTCACGTATTCTAATTTCTTACCAAAAGACATAGGTGTCGTCCGCAGGAATTGCTTCAGAACCGGTTTATACTGTTTCAAGATGCGATTATATTCGTCTTCTTGTCGATACTTAATCGCATAACGCAATAACGCAATAATCGAGCGAACGTATCCCCGGAAAGCACTATTCAAGACAGGCCCTGTAATGTGCGCATCAAGCATGCGCTGATAGATTTGCTGGTGAACCTGAAAATTTCCCTGCCAGACAGCTGCCGTATCCTGCCAGGACAAGCTGTCCCCATGTTGAATGTAATGATAAAAAACATTGGACACGAGGGCCATTTTCTTGGCCTTGAAAATGAGTTCTGTTACAAAGAGCTTATCTTCTGAATAGGAAATACCTTCATCAAAGCGCGTACGTCCGATGAAATCCCGCCGATAGACTTTATTCAAAGAGCTGTCGATGAAGTAACCCTTTTTTGACAAATATTCCAAAGGATGGTCACTGACCTCGACGTCGCCTTTTTCATAAGACCGTGGCATATACTGGCTTTCCTTAATGACCCGGCAATCGACCAGATCTGCCCCGGTATCCTGCAGGATAGTGATCATCGTCGTATACATCTCCGGATCGATGCAGTCGTCACCATCTACAAAAGCAATATACTGTCCTGCCGCTTCTTCGAGACCACGGTTTCGGGCCGAACTGACGCCGCCATTTTCCTTCTGGATGACCCGGAGGCGCTTGTCTTTCTGCGCAAATTCTCGGCAAATAGCCAGGCTGCCATCGGTTGAACCGTCATCAATAACCAAAACCTCAAAATCAGGATAGGTCTGCGCCAGTACACTTTGCAGGGCCGGGCGTAAATAATTTTCATTATTATATACAGGGATAATAATGCTTAACCTGGAATCCATGAATCAAATCTCCTTTACATAATACAGCATCGCATAGAGACAAAATCCCCAATAGAACCAGTATAAATGCATCATATGGCGGCTGAAAAAGTCGTAGTCCATAAGGCCGAACAAGAAAATCGCCAGAATAGGCAGAAACAACCCGGCCAGCCATGGAAAACCATGAGGTTGGCGGCGATAGAACCGACGCAAAGCCATTATCATCGACCCCAACTGAAAACCGATGAGGCTCAAAAAACCGATGAAACCGATAAGACCCGTTTCATTCCAGACTTGTAAATAAATATTATGAGGAGATTGTATACCTATTTCATGATTGGGATTATCGGCTTCAAATCGTTCACGATAGACCCTTCCCCAATTTCCTAACCCAATACCCACCAACGGTTTTTCCTCAATAATCTGGACCGCTGACTTCATCAAATAAACCCGCCCATCCCGTTGTACATTGTTCTGGAGCCGTTGGCTGACAAGCCCCGGTGCGGCAATGGCAGCAGCCAAGCCGACGACGATGATAAAAACAGCCAGAATTTTGATAGACATCCAATCCCGATGACGCCAAATCATATAAAAGCATAGAACAAAAATGATAGCAAAAGAAAGATAGGCATTACGGGAACCAGTACAAACCAAAACACAGACAGAGGCGGCAGTCAGCAACGCAGCGACAACGGCAGTTTTAGGACATTCGCAACGATAACGGATGACGCCGAACAAGCCAATAGGGATAAGAATCAGCATGATACCGGCCAGACTGTTCGGGTTGCCAAAAGAACCTACTAAACGGCCTGAACTCCAGACAGGATGGAGACAGATATCCCCGATATACCAAGCCATAGAAGCCAGGATGCCGAACCACAAAACCTTGAAGGTCTCCCCTCCCGGGCGGACAAGAAAAATCACTAAGGCCAAAGGTATCATGCGTTCTATATATTTTAGCAGCAATCCCCCCTGCCCATGATTGAAGGGAAGTGTCACAGCGGCACAAAGCAACGAAAAAACGATAACTAGAACAGTCTGCCGAACCTTCGTGTCTTTTCTCAATATTCCGAAATAAGGCAGCTTTTTTTTCTTACAAATCAAAAGATGGCAAAGGAAAGCCACTGCCATAAGCCGGCCTGAATCAATGCCGCAGCCCAGTGTCAAGAGGAACAGCGGCACGTAGCTAAGCCATTTTTGTTGAAATTCTCGCCAATATTCCATATTACGTCTCCTATCTGTCTTACACAGGACTCATCGTCTCAGCAACGCATCGACAGGCTGCAGCAGTTCGGGGTGCTGCAGCAAATAGGCTGTCAAGCTCTTTTCGGCGTCACAAATATCATCATATGGAGCAGCGCCCTGCAGGACATCGGCCCCGGACTGTGCGGTCAACGGCTGATAATAGGCTTCGTGACAAGCGCCGATAGCCTGGAGGTTTGCCCAATGATAAGGTGTGACACACTGAGATATAGGTTCTGTCAGTGAATGAAATAATGAATAATACGTAAATCCAGCCGGCGCAATGAGTTCAAAAAGGGTCGGCAAAATGTTCATATGACCGCCAATGATATTCCCGGCCAGTGAAGCCTTATCCAACTCCGGATGATGGAACATGAGCACTGGCGAATGAAGTTCCCGGAACGTATACTCCCGCTTCATGAACGACGTATGCTGCAGTTCCGAGCACTGGAAACCATGGTCACCAGTCACAATGAACAGGCTGTCGGGATAAGCCTTTTTCATCTCCTGGATGAATTGATTGATGGCCCGGTCAGAATACCAGAACGTTCCCAATACTTTGGGTATGATTTTTTCATCGAGCACGTCCTGACCGACTTTCATGATTTTATCGCCATCGAAACCCAAGTCATGCAAAGGCATCTTATACGGGCCATGGTTCGATGTCGTATAGATGAAATGGAACTGTGGTACGTCATCGGTTCGCTGGCAAATCATTTCAGCAGCCTTATTCAGGAAAATATGGTCATAAACGCCAACCCAGGAGCGCGGCGCTTTTGGATCACAAATGTCGATAGCCGAATAGGCATGATCAAAGCCACAAGCCGGAGCAAAATGACCGAAGTTGCCATTGGCCAGGCTGCCGCCATACCAGTAATTCGTTTCATATCCCAGACGGCGCAGCTGCAAGGGCAGAGACGTCGGTATCGTCCCCTGCCAAAAGGCTTCGCGTTCATTCAGTTCCAGGCCAGCATCGAAGATGCCCAGCATGAGACTGACGATAGAAGGCCGGGAAATGATGCCTGCTGATAAAGCCGTATGGATAGAGGCCGTATGGACGTCAGCCATGAGCTTCTTCCCTTCATCGGCAATGTGGAGATTTTCAAAAGCCGGGTCAAAATAAGGCTGGGAATAGCTTTCCCCAACAATGAGGAAAATATGCGATGGCTGCTTGATTTTCGCACCCTTCGCTTCATGGCGGAAAGCTTCCATTGCCTGGTCAAAAGAATCGATACAACCGCCACGGGCCTCGACAAAGGGTTGGACAAGGCGTAAGTTTTCTTCCGGGCTCTTTTGCATCGTCTCGTTCATAGGATGGCGTCGCAGCATTTTCAGTGCGATTAAATCATCGACAGTCGCTTTCGACAAGAAAGGGTCTTCCTTGACGACAGCCGGTATCGTATCCCATTCCGGCTTATTGTCATGCATGAAGGTACCGCCGTAACGGAAGAAATAGAAGGCTGCAATCAAGGCCAGGATGATGGCCGTATTGACAAGATAATAAGCGATTCCCGTAATGGCCGGATAAGATACAGCCGGGATGGACAGTATGGCCTGCAAGGCGGCAAAAATGACAGCCAAGTAAGGCAGTATCAGAGCCAGTTTCCGGGCACCGTGGTACTGATTGAAAAAGACATCCATGAGATTATGTTTCTCCGCTTTTTGGCCAAGAAACACAATATTATTGAAAATATCATGAAATTGAGAATAAAAAATCATCTTGCCTACGAAAGCCACATAGAGGACAAAGGCATAAGCCAGGCCGAGCAGCGTGCGGATAACATCGCCGTGCTGACTCCACCAGGGTATGAACAGGCCCGGCAGTGTCACCAGAACCAAAGAAATAACGAAGACATAGGCATTGAGATCCATGCCCCACCAAAAACCGAAACGAAAACATTCACGCAAGGCCTTCCCCTTTCCTGTCAGAGAGGGATACGGCTTATGGACTGCAATGAAAATAGCCCGGAAAACGGCACATAAAATCGGAAAGAAAATCCATAACTTGATATCTTGCTGAACGGACAGAAAAAAATGTGTAAACACCATAAATCCCCCTTAAGGCCGCGAAGCCTGCTGAATCTGTTCATCAATGAGTCTTTGCCATTGAGTCCATACGGCTTCGGGATAGTACGGTTCCATATCGGACACTGCCTGACGCCCCATAGCCGACCGCAGGGCCGGTTCTTTCATGAGCCGTTCTAATCCTCGGGCAAAAGCCGGAACACCATCTTCACATAAGATACCATTTTTTCCATCAACAATCAATTCATTGACGGCATCAGCCGAACGAAAGCCTACGCTGGGAAGGCCCTGCGCCTCGATGAACTGGCATAAGCGCTGATAATAATCCTTTTTCTTTACTTCACCCCAAATCCAGACGTCCCACTTGGGATACTGCCTGGCCAGGGAAGCAAAGGCTTCGACGAGGATATGCGTCTGTTTCTGCAACCCATCGATACGGCCAACGGTGATGATGCGATAGCGGTCTTTTACAACACCGGGATGAGCCTGTTTTTCCGGGCAGACCGGTTCGACCACGTTAGGAATCCACACGACTGGCGTATGCGGGAGATACTGTATGGTTTCCGCTACATACGATGGCATGAGGACCTGGATGACATTGGCCTTGGCCTTTTCCGCTAAAGCCCGGCCGTTGCAATTCCCCATGATGATACGGATAGCATTATGCATCATGGCAATGATGGGAACCGTTCCGTGGACTAAACGGTCCGCGACCTGGATGGCTTCATGATTATAGGCAATGATACAATCGATGGAATCCCCCTTCAGCTGGTCGCGCAGCTTGCGGACAGATACCGAAGCCCGGTAGGCTTCGACGGGCTTGTCTAAAATGGGAAAAATGCGATTTACTTCCCGTTTTGCTTTTACATAAAAAGGAATTTTCTTCGTATCGACATCCAAATACAGACAATGCACGCGAGAGTCAAAAGGGAAATAAGGTGCGGCATCGGTCTTGTCGTTTGTCGCCACGATGACATCATAACCTTTATCTGCCATGGCATTGGCCATATTCGTCAAGACTCGTTCCGTGCCGGCACTGGCCGTCACGGTTTCATCGCCCATATATAACAGTAATAAAGTCTTCAAAAAAACACTCCTTCCGGCAAGATGCTCATTGCAAGACAGCCTGCAAGAACATGGCCGTACTGAAATCATCATTGACCCGGCGAAGTTCCCGTTCATACGTCGGCAGCATAGCTTTATAGGAATTCAGGAACTGCTCCAACTGCTGATGCAGGTGCTGGAGATCCGTCAAATCGACTTCCTGCCCGACTTGGTATTCAGCCAAGATTTCCGGGTTCAGTACGGGCGTCGCCAATACTGGCTTATAGAGCGCCAGGGCATTAAAGTAGACGGCGCTCCAGTTATATAGGTACCGCGCATTGCTATACGGCAGGAAAAGGACATCTACACTTTGCAGCAAGTCATACCAGGCACGGCCCTGAACCTTGCCCTGGATAAAACGGACTGCGTCTTCATGCTCATATTTCTTCATGATACGTTCCATATCGGCCGCATCATCCGGTCCCGTCGGCGCCGCTTGGACGACGAGTTCTGCCCTGCCTGCCAACTGGCAACTGACAAAAGCCTGGATGATGCCGTCGACATCCTTTTCCCCTTTCCGATAATGGCCGAAAAAGCCGATGCGTACGGGTTCACGATATGTCAAATTAGGCTGCACAGTAACGCCCTGAGGAATAAGGACTGGCGGGTGGATCAATTCGACATGAGGCACGTTATCTTCTTTAAAATCATTCCGCAACGTTGTAATCTTCAGCTTGATATTAGGGTAAGCCTGACACCGCCGGGCCTGCTTGAGGAATTTCGGTTTTTCCTGCGGATTGACACCCAAAAAGATAAAGATGACCGGTACGGGGCTCTCCCTTAACCGGCTTTTATGCAGGGACCGTAAGTAGCGGTACGTCGCCGTCGTCAAAAGGATGGCATCGACTTCATGACGGCAGGCCTTCTCATAGGCTGCATCGAACCAGCGGACACGTCGCCGTTCCCGCTGGATAGAAAGCCAGATTTTTTTCACCTTCCCAGCCCCTTCATAATCGACGATTTCCCCACCTTTCAAATACTCGATAGGGATACCGAAATCAACGGGAAGGCTACTGTGTTCCGGCAAATATAAAACAGGTTCATGTCCCTGTTTCTTCAATTCATCAATGATCAGGCGATCGAATTCCTGTTCAAATCCGGCCTGCGTTTTCACTGTCTCTAAAATGGCTACGCGCATTATTTTTTCTCCGCTCTCTGTAACTCATATAGTTTCAAATACTTCAACAAGGTATAAAAAAAGTGGTTGAAACACATATATGTTCCCATCCATCCGTCTAAAAAGCCGGCCCGTGACACGAACATCTTAAAGAACCCGCCCAAACTGTGCAGGAAGATACCGCCCAGGGAAATCCGTTTCCCCCGCTTATAGGCTTCTTCAGCCCAGATAGTCGTATACTGACAGAGTTTCCCTTCCCAATGCTGCCAGTTCTTATAAGTATAATGTTCAATGTGGCCTGGTAAAGAGCGGAGCGGCAAATCACATTCCGGATGCTCATGGACTTTGTGGACCCACGTAACCGTCGTTCTGGGAAACATGCGGGCTACATGATCCGGTTTCAAGACACCATGATTGAATTTTGTCCCGAAAGCAACGGATTTTCGTTCCATAGAAAATTGGCAGTCCAGCTTCCCTTCATCCACAACAGCCTTAACAGAGCGGATGAGTTCGTCATTCAGCCGTTCATCGGCATCGAGATACAGCACCCAGTCCGCTGTGGTCTGTTCCAAGGCGAAATTGCGCTGGGCTGCGAAATCGTCAGTCCAGGCACGGAAGCAAACTTTTGCCCCATGGGCTTGGGCCAGTTCTACGGTCTTATCAGTACTCCCAGAGTCG
>OGGM01001014.1_pt1 | contig 12391 bp, 8 predicted proteins | sample 1571251 | NCBI WGS metagenome assembly OGGM01 (sample SAMEA2582076, study PRJEB24529) | metagenome | biome: Human gut stool | place: China | collected 2011 | reverse complement strand
AAAAAACTGACCCCCAATCGTTAGATTTTTGGTCTAACTATTGGGGGTCAGCTCACGCCTCTTTTATCAAACAAGCTCGTATTAACCTAATACATAGACAACGACATCACGACGGCCGAAGTCGAGGGCTTCGCTGGTCGAATCCATGGCCAGGTCGATGCGGTCGCCGACGATAGCTCCGCCCGTATCGGCAGCTACGGCATAGCCATAGCCTTCAATGTAGAGCTGCGAGCCGAGGGGAATGACATCGGGGTCGACGGCAACCATGCCGCGCTGGAGATACTGTCCCGTTGCCGTGTAGCCATCACCGCCGCCATCTTCAGCGGTGTAAGCCGTAGCTTCCATGACAAGACGACGCTGATAGCCTTCCGTCGAAGACGATTCTTCAGGAATCGGACGGCCGCTGGCTTCCGACAGGGCTTCCATGGTCTGGGAGCCGACGACGCCGTCTGCCGTGAGGCCGTGGTCAGCCTGGAAATGTTCGACAGCAGCTTCTGTCGAGGGACCAAAATCACCATCAGCACTACCGGACAGATAGCCCGTATCCTGAAGCATATATTGAACGCTCTGTACGACAGAGCCACTCATACCCATTTGAACGCTGGCACAAGCCAGGGATGTAAACGCGAACATGCAGATTGTTGTCATTAATATCAGTATACGATTTCTCAAAAAACCACCTCTTTGAACGAACACAATATCAAGTACGTCCTGAATTATAACAAACTTCCCACTATAAGTCAAAAAAATTAATAATTATAATTCGTTTTTGATGTATTTATTCTCCATTCTGCACACCGTTTAAACAGCGTATGTCCGTTAATGCTCAACTTTGAGATGTATTTTTTAGTACCTGGTACTAGTTTTTTATAATTATTATGCATTTTTACCTATTTTAGCTCTTCGTCTTCTCCACAATATTTCTTATGGATTCAGCCCCTTCTATGGAATCGGTGAGGACGTAAATGAAGTCTCCTGCCCGCAGACACGTATCGTCATCAGGGATGATATCTCCACTGCCGCGCTTGATGTCGACGATGACCGTATGGGCCGGCCAGGCAATGCGGCCGACATATTTCCCATCGGCCTGACTGCCGCTGGATACGGTCAGTTCCAGGAGATTACGCCGTTCTTCCGACGATAAGACGGGCTTATTCTTGGCCAGGTTCCGCTGCAATAAAGCTTCATAAATCGGTTCGCCCTGGCAGAGCTGAGCTACGACCAGTGCGACCAATGACGCCGTACAGAGGACAAGCAGGTGCTCATAAGAGCTGGTCATTTCCATGATGAGAATGGTTCCCGTCACCGGTGACTGAACAGAGGCCGCAAAAAAGGCGGCCATGGAGATGACGACGATGTTGGACAAGTAATACGAGGAAATGAGTCCCAAGTGGACAAAGACGATGCCCGTAATGCCGCCTGTCAGCGCGCCCAGGACCAGCATGGGCAGGAAAAAGCCGCCAGGGACGCCGCAGCCATAGCTGACCAGGGTGAAGAGGAACTTCCCGATGAGCAGGCCGGCAAAGAGTTTCAGCGATAAGGGCAGTGTATAGAGGCTGTTGACCAGGTCGTTGCCGCCGCCCAGGACTTCCGGGAAGACATAACCCAAGATGCCGGCCATGCACAAGGCAAAGGCAATGCGTATATAATTATTGCGAAAGACAGGTAAATCATAGAAATAATGAATATTCAGCAAGCCCTTGTTGAAGACGACGCCGGCCAAGCCAATAATGATTCCCAGAATGACCACGAGCCACATGTAGCGCAGGGGAAACGGCGGCAGCATGCCGAAATGGAAGACCGGCGCCCGGCCGAAGACGTAGCGGCTGACCATGGTCGCCAGCAGGGCCGCTGCCATGGACGGCGCCAGGACGACGCCGGAAAAATTGCGGTGCAGTTCTTCCAGGGCGAACATGACGCCGGCCAAGGGCGCATTAAAGGCCGCCGCCAGACCGGCACTGGCACCGGCCGTGATGAGGTAGCGTTCTTCCATGCGCGTCCGCCCCAAGGCCCGGCTCAGGCCCTGGGCCGTCACGGCGCCGATCTGGATGGACGGCCCTTCGCGGCCCAGGGACAGGCCCAGGCCGATGCCGACGATGCCACCGACGAGCTTGACCCAGAGGATGCGCAGCCAGCGCATGCGGATGGCCCCCAAGATGACGCCTTTTACCTGGGGAATGCCGCTGCCGCCGGCATTGGGTTCATAAATCCCCAGGCGCCATAAGAGCAGGGCCGCCGCCAATAAGACGCCGAACCAGGACAGGTTCAGGAGTACGCCGCCGCTGGCCAGGACGTTGGCATAGATCCATTGGCGCCAGACCGTCCCCATTTCCAGGCCCCAGCGAAAAAAGCTGATAACCGTTCCTGATAATATCCCGACGACGATGCCTTCAAAAAAAAGGCGCAGGCGGAACCGAGGCCAATGGTCGAGTGCCCGCAGAGCCGCTTCTAACTGTGTATCGACATGCATATCTTTCACAATCCTTTCTATTTATATGTCCAAATTATATCATAGTCCCGTAACTTTCGCAGGTTCCTGATGGTATCCCCTATTATAGTATTATAGAGAAGGCGAAATATAAGTTTTCGTAAATTTTTCGCAAGCATTTCCTAAAAATCGTTGCTATTTAAAGAATGACTCATTATGATAGAAACAACACATCGATAGGAGTCCTGTCCATGAATCAGCCATCTTTCCATTTCCCAAAAAGCCCGCGGGCCAAGGCCATCGCCTTTGGCCTCATCTTTCTCCTGACTTGTATAGCCATTTATTTCTATAGCCATTCCAGTGCCGTCCCAAAAGTAAAAGGCACGGCCCAGAACGTATCGGTCACGGCGTATACCGTGACCCGCCAGGATATGAAGCGCAAGATTTCCCTATCCGGCCAGACCGTTCCCGTCGCCCAGGTCGACATTTCCACGAAATACGCCGGTAAAATCGCCGATGTCGCCGTCAATCTCGGCGATGTCGTCGCGCCGGGCCAGGTCCTGCTCATCCAGGATACGGCCGACACGAACCTGACCCTCAATCAGGATAAAGCCGCCCTGGAACAGGCCGTCGCCGATTCCAAGGCTGCGGAATCGCAATTCGGCTCAGACCTGCAAAAAGCAGAAGTCGAATACGACACGGCCAAGAGGAATTACAACCGCTATGCCGTCCTGAAAAACGAAGGCGCCATTTCCCAGCAGGAACTGGATACAGCCTATCAGGCCCTGATCGTCGCCAAATCGGCCCTGGACAACCTGGAGTCGCAGAACGTCGGCGACGTGCCGGCCAGTGTGGCCAGTAAATATGCCGCCCAGGCCAAAGCCGGCTATACCGTCGACAGCCTGACCCAACAGCTCGACGACATGACCTTGCGGGCCCCGCGGGCCGGCGTCGTCACCTACCGCAATGCCGAAGTCGGCGCCATGGCCGCGGCCAACACGAAAGTCATGACCATTACCGATACGAGCGGCATATACATCGACTGTTCCCTGTCCGAAGCCGACGTCGCCGCCATCCAGCAGGGGATGCCCGTCAGCGTATCCATCGAGTCCCTGGCCCAGGACTACGACGGCTATATTACCTACGTCAGCCCGGCCATGGACGATACGACCAAGACCTACGTCGTCCGCATCACCCTGGCCCAGCCGGACGCGAAGCTGCGCGGCGGCATGTTCGCCCAGTCGTCCATCGACGTCCTGCAGAAACCGGATACCCTGTTCATCCCCAAAGACGCCTTGACGGAACAGGATGGGAAGGCTCAGGTCTGCGTCATCAGGCCTGACGATACGATCGAACTCCGCACGGTCACGACGGGCCTGCGCAACGACGATTATATCGAAATCACGGACGGCCTCGATGACGGTGACGTCATCGCCACGACCAATTTGGCCCGCCTCAAAGACGGCACAACCGTATCCATCGAAGAAAGGCAGTGACCGTCATGAATTTGACTAAGTTTTCTATCGACCGCCCTATCGGCATCACTATGGTCATCGCCTTCTTCGTCGTCCTCGGCCTGTTCAGTTTCTACCGCATCGGCGTTGAACTGCTGCCGGCCTTGAACACACCGTACGTCACCGTGTCCATTTCCTACCCCGGTGCCAATGCCGATTCCGTCGAACAGCAGGTCGTCAAGCCTGCCGAAGACGCTCTGTCTTCTGTGTCTAATTTAAAACATATGACGTCGACGGCATCGTACGGCCAGGCCCGGATTACGCTGGAGCTTGATTTTTCGGCCAATGCCGATGCGGCAGCCATCGACGCTACGAAAAAAATCAATGCCATCCGCGGCAGCCTGCCTGACGATATCGACGAGCCAGTCGTCATCAAGCGCGACGTCAACGCGACGCCGATCATGTACGTCGCCGTCCAATCTTCCCACTCCCTGGACGATATCTACAGCAAGACAGAAAATGATTTCCAGGATGTCCTCCAGCAGGCCGATGGCGTGTCGGAAATCGAGCTCAACGGCGGCCGTGATAAGGAAATCGCCGTCGAAATCGACAAGGACAAGCTCATCCACTACGATATGACCCTGGCAGAAGTCGTCAAAGCCTTGAAAGCGGAAAACGTCCTCATGCCGTCGGGGACGATTTATTCGTCAGGCACGACGACGGACGTCCGCGTCAAAGCCCAGTACGCCGATGAAAGCGAACTGTCCCAGATTCAGGTCACCAATGCCAAGGGTGCCAAGATTCCCATTACGGCTGTCGCCTCCATCAAGCGCCAGGACCAGCGGGTCACGCGTTATGCCCGCGTCAACGGCGATGATGCTGTCGTCATGGCCATTTACAAGAACAGCGACGCCAACGTCGTCAACACGGTCGACAATGTGACCAAAAAGTTGGACGAACTGCGCCAGGACAATCCGGACTATACCTTTACCATTACCAATGAATCGGCTTCGTATATCCGCAACTCCCTGCACAATACCCTGCAGACCCTCATTGAAGGCCTGTGCACGACAGGGCTGGTCCTGTTCTTCTTCCTCCGGGGCTGGCGATCGACGCTGGCCGTCATGATTGCCATTCCGACATCCCTGATTTCTACATTTTTTGCCATGTACCTGGCCGGCTTCACCTTTAACATGATGTCCCTCATGGGCATGGCCCTGTGCATCGGCATCCTCGTCGACGACTCGATTGTCGTATTGGAAAACATCCACCGCCACCTCATGCAGGGCGAAGCACCAAAATCAGCAGCCCTTCACGGCCGGTCGGAAATTGGCATGGCTGCTATCGCCATCACCCTCTGCGATGTCGTCGTTTTCCTGCCTATTGCCTTCATGACGGGCATGGTCGGCCAGTATTTCAAACAGTTCGGCCTGACCATCGTCTTTGCCACACTCTTTTCCCTCTTCGTTTCCTTTACGCTGACGCCGATGCTGGCATCGCGCCTGTTCCGCCTGGGCCTGAAAATCCCGGACAAACCGATTTGGCATAAAATGGACGCCATCGAAGAAAGTGCCCGCAACCACTATACGTCTATCCTGACCTGGAGCCTGGATCACGCCAAAAAGCTGGTCATCCCCGTCCTGGTCCTGTTCATCGCCGCAGCGGCCCTGATTCCGACGGGCCTGGTCGGTTCGGAATTCATGCCCCAGACTGACGAAAGCAGTTTCCGCATCACCGTCGAACTGCCGACCAATGCCAATCTGACGCGGACGGATAAAGTAGCGCGCCAGCTCGAAGATTACTTGAAGACGGTCCCGGAAGTCACGTACTATACGTCGATGATCGGCGGCAAGAGCCTGAACCAGGCCAATATCCAGGTAACGCTGAAAGACCGGCGCGACCGGTCGCGGACGATATGGCAAGTCACCAACGACGTGCGCCGCTTTGCTGCGGACCACATCTATGACGGCGACGTCCGGGTCAAAGAAGCCCAGGCTTCCGTATCCGGGACGACAGGCGGCTTCGGCGGCGGTTCAGGCAACCTTCGCCTGGAACTGCGCGGCAAGGACAGCGAGGCCCTGCTGGCCCAGTCACGGGCTATCGAACAGATGATGAAGACCGACATCGCCGGCCTGCGCGACATCAGCAGCTCCTACCAGGACGGCATGCCCGAATACCAGCTCGTCGTCGACCGCAATAAGCTGAAGCAATACGGCACGTCCCTGAGCGATCTGAACGACACCTTTTCCAATGCCATCAGCGGCCAGAAGGCCGGCGTCCTGGCCAATGACGCCAAAAACGACAACAACGACACGGATATCTACGTCCGCCTCAAAGGAGCCGACGCCTTCCGCCTGTCCGACTTGGAAACGATTCCCCTCAACGCCAACGGCCACATCATTTACATCGCCGACGTAGCCAAGGTCCAGGCCGGGACAGGACCGGTGACGATCCGCCGGACCGACAAGGAACGGAGCATCACCCTCGGCGGCTCGCCTCAGGGACGGCCGCTGAACGAGGTCATCCAGGACGTGACGAATCACCTGAACGCCATGGACCTGCACGGCGTGACTTTCCGCTTCACCGGCCAGGCCGACCAGATGACGACGACCTTCACGGACTTGGGCGAAGCCCTGCTCCTGTCGCTCATCCTGATATTCATGATCCTGGCCATCCTCTATGAATCGGTCAAGACGCCATTCATCCGCATGTTCTCGCTGCCCCTGGGCCTCATCGGCTCCCTGTTCCTGCTCTTCTTGACCAATAATACGCTGAACCTCTATTCCCTCATCGGCATCCTGGTCATGGATGGCCTGGTCGCCAAGAATGGGACGCTCCTCCTGGACTATACGCTGACCCTCATGCACGAACAGGGCCTGGACCCGCGCAGCGCCGTCATCCAGGCCGGCCGCGTCCGGCTGCGTCCTATCTTCATGACCACCCTGACCATGGTCGTCGACATGCTGCCTACGGCCCTGTCCATGACGGCCGGGGCGGAAACGCGGGCCAGTATGGCCGTCGTCGTCATCGGCGGCCTGCTGACATCGACAGTCTTCACACTGGTCATTATCCCGATTCTTTTCGTCTTCATGGAAAAGCACAGCCTGTTCCGACGAAAGAGTGCCTAAAAAAAGTCCTGCCCTGGTGGCAGGATTTTTTGTTTTATTATAGAATAATATATACATATATAGAAAATGCATCGGGCTCAATGAAGGAGGACTGACCTATGAACGATAGATACACACCGACATTTAATATTCACGAAGCCGTGCGCAAGACTTTACCTTATATGATGGAAATGCGCGAATATTTCCATGCCCATCCGGAATTGAGTGAAAAAGAATTCGATACGTGCAAGACGATATTCCAGGAACTGTCCCTCATGGGCATCGAAGACGTTAAAATCATCGCCGGCACAGGCGTCACCGGCCTAATCCACGGCGCCCTGCCCGGTCCGGTCATCCTCTTGCGGGCCGATATCGACGCCCTGCCGCTGACGGAAAAATTCGACTGCCCTTATTCGTCCCTCGTCGACGGCGTCATGCACGCCTGCGGCCATGACGGCCATGCAGCCAATCTCCTGGGCGTCGCCAAAATCCTCAACAAGCACAAAGACGGCCTGCGCGGCACGATCCGCCTGGCCTTCCAGCCGGCAGAAGAAGGCAACGGCGGCGCCGCCCGCATGATCGACGCCGGCATCCTCAACAACCCCCGCGTCGACTATGCCCTGGGCCTGCACGTCGCCGGCAGCCTGCCCAAGGGGTACGTCGGCATCGGCCGCGGTGAGATTTCGGCGTCCTGTGACGACTTCACCATCACCCTCCACGGCCGCGGCGGCCACGGCTCCCAGCCGTCCCTGTGCATCAGCCCCATCCAGATGGGCATCGACATCATCCAGTCCATCCAGAACTTCGTCTACAACTGCCATGCCGACGGCGACGGCGTCGTCCTCACCTTCGGCCAGTTCCAGGCCGGCCACAACCCGAACGTCATCCCGGAAACGGCCGAACTGAAAGGGACCCTGCGGACATATAACGAAGAAAAGCGGAAACGCATCCTCGACGCCATTCAGGCCATCCTGAAAAATGTCACTACCACTTACGGCGGCACCTTCGACCTGGACGTCGTCCCCTTCTCACCAGTCTGCGTCAATGACGACGGCGTCACCGACCGGGTCGTCCACATCCTCCAGGACCACTGTTCCCACCGCGTCGACCTGGTCCCCTTGAAGCGCGGCTCCGGCTCGGAAGACTTCGCTTATTTCAGCGCCGCCGTACCCAGCTCGTTCTACTACGTCGGCGTCTACAGCGACGCACCGGTCATCGGCCATTCGCCAGAATTCCATTGGGACAGCAACGCCTTGAAGTACATGTGCGAAACGATGCTCACCATCGTCTATTACTTTGAAAGTTATGCCTGAGCTTCCCAGTTGTCTAATTCCATATTGAGCGTATAATGAGGGGTATCCATCTTGAAAAAGGAGTGATACCCCTCATGGTATTCTGGTTCATCATCGAACACACGATGCTTCCCATTTTCTTTCTCGTCGTCCTCGGTTATTTCCTCGATAAGAAATTCCACCTCGACGTAAAGACCTTATCGAAGCTCATGTTTTTCCTGGTCATCCCCAGTTTCATCTTTACCAATATCTATACGACGCAATTCCCGGCGACGAGCATCAACATCATCGCGGCCATCGCCATCTTTATGGTCATCTGCTTCGTCATCGCCAACATCATCGGCCGTATCCGCCACTACGATGCAGCCATGCTGGAATCGTGCCGCAATGCCTTCATGTTCAACAACACGGGAAATCTCGGCGTCGCCCTGATCATCCTCGTCTTTTCCCACGACCCCTTCGTCGTCAACGGCCAGACGCCGTATCTGGCCGAAGCTATGGTCGTACAGATCATCATCTTCATGATCCAGAGCATCTCCCTCAACACGCTCGGCCTCTATCAGGCCGGCCGGGGCCGCCTGACGGCCAGGGATACGCTATCTGTTATGTTCCACATGCCCCTGCTCTATGTCCTGGCTGCGGCCCTCATCGCCCGCTACGTCGGCTGGGACGCCAAGGACTTCTTCCTGTGGCCTATCATGGATATGGCCAGCAAGGCCCTCCTGCCCCTGGCCATGGTCAGCATCGGTGCCCAGTTGTCGCAGACGAAAATCCAATGGCTCGACAAGGACGTCTGGATTGTCAGCATCCTCAAGATGACGGCCCTGCCCCTCATCGGCCTGGCCATGATCTACCTGGCCAATGCCTTCCGGCCCGGCACGTTCACAGCCGTCAGTGCCACGGTCTTTCTCATCTACTGTGCCATCCCGACGGCCGTCAATACGGCCCTGTTTGCCATCGAGTTCGACAACAACCCCGATTACGCCACGCAGGTCGTCATGAACACGACGGCCCTGAGCGCCGTATCCCTGACTTTCTATATTTTCCTGGGGCACATTCTTTTCGTCTGAATGATATACTTTTTATCTGTTCGTTACTAAAATCAATATATCCTAACTTTTATTGAAAGAATTTCAAAAAAAGTTATTGACATGACGCATTTTTACTTATATAATAATTTCATCAACAGAATAGCAGCGGCAAAGGAGCCTGGAAAGAGAGAGCATAAACTATCTTTCCAGGCTTTTCGTATATTCTGGCGATAATAAAATATGACAGTAGACAATGATGTCTTTCCCCTGATGGTTCCATCAGGAAAGGCATCTTTTTTATTTGTCAGGAGGTTAGGAATTATGAAAAAATTATGGTCACGTTTAGGAGTGCTGCTCCCGTGTCTGCTCATGGCAGCGCCGGCAGCCTTCGCTTCCGATCCGGGGACGATCGATACAGGCGATACGGCCTGGGTCCTCATCAGCGCAGCCCTGGTATTCATCATGACGCCAGGCCTTGGCTTCTTCTACGGCGGCATGGTCCGCAACAAGAACGTCTTGACGACGATTATGCAGAGCTTCTTCATCGTCGCCATGATTTCCGTAGAATGGATCCTCATCGGCTATGCCATGACTTTCGGTACGGATATTAATGGTTTCATCGGTTCTCTTGATAAAGTCGGTCTTACCGGCGTCGGCATGGCTGTCCTGGAAAACGGGACGATTCCGGAAATGGCTTTCGTCGCCTTCCAGTGCATGTTCGCCGTCATCACACCGGCCCTGATTACCGGCGCTTTCGCCGAACGCATGAAGTTCCACGCTTTCGTCGTCTTTATCCTGCTCTGGGCTATCTTCATCTACAACCCCATGGCACACTGGGTCTGGGGCGGCGGCTTCCTGGCTAAACTCGGTGCCCTCGACTTCGCCGGCGGCCTGGTCATCCACATCCTCTCCGGTGTTTCGGGCCTGACCCTCTGCGTCCTCCTGGGCAAACGCTATGGCTATGGGAAAATCCCCATGGTTCCGCATAACCTGCCTATGACCGTCCTCGGCGCAGCCCTCCTCTGGTTCGGCTGGTTCGGTTTCAACGCCGGCAGTGCTCTCGGCGCCAACGCACTGGCTGCCAGCGCGTTCATCGCTTCTCAGGCCGCTGCCGCTGCAGCTACGGTCACCTGGGTCGCTGTCGAATGGATTGTCCAGGGTAAACCGACCATCCTCGGTGCCGCTTCGGGCTGCATCGCCGGCCTGGTTGCCATCACACCGGCAGCTGGCTTCGTCGCTCCCCTGCCGGCCTTGATTATCGGCGCTGTCGGCGGTGTCATCTGCTACTTCGCCGTCGCCGTCGTCAAAGCTAAACTCGGTTACGACGATTCCCTCGACGCCTTCGGTATCCACGGTATCGGCGGTACATGGGGCTCCATCGCCACCGGCCTCTGGGCTACGACAGAAGTCAACCCGGCTGGGGCTGACGGCTTGTTCTACGGCAGCTCGGATCTTCTCGTCGCTCAGATTATTTCCACTGTCGTCGCTTACGCCCTGGCCATTGTCGGCACGTTCATCATCTTCAAGATCATCAGCCTCTTCATGACGGTCCGCACCGATAAGAATGAAGAAATCACAGGCCTGGACATTGGCGAACACGGCGAACGGGGTTATAATTATGCTATCATGTCCGGCAGCCCCTTCGGCGAAACGCCGGCGACGCCGCTCGGCAATGCATCCTTGGACAATGCCGCCGTCAACACCGCAGGCATTAACGGTCGTAACTTATAGAGGTGATACGAATGGAAGAACATCCGATTACAAAAGTAGAAATCATCACTCGTCCGAGTAAATTGGAAGAGCTCAAAGAAGCCCTGAACAACATCGGTGTCATGGGCATGACTGTCAGCCAGGTCTTCGGCTGCGGCCTCCAGAAAGGCTACGTCGAAGTCTACCGCGGCCAGCGGTACAACATCAACCTCCTGCCAGGCATTAAAGTCGAAACGGTCGTCTGTGAAGTGCCGGTCGACAAAGTCGTCGAAGTCGCCCAGAAAGTCTGCAAGACAGGCAAACCGGGCGACGGCAAGATCTTCATCTACCGCCTGAACGATGCCGTCCGCATCCGGACAGGCGAACGAGGACCTATCGCCATCATGGACGAAAAGTGAGTGTACAAAAGGGGCTGTCGCATAGACGACAGCCCCTTTCAAGTTGTTAGTGGCTAGTTGTTAGTTGTTAGCGGATGGGTTTAAATTTAAAGGTCTTTTCTACAAACTATAAAGCACAAGGTGTTTCGCATAATGATATAAATCTTCGTATGACGGCCCCGCTTTTTATTATTAGGGGCTAACAACTTATCATTTTTGCGCTATAATAGCGTCATGAAAGAAAAATCCACTGCAACTACTCACAAGAGGAGGAATTCAACGTATGATCAAAATCGGCAATGTTGCCCTCGACAATGGCATGCCTAAAATCTGTGTCCCCCTTGTCGGTCATTCTACGAACGAACTCGTCCAGGAATGCCGCTATCTCCAGGATAAAATCTACGACGTCGTCGAACTGCGCATCGACTTCTTGAAAGACGTCACGTCCCTCGACGCTGTCGGCGAAGCTTTGGCCGCTGTCCGCCAGGAATTGCCAAACGGCGCTATCCTGTTCACGTTCCGTACTAAAGAAGAAGGCGGCGAAACGGAAGTTCCTGAAAGCTACTATTTCGATCTCATCGGCTACGCTATTAAAAGCGGTAAAGTCGATGCCGTCGACGTCGAATACTTCCGCGACCGCGCCAGCATCGAAAAAATCCTGGCCGTTGCGAAAGAACACGGCGTAACGGTCATCATGAGCAACCACGACTTCGACAAGACGCCGTCTTTCGATGAAATCACCGGCCGCCTCATGGGCATGAAGAAACTCGGCACCGATGTGGCCAAACTGGCCTGCATGCCGAACTCGGCTAAAGACGTCCTGACCCTCTTGTCGGCAACAGAAGCCGTCAAATCCCAGTACCCCGATGAACCGATCATCACCATGTCCATGGGCAAACTCGGCGCCATCAGCCGCATCAGCGGGGAAATCTTCGGCTCTGCCCTGACCTTCGGCTCGGCTAAAAAAGCCTCTGCTCCGGGCCAGCTGGAAG
>OGGM01001012.1_pt1 | contig 12428 bp, 11 predicted proteins | sample 1571251 | NCBI WGS metagenome assembly OGGM01 (sample SAMEA2582076, study PRJEB24529) | metagenome | biome: Human gut stool | place: China | collected 2011 | reverse complement strand
GATGAATCGGTTCTGTTTTCATAATCTTCTCCTTTTGTTTTTAAAGAGCCGTGTCAGGAATGACTTTCGGACGCAACGCTCTATAGAATAGTTATTAGAACCATCTAGTCACTTCACCATACCAACCGTAGTCGACATGAGTTAATATAGTAAAATTACTATTTTTAAAAGTTCATAGTCTTATCATACGCTTATTTTCAAAATTGTCAAGTCTATTCTGAAAATTCTTCAAAAAATGTTGTGAAATTTAAAATGCCTAGCAGAGCTAGACATCTTTCGACTGGTATTTTGTTTAAATTACTATTACTTCTACGCTGTTGTCATTGAACAAAATTTAGTCCATGACATAGATTTCACCACGACTATAAAGGGCAGCTTTACCTGCAAGGTAAATCCTATCTCCTGCTAGACGACAAAGGAGGAGGCCACTCCTTTCAGAGGATTGGTAGGCCCTAAATTCTGCTTGTGCCAACTTATTAGCCCACAAAGGAATGACATGACAGTGTCCTGAGCCACAGACTGGATCTTCCTTGACTGATAATTTTGGGGCAAAACTTCGAGTCACAGTATCATACTCGCTTCCTTTTACAGTGATATTCAGGAGGAGCCCATCTAAAGCTTTTACTTTATCAAAATCTGGACTTGCATTGATGACATCATTTTCATGTGGCAAGATACAAACTAGATCTCTTCCAAGCCATGCTTCAAGTGGACGGACCCCGATTGCTTCTTCCATCTCACTTGTGACTGCAACTTGGTGCATGGAGTATGCTGGAAAATTCATCTCATAGTACTCATCTTTTTGGGTAACTAAAAGTTCCCCACTCTGTGTAGCAAAAGTTAGACTTTCAGCATTCTTTTCAAAAAATCTAAAAAGAACAAAAGCCGTTGCCAAGGTGGCATGACCGCACAAATCGATTTCCCCACCGGGAGTAAACCAACGTAATTCGTAGTGGTCATCATTTTTAACCGTAAAAGCTGTCTCTGAAAGATTATTTTCTTTAGCGATATTCTGTAAAGTATCATCCGACAACCATTTATCCAGAAGACAAACAGCCGCCGGGTTCCCTTTAAAAACAGTATCTGTAAAAGCATCGACGATAAATTGTGGGATGGTATATTGATTCATTGAAACGTTCAGCTCCTTAAATTGTTAACCTTGTTTTAAAACTACAAGTGAATGTAGAAAATTTAGTAAAAAATCAAATTAAATTATTTCTTGTCCATCTCCACCTTATCCCTTAAACCACTCCATCCCTGGAGAACCTAGTATAATTTTGGTCAATTGTTGGGGGCTTTCTTGAGTCCCATTGATAATCCAGTCGACGATAAGGCCTGTCAAACCAGAAACATACATGGTAATAGCATAGCGCTCTGGCATTTGATAAGCTGCCACAATGACTGGTCGAGAACGTGGCGTTGACTCAATCATACCCAAAATAAAAGAACGAATGTTATCTGCAAAACGAAAGCTTGGATTTTTTGCAATTTCAACAAAAAAAGCACTGTTCTCTTGAAAATGAGACAAGATGGATTCCAACGCTTCTTTGGGATGAAAGGTTTCTTTCCTTAAGATCATGCGAACAGTCGTCAAGGTTTCTTCCTTTAACTGCTCTAAAAAATCCTGTTTATCAAGGTAGTGCAGATAAAATGTCGAGCGGTTAACACCCGCTTTTTTGGTTAACTGACTAATCGTAATGTCCTCTAAGCTTCTTGTAGCTAACAGCTGAATGAAGGCTTCTTTTATATCTGACTTAGTTGTCGTTTGTCTCTGCTGCATACGAACCCCTTGTTTCTACAAATTGTTGATTAAAGTATATCTTGATTTTTGAAATTGTCAACTATCATCAAGTATTTTCATTGATTAATACAACTTCCACATCCTTATTTCAACACATTGTTGATTTGTGTTGTAGCAATCGTATTTAAAAAATCATAAAATAACCTTCGTAATCATTCAACAGGTTGTTGTTTTAGCAGCCGATAACTTTTAAAGGAGACAAATACACATGGCGTATATTGAAATGAAACATAGTTACAAACGGTATAAAACAGGTGATGTGGAAATCATCGCAAACAATGATATCACATTCGAGATCGAAAAAGGGGAGTTAGTGATTATACTCGGTTCTTCTGGGGCAGGAAAATCAACTGTTCTCAATATTCTTGGTGGTATGGATACCAATGATGAAGGAAAGGTCATCATCGATGGGAAAGACATCTCCAATTATAATGCGAAACAATTAACAGCTTATCGTAGAAACGATGTCGGATTCGTCTTTCAATTCTATAACTTGGTCTCAAACTTAACAGCCAAAGAAAATGTAGAGTTGGCTTCTGAAATTGTCGCGGATGCTAAAGATGCGGAACAAACTTTGATTGATGTTGGTCTTGGGAAACGCATCAACAACTTCCCTGCACAATTGTCTGGTGGTGAACAACAACGGGTAGCTATCGCTCGCGCCGTCGCAAAAAATCCTAAAATTCTCCTCTGTGACGAACCTACAGGAGCCCTGGATTACAATACTGGAAAACAGGTCTTGAAGATTCTCCAAGATAAGGCTCGCAATGAAGGAGCTACTGTTATCATTGTCACTCACAACGGGGCGCTTGCCCCGATTGCTGATCGTGTGATTCATATGCATGATGCGCGTGTTCAAAGTATTGAACTCAATGCCCATCCACAAGATATTGATAGCCTCGAGTACTAGAAAGGATGTCTCATGAATCGTAAAACTTATTGGAAGGACGTGAGAAAGTCTTTCTCTAGTTCTAAAGGACGGGTGGTTTCTATTGCTTCACTCATGGCCTTGGGTTCTTTCGCTCTTGTGGGTCTAAAGGTGACAACCCCCGATATGCAACACACGGGAACAAGCTATTTTACTAAACACCAAACAGCTGACCTCACAGTTACTGGTAGCTATGGACTGAACCAGTCAGATCAAGACCTCCTAAATCAAGTCTCATCAGAGGCAAACATTGAGTACGGTTACTTTAAAGATGTCGTTCTGAAAGACTCCACTGATGCCTTTCGACTATTTTCAAAACCAAAGGATATCTCAACTTATGAGGTTGTAAAAGGAAAACTTCCAAGTAAGCAAGGTGAAATTGCTCTTTCTTCAGTCTATCAAGACAAATATAAGATTGGTGACAAGATTTCGTTTTCTGAAAAAGAGGGTGACAATGGTAAGGATGTCTTAAAAGAACACACCTTTACCATCACTGGCTTTGTTCAGTCATCTGAAATCTTATCAAGTGTTGATCTCGGTTCATCTACAGCTGGTAGTGGGGAACTCAAAGGTTATGCGGTTGTCCCTGAATCTAGTTTTGATTCCGACGTCTACATGATTGCACGCTTAGCTTACAAAGACGTCAGTACTGCTAACCCCTATACCCAGGATTACACTGACAAGGTTTCCAAACACGAGGATGAGCTCGAAAAATTAGTAAAAAATCAACCTGCTAATCGTTTGAAAGAATTAAAAGCTGATCCACAGGCTGAGATTGACCAACAAACAAGTCAACTTCAGACAGCAGAAACGGAGCTTAACAAGAAACTAGAACAAGCAAAAGCGAGCGGTCAGGATAAGAATCCTCTTGTCCAGGGACAATTGACACAAGCACAAGATGAAATCGCTGAAAAGAAGGAGCAAATAAAGGAAGCTCAAGAAAAACTCGATAGCATTGCTGAACCAAGCTACGATGTCTACACACGTCGTGAAACTCCTTGGTCAGAAGGGTACGTTTCATATGAGACCAACGCTTCTGTTTTTCAGAACCTCAGTAATATCTTCCCTGTTATCCTCTACTTTATTGCTGCCTTGGTTACCTTTGTAACAATGGGACGCTTCGTCGAAGAAGAACGGATTAAGGCAGGGACATTCAAAGCTCTCGGTTACCAAAACAAGGACATCATCCGTAAATTTATTATTTATGGATTTGTGACGAGTATGATTGGTACTGCTATTGGGGTTGCTGCAGGTCACATTCTCCTTCCAACTATCATATACAATAGTTATAAAGAGCGAATCCTCCTCGCACCGATTGAGTTACACTTTTATCCATTTAAGACTCTTCTAGCTATTGTGCTTGGTCTTTTGTCCACAGTTCTTCCTGCTTTCATGGTAGCCAAGCGCGAATTAGGAGAAAAGCCAGCCCAACTTCTTCTTCCAAAACCTCCAACATCTGGTTCTAAGATTCTTCTGGAGCGCATCACCCCACTTTGGAACCGGATGAACTTTACACAAAAAGTCACTGCCCGTAATATTTTCCGATACAAGCAACGGATGTTCATGACTATTTTTGGTGTCTGCGGTTCCATCGCACTTCTCTTTGCTGGACTCGGTATTCGTTCTTCTATTGGAGACCTTAACACACGCCAATTCCCTAACATCATTCGCTATGATATGATTGTCGCAAACAAGAATCATCTGGATGGGCAGGAAAAGGAAAACATCCAAAAATTAATTAACGATAGCAAGGTCAAGGAACATCTTTCTATTCATTACGAAATGCTTTCAAAAGTGGCAGGAAATAATAACGATCGTCAAGATATCACAACCCTTGTGGTCAAAGACAAGGATCAAGAAACTCTACAACATTACATCAAGCTCAATAATCGTGAAACTGGTCAAAAACTCGATTTGACCGACAAAGGGATTATTATTTCTGAGAAATTGGCAGACTTAGCTGGCGTTTCTGTAGGGGATGAGTTAACCGTTCAAAATAGTCAAGACAAGGATATCAAACTCAAAGTTGCTGGTATTTCTGAAATGTATATGGGTCACTTCATCTTTATGAATGAAACTACTTACAGAAATGCTTTTGGTAAAGATGCGAGCCAAAATGCTACTATTCTGACACTGAAGAATCACTCAGACAAAAACGTTGAGCAAACAGCCAGTCAATTTATGGAGCTTGATGGTGTCAAAGGGGTTGTTCAAAATACTACTCTAAAGGCACAAATCAAGACCATCGTCAACTCCCTTAGCCGTGTTATGGCAGTATTGATTGGGATTTCTGTTCTTCTTGCTTTAGTTGTTCTCTTTAATTTGACAAATATCAATGTGGCAGAACGTATCCGTGAGTTATCAACCATTAAGGTTCTAGGCTTCTTTAATAGAGAAGTGACACTTTACATCTATCGAGAAACCATTTATCTCTCTATCATTGGTATCTTGGTTGGATTCGGACTTGGTTTGGGATTGCATCAATACATGGTAGAGGTTATCCCTCCTGAAAATATCATGTTCAATCCAAGCCTGGGCTGGCTCATCTATGCCATTCCAACACTTGTTGTCATTGTCATTCTGACAGGTCTCGGTATCTTTGTGAACCAACACCTTAAGAAAGTCAATATGCTCGAAGCCCTAAAATCTGTTGAGTAAAGTATAATCTAAGCTAATAAGTAGAGCTGAAGTACAAGGATAACTTCCTTATTCTAGACAAACGTCATTTTGGGCGTTTGTCTTTTTTATTTTCGAAATGATTTACTTTATCATCTGGTATTTCCATCCAAAAATCTGATTTGGAGCAAAAAAAAGGGATATTCGCTTTTCATTTCACCAATCTTTTGATAGTGAACAAGGAGGCACATACTTTTGGATGACTCTTATACTCCAGTCATCTATGTCATGTAAATACAATAGCCCAGACAACGGCATGATGGAATCCTTCTTTGGTATTCTGAAGTCTGAGATGTTTTATGGTTATGAGAAAACGTTTCAGTCAATTGAGCATTTGGAACAAGCTATTGTAGACTATATTAATTATTACAACAACAAACGCTTTAATATAAAACTAAAAGGACTTAGTCCTGTGCAATACAGAACTAAATCCTTTGCTTAAATAAATTGTCTAACTTTAGGTTAGTACAAAATCCGTTTCTTTTGTGGGGTCAAAGGACTACTGTCCCAGACTCTTTTTTATCGTAACCAACTTTCGTCTAACTGGCCTTTACTTTTACTAAAAGCTTTCCCATGTTCATCAATGACAGCATGAATCCCTTGGCATTGTTTGAGAGTGAGGCCTTCCAATACGTTACCATAAACAGCATGCATGTCATTATAAGTATCAAAGTTTCCAAATCCTAAGCGTCGAAAAAGTCTTCTCGCATATTCATTCGAGATAAAAACTGGACGATCAAAAAGATAAAGTAAAAGTGCATCTGCAGTCTCTGGTCCAATCCCTTTTAACTCCAACAGTTGCTTCCGTAAATCTTCTGTTCCAATCCTGGCAAGAACCTCAAAACCACCAACTTCTCTTAACCAGATCAGAAGTCCCCTAATCGTTTGAGATTTTTGCTTAAAAAATCCGGCAGGCCGAATACGTTCCTGTAACTCTTCTAGCGGTAAAGCCAGGATACCTTCTACTGTCATGACATCCATTAGACCAGCTAAAGCCAACTTAGCATTCTTCTCTGTTGTTCGCTGGATCAGAATGGTCGATACCAAATCTTCAATCTTGTTATCCGATTGCCACCAATTTTGTTCTCCATAGTGCTTGCAGAGTCGCAAAAGAGTTTCTTGTATTTCTTCTTGCTTAATCATTTCTTCAATAGTCCTTGTTTTACCAAAAACTCACGTGCGACTTTAGCAGCAGGTTTTCCTTCTACTCCCACTTGGTAGTTCATCTGACTCATTTGGCTCTCTGTGATTTTGCCGGCCAACTTGTTCAGAATGCCTTCCAATTCTGGATGTTTCTTAAGAAGAGCTTCTTTCATGAGGGGTGCTCCTTGGTAAGGTGGGAAGAGGTGTTGGTCATCCTCTAGAACAACTAAATTATATTGAGCAATTTCTGGGTCTGTTGAATAGGCATCTGTTATTTGAATATTGCCTTGTTGGATTGCCTCATAGCGAAGTGCCGGCTCCATGGTAGCTATATTAAGATTTAGTCCATAAACTGATTGAAGTCCTTTGTTTCCGTCCTCACGGTCGTTAAATTCCAACGTGAAACCAGCTTTGAGCTTGTCCTGAACTTTCTTGAGATCAGAAATCGTCTTCAGATTATACTCTTTCGCAATACTTTTCGGAACAGCAATCGCATAGGTGTTTTGATAAGCCATGGGTTTGAGCAAAGCTAGATTATCTTGTTTCTTTATACCATCACGCGCAACCTCGAAAACTTCTTTGGAGTCGTTGCTCACTTTAGGAGCTGGTTGCAAGAGAGAGCTTGTAATGGTACCTGTAAATTCTGGATAGATATCAATATCACCCTTTTTAAGCGCTTGATAAAGAAAATCTGTTTTCCCAAAGTTAGGCTTAACCGTCACTGTCATGTCACTATTTTCCTCAATGAGAAGTTTGTACATATTCATGAGAATTTCAGGCTCAGGCCCCAATTTCCCAGCTACGACTAGATTTTCTTTTTCTTTCTGAGGAATCATGCTTGGAGCATAACTCGCTCCTAAACCAAGGAGCATCACCGCAAAAGCAGTAACAATCGTACGCAACTTTGCCTTTTCCAACCATTTGAGAATAACATTAAATAGAATGGCCAAAATGGCTGATGAGATTGCGCCGATTAAAATGAGACTAGCATTCCGACGATCAATCCCCAAAAGGATAAAGGAACCCAATCCTCCAGCTCCAACAAGAGCGGCTAAAGTCGCTGTCCCAATGATCATAACGGTTGCTGTACGAACCCCCGATACAATGACAGGCATGGCCAGTGGAATTTCAAACTTCTTGAGTCGCTCCCACTTGGTCATTCCAAAAGCAACCCCTGCCTCCTCAAGACTAGGATCAATGCCGTTCAAGGCTGTGATTGTATTTTCCAAAATCGGGAAAATAGCATAAATGACTAGAGCTGTAAGGGCCGGTAAGGTTCCAATCCCCATGAAAGGAATAAAGAGACCCAACAAAGCCATTGAGGGAATGGTCTGGAAGATACCCGCAACTTGTAACACCCAGTTCGCTGCTTTTTTATGGCTATTTAGATAAACTGCCAGCGGAATCGTCAGAAAAATAGCGACCAATAAGGTCAAGAGAGACAATTGTAAGTGTTGTCCAAGGGCTGTAAGCCAGTCCCCAAAACGTTCTTGAAAAGTTGTAAGTAGTTTAGACATGGTGAGCACCTCCAAACAAATCTGCGACAAAGTCTGTCGCAGGCGCTTGTAAAATTGTTTCAGGGTCTGCCACCTGACGAATTTCTCCTTCCTGTAGCACCGCAATGCGATCCCCTAATTTTAAGGCCTCATCCGTATCATGGGTTACGAAGATGGTCGTCATGCCGAACTCCTTGTGCAAGTCTTTGGTAAGAGCTTGCAACTGCTTGCGAGAGATGGCATCCAAGGCTGAAAAAGGTTCGTCCATCAATAGAATCTTTGGTTCCCCAATGATAGCCCGCACAATACCAATCCGTTGTTGCTCGCCACCAGATAACTCGCTTGGTAAACGATGGGCATAATCTGCAGCAGGGAGCCCCACCTTATCCAAGAGTTCTTCTGTTTTAGAAGCAATTTGCTCCTTGCTCCAGCCCTTCATCTCAGGAATGAGAGCAATATTTTCAGCAACGGTCAAGTTAGGAAATAAGGCAATGGCTTGAAGGACATAGCCGGTACTGAGACGTAACTCCCGTTCATCATAGTCCTTGATACGTTTCCCATCCATATAGATATTGCCATCTGTCGGCTCCAAAAGACGGTTAATCATCTTGATCATGGTGGTCTTACCAGATCCTGAAGGACCCACTAGCACCATGAATTCTCCATTTTCAATGCGGAGATTGACATCTTTCAAAATGTCCTTTCCCGTGTAGCGCAAGGCTACATGTTTGTATTCAATCATTTAATCTTCCTCAAGCAACTGTCTTTCTTTCAAAACATCTATTAAACTCATAGCTGGACGTCCTAAGACTTTTTCGACATCTGTTGAAATCCCAGCTTGTTCCCCAACTTTAATCGCTGTATAGGTACTGACCCAAGCATCGTACTCCCAGTTTTGTGCTGGCCATTTTTTCCGTGACTCATAAGCTTCTTCTACCGATTCGTCTACATACGTGATGGTCTTACCGGTCTCTTTTGAGAGAAGCGCTACGATTTCTTCCATAGAAAGATCCTCTGGTCCTGTTAGATTCAAGGTTTGATTTTCCCATTTCTTAGCATGTGAGAGAATCTCCGCTGCAACACTAGATGTGTCCTTACGGGCAACTGCTGAAACTTTCCCACTTCCTGCTGGACCACGAATTTCTCCATTTTCAAGAGCAATATCTAACAAGAAGTCCAAGTAAAAATTATCTCTCAAAAATGTATAGGTAAATCCTAACTCCTTGATATAGGCTTCCGTCTGGGCATGATCTCGAGACAAGGTAAAGGTTGCTTTTTCATCTGCTCCGTAAAAGGAGGTATAGACGATATGCTGCACCCCAGCAAGCTTTGCGGCATCTAAAAAACTCTTGTGTTCCTCAACACGCTCTGGATTTTCCCGGGCAGAGACCATCAACAAGGTATCGATACCCTTTAAGGCCTCAACCACCTCTGGAGTATTGGCATACACCATCTTACGGATTTCCGCAGACGCATAGACTTTTGCACGCTCTGGCCTTCTTGCCAGATGGATAGAAGAAATTCCTTGCTGATCGACAAGATCAGCCACATAAGAGCCTAATTTCCCTGTTACACCTGTTATTCCAATCATAACTGTTACTTCCTTTCCCTACATATCATTTTCTTTAGCTTTTAGATTTGAGATTATACGCTCTTGATAGGCTTCAAATTCTCGGATTTCTTGATCTGAAAAACCTTGGTAGAAAATTTCACCCAACTCTTTACTAACGCGGTCACCGATTTCTTTTTGCGCCCAACCGAGGTCTGTCAAAGAGATATATTTTTTCCTTTTATCCTGTGTGCAAGGTTGAATCGTAACCAAGCCTTGGTCAACTAATTTCTTAATCATACTAGTCAGAGTATTGTTTGCTAGTCCTGAAGCAAGGGCAATATCTGTCGCAGTTGCTCGACCATCTTCTTTTTGCCAAAGCACTGTTAAAATTTTTCCTTGTTCACTTCTATATTGAGCTTCTGGTTCTTTGCTCAAGAGTTTTTGAAAAATACGCCAGTTTAACAATCGAATCTGTAGAGCTTGGTAGCCTCCTAACATCTTGTCCATTATGTCTCCTTTTTGTTCGATATCGAAATATTAAAGTTATTGTATCACTGTCTGTTCCATCCGTCAACTATTTCTATATAGAAACATTAGTTTTTTAATAATGATTGATAAATCGCATAATCAAGATCTTTAAAAACATTGAATATAACTACAATATCAGGGTGTTCTTTCTGAAACTGTAGAACCGTCTCTATCGCAATCTTAGCTGCCTCTTCATTTGGAAAACGAAATTCTCCTGTTGAGATACAACAAAAGGCCAAGCTTCTCAGACCTTTTTCATAAGCTAAGTTCAAACACTCTTCGTACGAAGAGGCCAACTGTTGTCTTTCCAAATCTGTCACTTCGTCATAGATAATAGGCCCAACTGTGTGAAGGACATAGCGGGAAGGTAGGTTATAGGCCTTGGTCATCTTTGCCTGACCCGTAGTTTCATCCTCTCCTTGCTCCTGCATGAGCTCCTGACAGGCTAAACGTAGTTCAACCCCCGCAGCTGTGTGAATGGCATTGTCAATACAAGAATGATTAGGTACAAAACAGCCTAAAAGCTTACTGTTGGCCGCATTGACAATGGCATCGACCGCCAGACGAGTGATATCGCCTTGCCACAGGTAGAGATTGGGCCGAATCGGAGTCAAGTCTTTTAAGTCTACAACTCCTTTTTCTAATAGTTTTTCTTGTAAATAACGGTCTTGTTGGTAGAGAAAGTCGGCTGTCACCGGTGCTGGATAGCGGACATTTTGAAGAGCCCGATATAACACTTCTTGCTCCTCTACCTTTTCAGGAATCTCTAGTTCTGTCAATACTTGCTCGCTTTTTAAAACATCAATCAAATATTCTAGTCTGCTAGCCATTGTCGGAGTACCTCCCTCATATCATCATTTATAGAAATTGTCTTTTCCTTTGTGGTACCAAAACCTTCAACATCATCACGATTGAGGCGAATCAAATGGGCCTTTGGAAATACTGCTGTCATTTTCTCAAAAGGATAGCGAATGATGGTCGGCGTATTGTATCCGACACCCAATTCTAAGAAGACAACCTTTTGATCTTCCATCCCTTCTAAAAATCCTAGATAAGCTTCATAAGAAGCCTCCCAAGTCTCATTTTGGACAAAAGCCTGGTCTACACGTAAATGCATGGTCATTGGCGCTCCACAATGAGGACAATACGGTATCAAGTTGGTTGGAATTTTCAAGTCCTTGATTTCTTTTAGCGTCTCCATAACAGCTCCTTCATTATCAAAGACTTTCTGACAACAAGGAACGGAGCACTGCCATTCTCCGTAATTGCCCTGCACTTCAAAGAAACGCTCCGGAGCAAATCCTGTCTTCATAAACTGCCCATCTACATTGGTCGTAATCACAAAATAATCCTTGTCCTTAACCAAGTTGAAAAGATCTCTATAAAGCGAAAGTCCCTCTGGCTGGTAACGATTATGATAGATATGCTTAGCCCAATAACCCCAGCGCTCTTCAGCGGTCTCAAAAGGATAAAAAGCTGCAGAGTACATATCCTGCATGCCATAACGAGCAATATAATCTTTAAAGAAAACCTCAAAACGTGAGCCTGAGTAGGTTAAGCCAGCCGCTGCAGATAAGCCAGCTCCCGCTCCAATCACAATTTTATCTGCTTCTTCAATAATTTTCTTTGCATCTTGAATCTTTGTCATCTTATCATCCCTCAATTTCAAATCTTGCTTGGTAGAGAGGCAATTGCGTCAAATCATAAAAGTCCCCTAGGGCTTTTTTAAAACGAAAGACTTGTAGGTGACTACGCCCCTCCTCTGTCGGATAAATCTCATACATGTATAGATTGGCGTCCAACAACTCTCCAAGATGCTCTTTTCCAATCCATTCCACCTGACCGGTTAAGGAAATGGATTTAAGGTCCATGGTTCCTGCCCCTTGAGTCATCCCTGTCAACGCTACACGTCCATCTTCCTTAAGCCGTTTGTAGAGGGGTTTAAAATCGGCAGTCAAAAAATAAACTGTTTTCCCATCCTCCCACATCATATCCATGACAGCTGTATGCGGATGTCCCATTTCATCAACCGTTGCCACTACAACTGAATGAATCTCTTCGACTAGCACTTTCAAATAATCCATTATAAAACACCATGTCTTTCTTTGAGTTTTAGTTCCATATCGAACTTTATAGCACAGATTGTAACACCTTTAATTACATCCGTCAACTACTTCGATATAGAAGTACCTTAAAAAACAAAAAAACTTCCCTAATTATCTAGGAAAGTTCTTTCTATGATTTTTGATGTCTTGAATATACAATATAAGTGCACAATAAAAACTCATAAGATTTTCTAGTAAA
>OGGM01001009.1_pt1 | contig 12452 bp, 8 predicted proteins | sample 1571251 | NCBI WGS metagenome assembly OGGM01 (sample SAMEA2582076, study PRJEB24529) | metagenome | biome: Human gut stool | place: China | collected 2011 | reverse complement strand
GGTCGGAAATGCGCATTAAAAAAAACCCCAAACAGCCGCCTAATCTCCTCATCATTACGGGTCAGCTCACGCACAATCTGCTCATCCGTCAGGCTCGTCAACGCCGCATGACTATACGTATGGTTCGCAATCTGCAACTGACCGCTCTTCACCAGCGGCAACAACAGGTCACGATGCTGCCTAAACGCCGGGTACTGACCATTAATAAAGAAAGTGAGGCGCGTGCCGGTACGGCGAGCAAACTCCGCGTAAGCGCGCACCACCTCCGGGTCGGCGCCGTCATCAACCGTCCACGCAATATACATGCCCTCACCGGGCAGGCCGGTCTGCGGGCCGGTCCAGGCGCGCGCTGCGGGAACCGGGTTCGACGAAGTCGCAGTCGCGGTCTTAGACACCGCAGCGGTCGGGGATGCAGTACCCGTTGCGGTGCCAGTTGCAGATGCGGAGGGGGTAGCCGCCGAGCTTGCCGAAGCAGTCGTCGAGGCGCTACCCGAGGCAGACCCGCCAGCCGCCGCTCCGTGGGCGCCTTCCGCCGCAGACGGAGTACAACCGGTGAGGCCAAGACCCAGCACGCCGAAGCTCACCGCGCCCAGACCAAAGGTACCAATATGGTGCAACAGTTCCCGTCGCCCCATGGAGGCGCGGTCAGAGTCACCCGATATCGTCTGGTCAGTAGCGGGGTTGACGATAGCGGATTGACGAGGAGCAATAGGTGTTTCTGAGTGTGGAACAGTGTTCATATTATGAGTGTATGATGAGACCACCGTTAGATATCGAAAAATTCAAAATATTACGTAATGATTAATAACGCCGCAATAAAAGAACCTTTACACGCATTCGTTCCGCTCGCTCGCCGAAGACCACGCTCAGCGCACTAAGCTACCCGCACGCTAGGTAATCCCCGCACGCCAGGCAATCCAAGTAACCCAGGTAATCCAGCTACAGCTCCAACTACAGCGCAGGCGCAATTCTAAGTACAGCAAGACCCCTCCCCCAGAACGCGTTCACAACGCGCCCGGGAAAGGGGCCTCAATATATAAGTTCACGCAACCGTACAGCCAAATACGCGGATACAACCAAACACACGGGTACGACCAAGTACGCGAAGAGAAACCTACTCGGAATCCGAAGCTTCCGGCTGCTGCACCTCAGCGGACTGGTCCACCTCAGCGGGCTCCAGCGCGTTCAACGCCTCCAGTGCCGCCGCCTCCGCGGCCTCTTCGGCGTCAGCCTCAGCCACACGCTCAGCGTCCGACTCAGCAGAAGTCACCGCCGCCGGGTTCGTCAGAACCTTCACACCCATGCTGCGCAGCGCATCCGTGTTCGTGATCGTCTCGTCATTATCAATCAGGTACACCTTGTACCCGTCATTACGCAGGCGACGCATCAGCTCCAGGAGCATGCTCTGAGCGACCTCATCCACCGCGTACACGCGCGTCACATCCAGGGCGACCTTCGAACCCTCCATCGGGGATTCCACAATCTCACGAATCACGCGCTCCACACCCGCAAAACGGATACGGCCCTGCAGCTGAATCAGGCGCATCGACTCGTCCCCCGAACCGATCTGGTAGTTCGCGCGCAACGCCGAACGAGCCACCGTCGGAACGTTCATCACGTGCATGCCCATGTCATCAGAGAACTGCTCGAACAGCTCCACACCGCGCACACTGTTACCGTGACCGTCCAGGCGCGGCGAGAACGTCGCCACACCCAGCTGACCGGGCACCGCACCAATAATGCCGCCGCCCACGCCGCTCTTCGCCGGAACACCCACCTGGGTCGCCCAGTCGCCCGCCGCGTTATACATACCGCACGTGAACATGACGCTCAGCACCTGACGCACCACAGTCTTAGGAACCACCTGCTCACCCGTCACCGGATGCACACCATAGTTCGCCAAAGTCGCCGCCATCAACGCCAAATCCTTGACCGTCACCATCAGCGAGCACTGGCGGGTATAACCCTGCACCGCCACGGTCGGGTCACCGGTCAGGATGCCGTGGCCGCGCAGCATGTGCGCAATCGCGTAGTTGCGGTGCGCGTGCTCCAGCTCAGACTCGTACACGCGCTCGTTCACCGACAGGCGGCGGCCCGCAAACGCAGACAGACCAGAAATGACGCGCTCCATGCGCTCGCCCTGTGTCGCGCCGGGAGGGCCCACCAGCGAATGGGTGGTAATCGCGCCGGCGTTAATCATCGGGTTCAGCGGCTTACCGGAGCCGTCCTCCAGGGACAGCTCGTTGAACGGCTCACCGGAAGGCTCCACGCCCACCTTCGCAAGCACATCATCATAGCCGCGGTCCGCGAGCGCCAGGGCGTACACGAACGGCTTAGAAATCGACTGGATCGTGAACTCCACATCGGAGTCACCGGCGGCGTACTGCTCACCATCAACCATGGCGATAGACGCGGCAAGCTTGTCCGGGTCCACGGCGGCAAGTTCCGGAATGTAGTTTGCCAACTCACCGGAGGTATCAGAAGCGACCGACTCGAGGGTCTCGGTCAGGTAAGTGGCAATAGGTGAATGCATAGTGTTCCGTATCTGCTGCTAATCGTGGTTGTTCTCGTCAAAAATTCCAGGATGCGCCCGCCGACTGTTCCGTTTAGTCGGGCTGGTGCGGCGCTCCCTCACAGGCTGCGAAGCCTGTCAAAGTGTGTGGGTGCGGAGCGCCTTTTGCTCCCTAAAGAGTGTTTCTTTGTTTTATTGGAGGGTTTTCGTTTGTCTCCTGAAGTCAAAAGCATTCAGAAATTTCAGGATGCGCCCGCCCACTGTTCCGTTTCGGCTAGGCTGAGGCGCTCATCGTTGCAGGCTGCCGCGGCTACCTAACTAAAGAATCTGCCAGCGAGCCTGTCAAAGTGTGTGGGTGGCAAGCGCCTTTTGCTCCCTAAAGAGTGTATCTTTTGCGTGTTGAAGCGACCAAATATAAGCCGCCAAATATCACGGTCGCCTCTCCCCCGCTATTTCGGCACGCAGACATCACACACGCAAGATTTTCAGGTGGCTTAGGGGTGGCGAACCGAATCCGGTTCACGACCACCCAGCTCGGCGGTCTCCAGCTGGAAGGTCGAGTGCTCCACCGACACCTCAAAATGGTGAGCCACGCACGAACGGATACGGTCCAGAATCGCCACCGCAGACCCGTCGCGGAAGCAAGAATCCGCAACCACCACGTGCGCGGTCACCACCGGCAGACCGGTAGCCACCGTTGAAGCATGCACATCGTGCACCTCCACAACGCCGTCAACACTCAAGATATGCTCACGCATCGCATCCAGGTCCAGGCCCTCCGGGGTGAACTCCATGAGCACCGCCGTGGTCTGCTTCATCAGACGCGCCGCACGCGGCACAATCAGCGCCGCAATCAGCAGGCCCGCCAGGGCGTCCGCCTGGTAGAAGCCGGTCAACCAAATCACGATAGCCGCCACAATCACACCCAGCGAACCCAGGGCGTCATTGAGCACCTCCAGGAACGCGGCGCGCATATTGAAGTTCGCGTTCCTCGCCGTAGCCAGCACCGCAATACCAATAGCGTTCGCCACCAGGCCAACCACACCAAAAATCAGCAGTTCGGTGCCGGGCACCTCCGGCGGGGTGAACAGGCGATGCACGCCCTCCACCGCCGTGTAGATACCCACGGCCAGTAGCAGCACCGACTGGCCCAGGGCCGCCAGCACCTCAATACGGCGGAAACCCCACGCGCGGCGGGACGTCGCCGGGCGCGTCATCAGCGAAGCCGCAGCGAGCGCCACCAGCAGGCCCGAGGCATCCGCCAGGGCGTGCGCCGTATCGGTCAGCAGCGCAAGACTTCCCGTAACCAACGAACCAATCGCCTGCGCCAACACAATAACAACCGCCAAGCTGAACGCAATCAGCAGGCGCGGACGCATCGAGGCGGCATCCTCCGGGCTCGGAGCATGCGAATGGTCGTGGTGATGCCCGTGGTGGCCGTGATGTGCGTGCGCTCCCATGCGCTTCTCCTCAACTATGAACTGCGTTGTTGACTATCGAGAGTTATCGGCAGATAGCAAAATCGCCCGATTCACAAGAACCGGGCGAAAAGCTCCTCAACCGAGGAAAACGTGGAGATAAGGGGACTCGAACCCCTGACCCCCTGCATGCCATGCAGGTGCGCTACCAGCTGCGCCATATCCCCATATTCTGTTAGTGACCTCAACGAGGCAACATGAATATATTACACACACCACGGACAACGATGCAAACCAGCGCACACAAAAATCTAAAAAAGTTCCGGGGCAACCGGGCAGGCAGAAGGGGCAATCAGGTCATCAGAAAGGGCAACCAGACGGGCAGAAACGCCCTCGAAATACGCAGAATAAACACACAGAAAAGGGGCGGACCCCGCGGCACCATACGGCGCCACCAGAGCCCACCCCTCATCAGCTAAAAATCAAGCAGAAGCCTACGCCTCATCCTGAGCGGGAATGATGCGTGCAGCATCTTCCTCAGTCTCACCCTCGATGTCGAAGGGAGCCTCGTTCTCAACACCCAGCTCAATACGCGGAGCCTCAGCCCACAGACGATCCAGAGCGTAGAACTCGCGGTCCTCCTCATGCTGAACGTGCACGACAATATCGCCGAAGTCCAACAGAATCCAACGACCCGAGGAACGACCCTCACGGCGAACCGGCTTCAGGTCAGCCTGCTCACGCAGAGCGTCCTCAACCTCATCCGCAACAGCGTTCACGAGGCGCTCATTGTGGGCAGAAACCACCAGGAAGCCATCAATCAGACCCATCGCGTCGGATGCATCCACAGCGAACAGGTTAGTTCCCTGCTTCTCCTCCGCAGCGCGGGCGGCAATGCGCAGAGCCTCAATCGAGGACTGTGCAGCAGTCATATTTTCCTTCCTTGCCGGCAGAACACCCGCCGGCAGCACCCGCAACAGGGGTGCATTGTTCACGGCCTACTTAGGACCAAAAATCATAATCAGACCAACAACGACCAGGGCGAGCAGTAGCACAATCCACAGCCACGCCAGGGAGGGCTTCTGTGCAGGCTGCAGAACCTCTTCAACCTTCTCAACAGCGCTCACAGAAGCAGACTCTTCAGCTTCCTTCGAAGCCTCAGCGGAAGGCACCGGTGCAGACTTGGACTCAGCAGACTTAGACTCGCCGTCTTCTGCGGCTTCCTCAGACTCTTCAGCGTCCTCGGTAACCTCTTCAACCAGAGCAGCAGACTCTTCGGGATCCTGACGATCCACCATGCGCTGCAGCAGCTCCTCCACCTCATCCGGGCTCAGGGCCACGGTCGGGTCGCCGTCCACCGAATCTACGGTATCCCCTGCGGAGGCGCTATCCAGCACGCTCAGGTCAAGACCCTGCGCGTCTACCGCGCTCACGCGGGTGGGCAGCTCATCAGCAGACTCTTCAACCTCAACGGCCTCTTCCTCAACGGAAGCAACCTCGGTCTGCTCAGCCTCAATGTCAGAGCTGTCCAGCTCCTCAACCTTCGGCTCATCGCGCACCAGGTACTGGTGCAGCTTGGGTTCCGGCTTCTCCTCCTTGACCACGGCAATGACCGGGATCGAAGAAGTCATCGGGTTATTCACCGCGGAGGGGCTGGTCGCATCCACACGATTCTGCGCGATCTCTTCGGGGCGCAGAACACGCAGGCTACTGGTCAGAGGAGCAGGCTCGTGCAGCTTCTCCTCATCGTTCGCCTCAGTGTCAATCTTGCCCTGAGCCGCCAGCGCCGCAAAACGACGCTGAACAGCCAGAACCTGCGGGTCAATAGCATTCGTATAAATCACGGAGCCCATGTTGGCAACAGGCTTCGCGGGCTCACCGCGGCGGGCCGCACGCAGGTACTCGGCAACTTCTTCACGGTAGCGGGCAAGACGGCGCGGACCCATCACCTTAGTAGGCGGCGGCACCTCAATGCCGTCTTCGGTCACGTACGTCTCGTAGAGGTACGCTTCGTCCTCGCTATAGGGCTTCGAACCCGCAGCTTCACTCATGTGTTCCCTCATTATTCGTCGATTGGGGTGCCTGCCCAGACTCATCCTTCACGCGGGGCAAGCCGTCACGGTACGCCGTCAAAGCGTCCTTCTTGTACAGGCCGTACTTAGCGATGTACTGCACCACACCATCGGGCACCAGGTACCAGATGGGGGCGTCTTCAGCTGCGCGGCGACGAATATCGGTCGAAGAAATCGCCATCGCAGGAATCTTCAGGGTCGTAATATGACGACCCTCAGCCATCGGCGGATCCAGTTCATGATCGGGGCGGGTCACGCCCACAAAAGTCGCCAAATCCCACAGCTTATGGGCATTGCGCCAGGTCATAATCTGGCTGATCGCGTCCGCACCGGTAATGAAGAACAGGTCAGCATCCGGGCGCAGGGCACGCAGCTCGTTAAGCGTATCAAAGGTGTAGGTGGCGCCGCCACGGTCAATATCAATACGGCTCACCGTAAAACGCGGGTTCGACGCGGTCGCAATCACCGTCATCAGGTAGCGATGCTCAGCGTCACTCACGTGCCGCTCCCCCACCTTCTGCCAGGGCTGACCGGTCGGAACGAACACGACCTCGTCCAGATCGAACACGGCGGCAACTTCACTAGCTGCCACCAGGTGTCCGTGGTGAATCGGGTCGAAAGTTCCACCCATCACGCCCAGGCGCACCCGACCGGGAATGCGCGGGGGAATCGATTCGGTGCTCGGAGCACCAAAATCAAGGTGAACAGGCTGGTCAGTCACAAATGCCGTCCTTGCTGGGGACAGAGACCGCGCCACGGCAGCTTAAGGAGCCACCACAGGTGCGGATGCGGGCAGGTACACAGAAGGTACGCAACACCGAAAACGGCCCGCGTACATTCCCCTCTATGCTACCTGTTTGCGGTCAAAAAAACCGAAATGACGGGGGTGAGCTAAGCCGCCAGTGGAATACCCAGCCAGCACGCCCGACCGCAGGTTCACCGCAGGCTCACCCGCATATTCCGACGCACACATCCGGCGCGAGAGGCAACCATAACCGCAACCGCAGAGCACCCAAGAAAGTGCCGCGCACCGGAGCAAACCCCGGTGCGCGGCACCATTCATCATCTAGGTAACAGCTGTCTAGGAAACAGTTGTCTAGGCAACAGCTAACGTTGAACTACTAGTCGTCGATGTTCGGCATGTCGATATTTTCGTCGACCTTGCCTTCCTTCAACTTCTTGCGGTACTCCACCGACTCGGTCCACACGCCTGCAACACGCTCAGATTCCAGCTCGGCACGAGCCTCCGCCTTCGCGTCCATACGCTCCTTGTACTCCACACGCTTCTGCGCACGAGTCGGGCGAATAATCTCTTCCAGACGAGCGTCCGTACCACGCGGGGAGGACAGCAGCTCAGCGCCACCGACCATGGTCGGCTCCCAATCGAAGATCACCGAGTTGTCGTTCTCGCCAATCACCACGGCGTCACCGGCACGAGCACCAGCCTTGAACAGCTCATCCTCAACGCCCAGGCGCGCCAGGCGGTCCGCCAGGTAGCCGACAGCCTCATCATTATTGAAGTCAGTCTGCTGAATCCAACGCTCAGGCTTCTCACCAATCACGCGGAACAGCGGCTCAAGGTTACGCTCCTCGCGGCGAATAATGAACTCCTGCTTCTTCTTACCGCGGAAGCCCTTCGGGCGAACCACAGGAGCCTCAACGACCACGCGCTCCGCTTCCTTCTCGGCAGCGGCACGAGCCTCGCGGTCTTCCTCAACGAGCTTTGCCATCGCAAAGATAAGGGGCTTCAGACCCTCATGGGAAGCCGTCGAAATCTCGAAGACCTTAAAGCCCATCTCCTCAAACTCGGGGCGAACAAACTCAGCCAGCTCACGAGCCTCAGGAACGTCAATCTTATTGAGCACCACAATCTGCGGACGCTCATGCAGCGGCACGGTCACACCCGCAGTCGGGTCAACCTCATAGTTCTGCAGCTCGCCGCGAATCACCTCAAAGTCACTAATCGGGTCGCGGCCCGGCTCCAAAGTAGCGCAGTCAATCACGTGCACCAGAGCCGAAGAACGCTCCACATGGCGTAGGAAGCGGTGACCCAGACCGCGGCCCTCCGAAGCGCCCTCAATCAGACCCGGAACATCCGCCACGGTATAGCGAACATCGCCCGCCTGCACCACACCCAGGTTCGGGATCAGGGTGGTGAACGGGTAGTCAGCAATCTTCGGACGCGCCGCAGAAATCGCAGCAATCAACGAAGACTTACCCGCCGAGGGATAACCCACCAGAGCCACATCCGCAATGGACTTGAGCTCCAGAACAATATCAGCCTCTTCACCGGGGGTGCCCAACAGAGCAAAACCGGGAGCCTTACGCTTAGCCGAAGCCAACGCAGCATTACCCAGACCACCCATACCGCCGCGGGCAGCAACATACTCGTCGCCCACACGCAGCAGGTCAGCCAAAACATTACCCTCGCGGTCCTTCACCACAGTACCCTGCGGCACGGTCAGAATCAGGTCCTCACCGTTAAAGCCGTGGTGCATATCGCCACGACCAATATCGCCATTCGGGGCGTGCTGATGCGGGCTGTGGTGGTACTCCAGCAGGGTCGTGGTCTGGTTATCCACGCGCAGAATCACCGCGCCACCATTACCACCGTTACCGCCGTTAGGGCCGCCCAGGGGCTTAAACTTTTCACGTCGCACGGAGACGCAGCCGTTACCTCCGCGACCGCCAGATACATGCAAGACCACGCGGTCCACGAATTCTGCCACGGGTTCTCCTTATCTTGGAAAATCTTCACTTCGCCACCGCACGGCACACACCAATCATGCTGCGGATGCGGCGGCAGGCGCGACCGGGTTGGGGTGCGCCTCATCGTGGAGCCCAGCACAGGCGGGCATCCACGGCATTCGAGGTCATAGCGAGAGGGGGTAGACTAACGCCTACCCCCTCTGCCCTAGCGGTGAGTATTACTCAGCTGCTGCCAGGATGTTAACGACCTTGCGGCCCTTGCGGGTACCGAATTCGACGGTGCCTGCTGCCAGAGCGAACAGGGTGTCGTCGCCACCGCGGCCAACGTTCAGGCCGGGGTGGAAGTGGGTGCCGCGCTGGCGAACGAGAATCTCGCCTGCGTTGACGGACTGGCCGCCGTAGCGCTTAACACCGAGGTACTGGGGGTTCGAGTCACGGCCGTTACGGGTGGAGCTTGCGCCCTTCTTGTGTGCCATTCTGTATTCCTACCTTAGGGTTGAATTCCGGTCGTTTCGATTACGCGTTGATAGCGGTAATCTTGACGGTGGTCAGCTCGGCGCGGAAGCCCTGACGCTTCTTGTAACCGGTCTTGTTCTTGTACTTCTGAATAACGATCTTCGGACCGCGCAGGTCCTCAACCTTCTCAGCAACAACCTTGGCGGAAGCCAGGGACTTTGCGTCAGCGGTGACCTTGTCACCGTCGACGAGCAGCAGCACGGGCAGCTCGATGGTGCTGCCGGGCTCGCCTGCAACACGGTCAAGGGTAACGAGGTCGCCTACGGAAACCTTCTCCTGGCGGCCGCCAGCGCGTACAATCGCGTATGCCACTATGGGACTCACTTTTCTCGACAACTTGCTTCTTGAATCTCACACGAATGAGCAGCCTGCGCTTTCATTGCTGTGCGCCCTCCCCCGCCAGTCGAATAACCGCGAACAAGGAGGAACGGCCCGTGCGTTCCGACGGGATTGCCCGCCGAAGCCAACACGCGAGGCTCACCGGTGGTGTCTCTCTCCCGCACGTTCCAAACTCAGCCGATCACTCGACCGCGCCGAAGACGATGCGGGTGGGAGCGGTGTCTCCCGCTGGCCCTGCGTCGATAGGGCTTCACTGAGATAAACACCAGTCCTTAAGGATACGGCATGATCTACGCGCCGCGCAATAGATATTTTTGCGGAACACTCGAAGTCGGCACGTGATGCTCCTCTAATACTGCACCGCACTCTTAATAGCGCCTTTAAAATGACGCAGCACACGCACAGAAAAGAATAGCCTCGGTAGGGAAGTTCCGGCTCACCCTACCGAGGCTATCTCATATACAACACACCATCGGAATTCCGATGATCGGAAGCTAAAGACTAATCGTCCTTACCTTCACGCTTAATGTCGGCAGCAGCAACGCCAATGCCGAACAAAACAGGGGCCGAAGCGTCATCAGACACCGGAGCCACATCCGCAACAGAAGCGGAAGCAACCACGGAACCCTCAGCACGCTCGGAAGCGTCCACGGTCACGACCTGAGCACCGGCACCGGCGCTCGAAGCCGCACGGCGAGTGCGACGCTTACGCGGGGTCGAACCGGGCACCTGAGCCGCAGGCTTCTGAGCCTCCTCAACCGGAGCCTCAACCGCTGCGGGAGCTGCGCCCACCACACCGGTCACAGCCGGAGCACCAATCACGCCGGTCACAACCGTGCGAGACTCAGACTTCTCAACCTTATCAGACTTTGCGGCTGCCTGCTCGGCGCGCTTCTCATCAGCGGCGCGACGAGCACGGCGGCGGGACGCACGAGGAGTCTCACGAACATCCTCAATGCGCAGGTCCTCACGCTCAACACGCTTGAACTCCTGAGCTTTCTGCACACCCGAGTTTACCTCAGCGGAGGTTGCCTCAGCGTTCTGCTGCTCGCGGTTCTGGCGCTTGGACGAACGACGCTCCTCCGAACGATCCTCACGGCCCGAACGGAACGACTCACCCTCAGCACGGGCAAGACGGCCAGCCTTCTGAGAAGCACGAGCCTTCGCCTCACCAGCGCGAATCGCCTCAAAACGATCCGAAGAGCGGGTAAAGCGCGGGTCAAGCTCCGGGTCAACGTGGTGCTCGTCCTCCAGTGAACCCGCGCCGGAACCCTCCACAGCGGCAATATCCGCATCGGTCAGCTCACGGCGCTGGCGGTTACGAGAAGACTTCTTCTCGCCACGCTTGGACGAACGACGTTCCTCCGAACGGCCCTCAGCAGAGTCCTTCGAGGAACCCTCAGCGGACTCCTCCTCCACGCGGTCGAACGCGCTCGCCAGCTGCTCCAGGGAGAAACCGCCCTGCTCACCAATCCAGTTGCCCTCGGTGACCTCAGCGACCTTGTTCTCACGCTGAGCAACCTCCGCGTGAGCCTGCTCGCTGGCAGCCTCAGCAATACCCTGAATCTCCTGCTCAAGCGAAAGCTCAGCGGTCTCCGCGCGACGCGAACGCTTGCGGCGCTTACGCTTCTTGCGGGTCGAAGCGGTCTCCTCCGAAACGTCCTCACTATGAGCGGATGCGGCAGCCACCGCAGCCATAGCGTTACGGCGCTCAGCCTTCTTCGACTCCAGAGCATCCTGCTTCTGCTGGTCACGAGAATCCTCGCGGGCAGCGGCACGGCTACGCTTACGGTCATTACGCTCATGGCGGTGGATGTAATCCGACGCGCCACCGCTACGACCGCTCAGCGGCTGATCGTGAACCACCAGGCCACGACCGCCACACTGCTCACAGGGCTCCGAGAAGACCTCAAGCAGACCGGTACCCAGGCGCTTGCGGGTCATCTGCACCAGACCCAGCGAAGTCACCTCAGCCACCTGATGCTTGGTACGGTCACGGCCCAGGCACTCAATCAGGCGACGCAGAACCAGGTCACGGTTCGACTCAAGCACCATGTCAATGAAGTCTATGACGATAATGCCGCCGATATCGCGCAGACGCAGCTGACGGACAATCTCCTCAGCAGCTTCCAGGTTGTTCTTGGTGACGGTCTCTTCCAGGTTGCCGCCGCTACCGGTGAACTTACCGGTGTTCACGTCCACCACGGTCATGGCTTCGGTACGGTCAATCACCAGCGAACCACCCGAAGGCAGGTACACCTTACGGTCCAGTGCCTTCGCCAGCTGCTCGTTGATGCGGTAGTGGTCGAAGAGGTCGTCGTCGCCATCCCACTGCTGCAGGCGGGAGACCAGGTCCGGCGCCACGTACGTCACGTACGCCTCGATGGAATCCCACGCGTTCTCGCCCTGAACGATCATCGCGGTGAAGTCCTCGTTGAAGACGTCACGCACGGTCTTAATCATCAGGTCGGGCTCCTGGTAGAGCATCTCCGGAGCCAGCACCTTGCGGGAGTTAGCCTTCTCCTGAATCTCTTCCCACTGCGCACGCAGACGGTTAATGTCGTGGGTCAGCTCCTCCTCAGAAGCACCCTCCGCCGCGGTACGAACAATCACGCCAGCACCCTCGGGTAGCTTGTCCTTCAGAATCTTCTTCAGGCGAGCACGCTCAGTGTCGGGCAGCTTGCGGGAAATACCGGTCATCGAACCGCCCGGCACGTACACCAGAAAGCGACCGGGCAGGGAAACCTGGCTGGTCAGGCGGGCACCCTTGTGACCAATCGGGTCCTTGGTGACCTGCACCAGCACCGAATCACCCGGCTTCAGAGCATTCTCAATCTTGCGGGGCACGCCGTCCAGGCCGGTGACGTCCCAGTTGACCTCGCCCGC
>OGGM01000994.1_pt1 | contig 12744 bp, 15 predicted proteins | sample 1571251 | NCBI WGS metagenome assembly OGGM01 (sample SAMEA2582076, study PRJEB24529) | metagenome | biome: Human gut stool | place: China | collected 2011 | reverse complement strand
AGGAGATGGACAACTGGCCGACGTATTATCCGTCCAGCCTGAACAAGGACCAGATCGTCGAGGAGATGCTGGCCCACTGATGCCGGTTAGCTGATCGGTTTGGGGTCCATGCCGCGTCAATGCGTTGGCTCCCGTGAACCATGACGGGAGCCAACGCATCGTGCGACACGGATAAAAACTAACGATGCTCCACTCATGGCAAGGTGACGTGCTTCGTTTTCATTGTCATCGAGTGGAGGAGCATCAATCCTTAGGAGTGACGGTAAACGACAAACCATATATACATCCTTTCTGCACCCGAAAAAAAAGATTTAATGCATGGAGACGGAACAATACCGTCTATCAGCATTCTTTCAGGATAGGGGGAGTGCGTCTCGTGAACTTTTATCATGAAAGCGTATGGCCGATTCTCATTTGAGAACTGGCCCTTTGAATGAAAAATAGCAATGATCGAGGATTTTCCAATGAGAAGAGCAAAGAGATGAATGAGCATAATTCTATCGCTCACCTTATGCATGTTCATGGGATTCACACAGGCAGTGGCACAAGCCGCGCCTGAGGGGAAGGCCGTGAATGTTGATTTCACAAACTTCGAGATTCAGAATACTGATCACAAAAAAGCCAATGAAATATACCATACGTCAGCATTTCTGTTGTCGATGGATTGGGATGCCAGTTCCTATGGCATCAATTTACATGAGGGCGATTACTTTGATGTCACGTTGCCTGACACATTTAAATTTCCCAATGACGTGACTGCTCAGGATTTCGATCTTCTCGATCCGAACGGTAACGTGGTAGCCAAGGCGCATGTGACTCCGGGAGCTGACGAGAATGGTGGTACCGTTCGTGCCACTTTCACTAAAACAGTGGAAAATAAATACAATGTAAAAGGCACCATGTATCTGGTTGCCAAATTCAACACCAAAAAGGTTGTCCTTAACGAAAAGAATACTTTTACCGTTCAGATAGGTTCGACCTATAAGTCTGGTGAAGTTACAGTTGTAGGCCCTCACGAAATTGAACATGAGGTTCTCAATAAATGGGCTGGCAAAGTGGACGGGAAGCCTAATAACGCACAATGGTATGTGCGTATCAACCACATGAAGTCCACCCTCCACAATGTCGTAATATCCGATACTCTGGATGATCCGACCCAATCCTATATTCCTGGAAGTTTCGAGCTGCAGAAGGTCGTTTTCAACAAGTATGGCGACGTTTCTCGCGTTCTTGAAACGGTGAATATCGACTCTAAACTTACCATCAGTGGTAACTCCTTCACCTTGAACCTAGGCGATGTGAATGGCGATCAATACCACCTCACATACCAATCGACTTACACGTCAGGTAAAACATTGAAGAATAAGCTGATGTTGACTTCCGATGAAGAGACGAAGTCGTATGAGTTCGCTTATCGTTCAGCCGAATCGGGCGGCACCGGCGATGGAGACTTAGCGAACAAAATTAAGCTCATCAAGGTCGAAGAAGGTAATGAGAACGTCAAGATTGCCAACGCGGTATTCACCGTTACCAAACCTGATGGTAGTACTTTCGAATTGACCACCGGTGCAGATGGTACCGTTACTTCTGGAACCCTTGAACAGGGCACCTATAAGGTCAAGGAAAAGGTCGCCCCTACTGGTTACAAGCTGAATGATAAGGAATACACGCTCACAGTTACCTCCTCCAAGGATGGTGCCATTCAGACAGTGACCGACAAGCCTATCACCACTAAAGTCAAGGTCTCTAAGAAGTGGGTTGGTCCTCGGAGTGGTTCGGTGAGCGTGCACTTGCTGGCTGATGGTGTGGATACCGGCCAGTCTCTGATCTTGGATGAGGCCGGCGACTGGAAGGGCGCGTTTACGGATCTTCGCAAGTACACTGCGGATGGCAGGCAAATCGCCTACACCGTCTCGGAGGATCCGGTCGATGGCTATACGGGCGAGGTCACGGGTGACATGGCATCGGGCTTCACGGTGACCAACACGAATGTGCAGACCACGCGTGTGGCCGGCACGAAGACCTGGGACGATGACGGCAACCGTGACGGTGTGCGTCCGGATTCGATTACGGTCAACCTGCTGCGCGATGGCAAAAAGGTCGATGCCGTCCAGGTGTCGGCGGGTGCGGATGGATCATGGACATATGCGTTCGAGAACCTGCCCAAGTACGATCGGCATGATGGGCACCGGTACGACTACACCGTCGGCGAGGACGCGGTCAAGGACTATGCGACCAAGGTCGATGGCTTTGATCTGACCAACTCGTATACGCCGGGCAAGACGTCGGTGTCTGTGTCCAAGGTCTGGAAGGATTCGAATGACAAGGAGCATAGGCGTCCGAAGTCGGTGAAAGTGCAGTTGTATGTGGATGGCGCCGCCCAAGGTGCACCGGTCGAATTGTCCGAGGCGAACCATTGGGCGAACACATGGACCGGCCTATACCAGAAAAAGTCCGGCAAGTCGGTCGCCTACACGGTCAAGGAGATCGGTACTGTTGATGGCTATACAGGCGAGGTCACGGGTGACATGGCATCGGGCTTCACGGTGACCAACACCGTCAATCCGACCCCTGAGAAGCCGGCGACGCCTTCGAAGTCGACTCCGGACAAGCCGGTGAAGAAGACCATGGCGGCGACGGGCTCGAGCCTGATCGTGCCGGGTGTCGTGCTGGCGGTGCTGGTAGTCGTGGCAGCACTTGCAGGGGGTATCGCATACTTCATGAGGCGACGCGAAAATAAGTAATCTGGTTGCTTTTACCTTCATATAGGGGAAAGCTTCGGATGACAGATCGCACCTCTGACTGTTAGATAAAAATGGTCTAACGGTCAGAGGTGCGTTTTATTTTCTCATTGAATACGAACAAGCGTACCCGAACCCGGGAACGACGGTCAAAACGCTAGATGCAAGCACCTCAACGGCGGCCATTCTCGTAAAACGTGACGGCAAGCCACCTAAAGACCGTGTAAAACGTTACGGAAAACGTGGCAGTCGATATACTGGTCGATACGGATTCCGTTGGGATTTGAAGAGCAACTACGCATGTACCCATTGGACTTCGAGGAATTCTGTTTGGCCAATGGTGTGCAGGAATCGACTATTGACATGCTTCGAGACCGCTTCACCGGGAACGAACCCGTCAGCGATTCGGTGCATGACACCATGATGCGCCTGTTCCAGGCGGATGTTGTGATGGGCGATATGCCTGATGTGGTCCAAAGGTATATGGACACTCACGATATCGCGCGGGTAATCGCCTTGCAGTCCAACCTGTTGGTTTTGTACCGTCTTGACATTGCCAAATATGCGGATGATAAGGACAGGACGAAGATTCGGTCGATTTTTGATACCATTCCGTCCCAACTCGATGACAAGAATCGTCGATTCGTGCTCGCGGATCTTTCTAAAAATGCTCGGCAGAATCGTTATGCCAGCAGCTTCCTATAGTTGGCGAATGCCGGTGTGGCCTTGCCCTGCTACAACGTCAAGGAGCCGGTTCCACCGTTGGAGGGCAACGGCAACATTCGGCAGAATGGTCGGATACCTACCTTCCGCTGTATATGAGCATGTTCCTCGAACCGGAGCGTCGCCCGGAATCGATGATCTTCGATTTGACTCTCAGCGCCCTATGGCAATAACAGTTCGGGGTGCGGTTGCTCATCAAGCTGACATGCATAGCAGATGTGATTTTTAATGGCACCTAGGAATCACGCGTGGAATACGGACCATGTCTCTCCTGTCGGTCTTGGAATCTAAAAGTGTGCAAGAGTTCGGGCGTTATCCCACTGAAGGAAGCTATACACAACAATTTTTGACGTAGATGATTATTCGGCTGCGTAATAGCGATCAAGCCGAGGCATATGCATATGATGATGGTCCCAATCGATAATTTGAGTGAGTCCAGTTGTCTCGAGTGACGCTTCAGCAATATAAGCGTCAACAATGAACAGCGCTGCAATCAAATTCAGCGCTACCTCCAGAGTCCCTTTCGAATAGCATTCCGCTCTGTGGTGTTTAATTTCGTTGTAGGCTTTCCACCAAGGAAGTGTATTCTCAGCGCCATCCTTAATGTGGCTCTATAGAGCTAAGAGAATCTCAGATCGCAAGATTTTCACCTATTCCGTAGAAAATTGTTTCAAGACTTTTTCGTCAATTACTTTCCTATAGTCACCCATGTTTGCCTGTCTTTTCGAGACGGCTTCGGAATTCGGTCTTACAGCTGTCGCAAAGCTCTTGAGAGCAACATCGAGCTCACTGCCGGTCAAAAGAATAAGCTGCGTTATGTGAGGACCATAGACATTATTGTTATCTTTGCAAAGATCAATGGTCTCAACAATCGTAATAAGGTCTTTTTCCAAAAGGAGGAAATAATCCCAATGCATTTGCACCAAACTTTTTTTGTACATGGTTTATTCTGTTTTCTCTGTTGAAACGGTGGCTGAAATCGGCGTGAGCGGTGCGGAGAGGATGCCATGTTCCTGAAGTTGCCGGATCAGTCTTCCCCGATATACGGCCGTGCCGCTGGAGAGCACGTACGGTATTTCCGATGAGGTGTCGCCATGTGGTGGTTCCATTTGGATGGAAGCATCTTCGGATGAGTAATCCCCATTCTGCCATTTTACGAATGCCTTTACCTGGCTTGTGACTTGCCCAATGACGTGAAGCCGATTACCTTTTGGCTTCTTCTCCGCGGGTTCGACGACGTACTTGATTTGTGCTCCGACCTCCTGCGCATAGTCGGTGAGGAGAGAAACGAGTTGCTTCTGTCCGTTTTCGATCTGGGAGATGTAGGACTGGCCGCGATGGCAGCCATGATATCCGTCTTGTATGAGTCGAGCCGAACCGTGCTTTCGCCGGCCCATGAGTACCGTACTCACAACCTTGAGCGTAGCGACTATCTATGGAAAGAAAGGAGAATCATAGTGGTCCTCCTTAAACGGGTTAATGATGTGAGGATGTCGCGGGATGCCAAGCAATTGTTTGAATTTTAAGATGTTTAGTTTTGTTGGAAAGAGTCGTCTGGGGAGCGAATTGCTTTTTGCGTCGCCTCGCGTCCGTTGTCTCACATACGGATGCATCAGAAACTTCATAAGAAATCAGGATGCTTCATCTTTCGGAGTCCAATGACATACATGTCGCCGGCGGTCAACCGCCGTGACGAGGTTGTGTACATGCTCCACGTTGGAGGCGGGCAAGAGGTCGCGTGTGAGGTAATCCGTTTCGTTTCCGCGCGCACGGATTTGCATGGTTTGACGTGTTCAGAAGATTGCCTCGGTAGGATCATAGCCAATGACCAGCGTCTCGATTTCATGGAGCATGGGCTTATCGAGATCGGCCACGCCGATAGTCGAGACCTCACCACGGCGCGGATTGAAGAAGCCAAGACGGCTCACGTTCTCGTATTGCTTGGCGTGGATGGAATGAAGGCCCATGAGCCAGTACATGCAAATCTGCAACGTATGGTCCTTGCTCGGCTTCGTCTTGTTGGTTTTAAAGTCCCAGACCGTGTCCTGCTGGGTCAAGAAATCACCGTCGCCGGTGTCCACGATGCCGGTGTAACCGCCTTTGAACGTGATGCCGTCAGCGACGACTGGACCGTACTCCTTGAAGAAGGCGAGGCCTCTCTGGACCATGATGCGGATGTTGTCGCAAGTATCGACGTCCGGGCTGATCGTCTCCGGCTCGGGCAGCGGGTATGGGCATCCGGGTAGACCGCAGCCGGCACGATACACGGCATCGAAGTTCGCAAGGCGGCATGCCTATGTGATGGATTCGTCATCAAGACCCGTGATATGCTGCGCGAATCTAGCAGCCTCGGGAATACGTTTGATGAGTTTTGCGCCGAGGAACGAGACGAGGAATGCCTCCTCGACCAGTGTGCCTGTCATGACGCGGGTCATATAGTCAACGACCATGCCGACCACACCTGCGCTCACGTTCTCCTTGATGTCATGGAGCGGCTCATCGTTCACCTCGACAATGGTGAGCGTACGCGGGTTGATGTAGCCGCCACGGGGTTGTTTGATCTGCTTGATTCGCTGGGCAACCGAAGGCATAACTAACTCCTTTCATTGTGATCAGGATGGTCGTCACTCCATTCTGGCTAACAAAATAAACACGGATGTAAACGGTCACGGTCTGCGATCGCTCCGGTTGAGGGATGTCCCTATGCTTTTGCCAACCCGTTCGAGTAGATATCTTGTTTGATTGTCTTTTCAAGGCACGCTTACACCTTGGACGGGTGTCGTCCGATGACTGCCGCCGGGGCATCAGGCGGCCTTGGACATGTCCTTGCATTCGGATTTGCAGATGGTTTCGTTCTTGAGTATTGAGCAGATTGCGTCACACCTGCGTCCCGTCCAACAGCGCGGCCTCATGTACCACGTCCAGAGACCATGGGGGGGTGCGCTCCGTTTTGTGCTCGCGACACGATCTTGCCTTGGCTAAAATCGGTCTGTACGGAGCCGGGTACCCATTCCGACCCGTTAAATTTCTCAGCGCTGCCCTGTGTCGAGCCGCCTGCCATTGCCGGACTGCCACACGGACGGATAAACGCCTTCAAAACCGCACTCGTCGACGAGTAACCCGCGCATGCGCCGGTCGGGCTCGAGACATTCGTCAGCTCCGCGTGCGTATTTGCCCCCGTAGCCAGGGAACACCCCGTTTACCGGAGGGAGCGGCGAGCAGTAGTGGGCTGCGTACCCGACCAAGGTCGTCCGCAATACGCCGAGATGCTCGTCCATCCGCGCATGGGCCAAAACTTCCTTCCTGAACAGCTCGATATTCCATCGAATACGCATCGTCACCGAGGAACATGCGTTGGTTGCTAGCACCCAGGAACCCATCGGGAACCTTACGACGCCGGTGCCTCTCTTCCTCCGATGTCGTTTTCCACCGGCGGCAGTGTCCACTATGAGAACGATCATGCCGTCTAGGCTTTGGTGATGAGCGCCGTTTATTTGAGCATAGACAACTACAATAGGGAATTTAGCGAGTTGTCCAAACGTTTCCTTCTAGAATTCATGGAATCGTACTGCAGTAGTGCCGGTATTGCATCGAGGCCTCGGTCGTTTTTGGAGATGGAGACAGTCGAGCCTAGTCTCGAACGAACATGCGGGAATTCGTCGTATTTTGTTCGAGAATAGTCGCATATGCCGCTTCCCGATTGCAATTGTTTTTGTGTGTCTGGTAGCTGAGAATCATATACTAGACACGCACCGTGCTTTTGCGTCAGTCTCAGAACCTGAAAATGTGTAAGAAACGTCCTTAACCTCTATCCGCCGCAGCAGGTACAATTAAAACATGTGTCTGGGGTCTGTCATACATGGCTTGGTTTTTATGGGCAAAGAATATCTCGGGAGTGGAACACTGAAGGAGATAGGCGGGACTTTCGAACTTGAGCTACTTGAACCGACGAAGGCTAACGAATCCATTGAAGATTATAGGCTCGGAGAGTTGTTACCTGAGTCATATCGATATCTAGGAGATGGTGGAATTGCTCTTGGGACACTGAAATTCAAACCGTTTCCGGAAACATTACGTTTGATTGATGGAGCAACTGGTTCTGGTTATCTGTTGCTTGGCTGTAGCGTGAAAACAACGGCAGTATGCCCCATTTGCTTCTGGGCCGATTGCATCTAAGAAAACTATCGAGGTTCGTCATGCCATCATTTTGCCTTGCTCTCAATTGAGCCTTCCTAGAAAAGGATATGGGGCAGTTACTTATTCGCGTATTTCTTGCTCAGAGATGGATGATTGGCTTTACGGGCGAAATCACGCTCTTCGATTTTTAGATTCCAAGAATAAAGAAGATCCCCTCGCGAGGATTGAAATATATCGTGACACCTATATTAAAATTGGAAAGCTACCGTGAAATCTAGAAACATTGTCTGCAGATATTCTTATTCATACGGATGCGAATGCTCATGCAAAACCTGCCACGGTTAACGTCAGGCAAAGAAACTATTTTGAGGTGCATTCAAATAAGCAGCTATCTGTTGATGAGCATTTACGTATACAACGTGCTTTTATTGCTCTCGTCGAGTTGGCCTGTTCAAGACGTATTACTTCAGTGCTAATCGAAGTTTCTCATTTACATGATTTAGCTCTTTTGCCAGACAAGAAGACCAGATATCATAACTGGAGGAAGGTGCTTACACATGAGTTTGGTTCAAAGAAATATTTAGAACAAAAAGATGCTGGACACCGGGACGTTTTTACTTTTTCAGATATTAGAGATGAAGGAGTTATAAAATGGTTCCATTTACTGGAAGACTATCCTTCGGCGATGTATCCAATGATTAATCTATTTGAAAACGAAGATTATTTAACTCCTGAAATCCAGATACTTCTTTGTGGCGTCGTCATTGAGAATCTTGAATTTTCTTTATCTAAGAAGAAAGCCACTTTTCAAAAGTATGTTGATTGGCTACTTGATGATCTACGAGGAGTGGTGATACTCCATTCCCAAGAGAGAGCTAATTGGGCTAAGGGTGTTGCCGATGCCTATAATGGAATTAAACATGGCGATCACGTTCAGATGTCGGAGCAGAAAAGGGAGAGTTGTTATACGAAACTAAGTTTGTTCTGAGATATTGGCTTGCTATGAAAATAGGATGTAATGAATTGATAATAAAGGAGCATGTTGAAACTCATCGTATTGAATTATCCGAAATAGATTCAATTTTTTGTTGACCTGTGTTAGATAATATTAGATAATCATAGGGCAATGATGCTACCCCTTCTCTAACATGACCTCGTCACTTTCTCGAATTACTTGGTTTATTGCTTCTCATTAGTCTTTGTGCGTCGACTAACTCGCCATTTGAGAGTTGTGACAAATGCTCATTGGATAGATGCCCGTTCCATAACAGTCTGAGTCAGTGACCACGTCACCTGTCAACCGTAATGGAGAATCGTATCTTACGGATGAAACCAGGCAGGGTGCAAGTTGTGCAAATTGCAAGTAGGATGCCGAGAATCTGTAGAATCGCGAACGATTGCCGATAAAGATTCTTTAGCTTGGATAGGTAGTTCCATGGTTGTTTCCTCACCTGTGATACCTTATCTGGATCTGGGATTTGGGAATGAATCGGACTTGCATGCCTGACACGCGTGCTTGCTTTCCATGCTTTAATTGTTCTCATTCATGATTCTCTCCCAGTCCGTTCTCCTGAGTGAGATTCCAACGTAGAGGGTATTTATGATGAGTTATGGTGACAATTCACTGATCCGTTTAGTAGATTGTTGTGACATCCCTGCACGTTGCTAAACATCGGTTTTGCTGAGTGCATCCATGCTTGTGCGGAGGCTGCTTGCACGTCCCGACGGTTTATGTTTATTTGATGGCACTTATGCAATCATTCTTTGAAGGATAAATGAGAAAAGCAAACGTAGAAATTGACGGGATAATTCAGGCAGTAGTGTGTCTTGGGGTTTCTGGCTATCAATGTGTTGCTATCCGTAACCAGTGTAAGATGGAGACTCTGGGCGTTGAACGCATTTTAAAATTTCATGTTTTCAAGGTGGCAAGAACGATGTTCACTGCAGATAAACCCATACGGCATGTTAGTGAAGATGAGTATGGCAGAGAGCGGTACATCGAAAATCTTGCCTACGCTATTGTAACCGGCGACGACTCAGACGGTTTGGTGGTCGGCGTCGAAGGGGAGTGGGGTAGTGGCAAAACCTCCGTCAAAAACATGCTCGTCGAACGTCTACAACAGCAGATGCACCTTCCAAATCGCAGGACTCACATCATCGAATTCGATGCTTGGATGTATTCCAGATCTGGCGAAATAGTATCCGCACTGTTCTCCGAAATATCGGAAGGACTCTCTCCTAGACTAAAGTGGTATCAAAGTCATGGATACGTCTCAGCCGTCGTAAGAGTAAAGCGCTCTTCTCCGTGTTCCAGCTGATTCTCGATATATTAGGAGTTTTGCCCTTACCTATTGGGGTCAATATTTCCATAGCATTCATCTCTTGGGGTTTTCAGAATCTGTCGGAAGATCTGTCATCGGAGGAGTCATCGGATATTGAGAGGAGTCATCGGATATTGAAGCGAGTGCAGTCAATAATCTGCGCCAGACAAGAATCGCTTTGAAACGTGAGTTACAATCTCAAACGGACAAGATCATCGTCTTCATCGATGATCTGGATCGTCTCTTGGACGATGAAGTAGCGTCACTTATGCAAGCCGTGAAAGCGGCAGGAGACCTTCCATGTGTTGCGTATGTCTTGTTCTATGACAAAACGTTTATTGCAGAGGCTCTGAATAAGCCGAGCCATGGCCATGGTGCAGAATTTCTTGAGAAAATCATACAGGTGCCTGTAGCGATTCCAGATCTCTCTCTTGGCGATTTGCGTAATATGCTTAAGAAAGAGATTCTGTGTGCTAGACAAAGAAAACAGAATAATTGGTTAACGGGCAGGGAATTGGATATCTTTGAGCAATGCATTTGCCTGTTTATTCAAGGCAAGCGCGATGTAGTTCGGTTTCTAAATGATTTTCTTCTGTATTATGGGACACTTGGAGATGACGTCGAGTTACTGGATTTGGTAGGTATTACAGCATTGCGAATATTTTGCCCGGAACTGTACCAATGGATAAAAGGAAACCGTGATTTACTAGTTGATTCAGAACCATTAGATGGTGTCAGTTTGCATGATTCAAAACAAGTCAATAACCTTAAACAGGTTGCTGAATCTGTCGATGAAACAAATCATTTTAGTAATGATGTTTTTAATTGGGAAAAATAATTGGTGTACTGTTTCCTGTTGCGTGTAAAGCATTTAACGAACAAAATGGTTTAAGCTTTATGGATGATGTTCCGGATTCATATCGATCAATATGTAAAAATAATTATTTTGATGTATATTTCCGGCTGGTCCAATCAATAGAAGAGATTTCGGAACAATGGTATAAGCAATTCCTTTGTGTGACGAATCTTGATATGGTTCAGATAAATGCTGATCTGCTGCAGGTTGCTTATTCTCCGAAACTACGAGGGAAGGTCGAACGATATCTATGTGAGGATACGCAAAACGGCACAAAAAGAATGTGCATGCTACTTCGTTTCTATCTGGAAAATTTTTTTTCAGTTGGTTTTCAAGCAAAACAGAATGTAGAAAAATTCTTTTATTATTACTCTTTGAGTCTGTTTGGCGCGGTATGTGGAAGAAGATATGTTTCGATTGACATTGAAAAACTTTTGGAGGAATGTCTTTACAGCGAGGAAGAAGGTGCGTTTCCGGCAAACATTTATCTGGCTGTACTATGCGGTCTATGATCCTTACCGATACAGGAGGAAGAGACTTGGCGACGGAATAAGTTATCTGAAATCTGGGATGTGGATGTTGAGCTGTATTTAGGTTATAGAGGTCCGCTGATTTCTGAATTGGATAAGATTGATTGGAAAGGGTGGAATGAACGATTCAGGGAGCGGATTTTGTTCCTCATCAGAAACCGGGTACGAGGCGACTGTGAATCGTTGCCGGTCCATTTGGACTTCTACGAGTTGCGACTGACAATGGCGATGCTGGGGCAGTTATTTGAAAATGAAACGGATAGTTTGGTTGAAGTACTGCGCTCTCTCCGTAGGTATGCCGACGAAGATCAGTTTGTATTCCTTTCCGTGGCAGTGTTGGTGACAAAGCTGGATGACGGTAGTTATTCCGTTGGCGTTCAGGCGGCTAGGAAACTTTTCAAGCCAGATGACTATCTGGACGTAATCGATGCATATATCTCAAAGGGTGTGCTGTGGCGTAAAACCAGTGGGAATCGCAATCAGCAGCTATGCCATGCTGCCTATACCTTTGCGCTCAGAAACATCAATGCTGTAGACCAGCTTGACCCCGTCCTTGTTACTCCTGATCAGGCGAGCAGTATCCTGGAAAGCTGGAAGAATTAAGCTTTGAGAATCGCCTGTATTGACTTGGGTGCGTTCGGCTTTGCATGCGCATCTTCAGAAAGACAAAGACATGGCTCGATGATTTTCGAACTCTTGTACGCTTTGGCCTCGACTCTTCGACGGGTGCTTCGTACCCCGTTCTAAAGCATCATGGAGGGTGTGCCCACGGATGCTTCGATGTGGATTTTCTCGTCATAAATAATGTATGGCGCTGTTTCGATGGGTCTCGTGGCGGAACTCGAAGCCGACTATATCGGTCGTTGGGCTACGGGCCGTTGAAAACGGCTTGAAGGGCGCGCCCCTAGGAGGAATCCGGAGTATGTTTCTCGCAGGCATGAATCCTGTATCGCTAATAAGCAACGTCCGACAAACGGGACTCAGTTTACAATCCCGTTGTGTGGTCTTATTCTGTTTCCTCTGCTGAAACGGTGGTCGAAATCGGCGCGAGCGGTGTGGAGGGGATGCCATGCTCCTGAAGTTGTCGGATCAGTCTTTCTGATATATGGGCAGGCCATTGAAAGTGCGTGATGAAAGAAATTGGACGGACTGATGGCGACAGGCCAGTGGTAACCCTATTAATATCCGAAATGAATGATGTCATAGGGGAAAAATGAGGGTTTATAGCGTATCTCATAGTCAAATTTACGGGGTGTCAGTGAATTTTAGCTCTCAACCCGGGACTATCTTTTGATAGGCATCTGCGATGCAGGACCCGTAAGGTGGAATGTTCTCCCAATGTAATCAGCCTTGATGAAGGTGGGTGGAACCGGTCGCCTAAACCACCAGGGTGGACAACACTGCGACCCTGACCCCGCCCGGGCCCGGCGGGGATC
>OGGM01000993.1_pt1 | contig 12770 bp, 6 predicted proteins | sample 1571251 | NCBI WGS metagenome assembly OGGM01 (sample SAMEA2582076, study PRJEB24529) | metagenome | biome: Human gut stool | place: China | collected 2011 | reverse complement strand
CTCGTATGAATCGACTTAGTTTCTCACGAACTCAGATTTTAATTCTTGTCAGCGTATGGCTAACATTTTTAATTAGTTTTGTTATGCGCTTATCTTGGGCGTCCTTAATGCCTATTGTTAATGAAGCGTTGAGTTTCACGCCTCAAATGGGTACGGCTTATTTATCCGCCTTTTATATGGGGTATGCCATCATGGTTTTACCAGGTGGTATCTTAGCGGATCGCATTGGCTACCGTTATACGATTTTGGTGAGCTTGCTTTCTATGGCGCTCATTACGGCATTGATGAGTACCATCGACAATTACACCTATGGTTGGGTACTGCGCTTCTTATTAGGTATCGTATCTGGTCCAGTACAAGCATCTTGTTTAAGTGCTATTGGGGATTATTTTGGGCCTAATCAACGTGGTGCTGCAGTAGGTATCTTTATGTCCTGTACATCTCTTGGGTTGACCACTGTAAACCTTTACGCACCATATGTAGCCACTAATTATGGTTGGCAAAATGCATTCCTTTTAACAGCTGTATTACCAATCCTTGTTTTCATTCTCAGCTATTTCACGGTTCGTAAACCAAGTGCTGAAATCTTGGCACAACGAGAATCCGAGGCGAGTGCTGCGTATGCTCATGTAGGCGAAAAGACTTCCTTAAAGGAAAATTTGCTACATGTTTTGAAAAATCGCAACATTTGTTGCCTTGCCTTTGCAGGTTTCTTTGCTACAGGTGCTACGTGGGCCGTGGCTCAATGGTCAAATCTGTACATGGTTAAACAGCTCGGCGTTAATGCTATCTATGCAGGTCATGTAATGTCTGCCTTTGGTTTAGCAGCCCTTATTGCAAAGCCGACCATCGGTATTTTGTCCGATATCTTACCGATTAAGAAAAACCATTTAGTAGCTCTTGTTATGTTCTTATTCGCACCAGCATTGATCCTCTTTGCGAGCACTACAGATCCAGATATGCTCTTCATAACAGGTCCAATCCTTGGTATTGGCGCTTTCATGCATAGTGCATTGACCAATGCTCTCGTAATTCAATCCGCAGCACCTCATTTACGTGGTACAACAGCAGGATTTGTAAACTTATTTAACCAAATCGGTGTTATGTTGGCACCTATGATTTTAGGTAGCATGTTAACTGCTACAGGTAGCTATCAATCTGCATTGATGACCCTTGCCATTGCGCCTGTTATCGGTGCTATTGCATTATTCTTTGTACGTCTTAAATAATATGAAAGCATCATACAATAGGTTTATCTGATTGTATCGAAACAAATAAAATATGAAAAAAAGAGACTGAACTAGATCTCCTAAATAGGGGACAGTTCAGTCTCTTTTTGTAAGTTACGAGTAACTATATTTTATGACTATGGTTTTTGTGGTGCATGATAGTCTGGTTGTGGTCGCCATTCACTCATAGGTGTATTAGGATCTGGCATATCTTGATTTTGGATATCAAGAATCCAGTCACTCGGTCTTGGACCTTGTGGAGGAGGTGGAGGAACAGGACCATATACACCTAGTTTAGATGGTGTTAATCGTGGTTGATTAGAAGTATACGGTGATTCTAATTGGTTTAGCGGTTTATATATGCCTGGTGGTGGTTGAACACCAAATAATGGCTTGCCTGCTGTAGGAGCCGGTGCACTTATAGGCTTATATGGACGAGGCGGTACATAGGGATTCGTAGAAGTATATGTAATACGTTCCATTTCCAATGCATTATGTAAAATAAATTGACCTATTTCAGCCACCGGAGATCCCTTTGTAGCGACATGAGCACCTGTAGATAGGACAGAGCGCTGGTTGTTAGCAGCTCCTATAGGAGCACCATTTACTTGGTAGAATTTCGCCGGTGCCACATGCCAATCCATAAGATAAATATCTTTAGATGTATTACCTCGATAATATGTATAATTAGTTGAATAATCGGCTATGATATTCTGATTTTTATACAGACTAATTGTACGAGCATGAAGCGTACTATACGTAGGACCTGCCTGCGCTAAACTGATGGTACTTAAGTCGATATACACAGTCTCTGAAGGGCTATTATAAGCTACTTGGTATTGAGTAGGCTTGTTCTCTAATTCATATTGTGAAATGGCACTAGCAGACTGTAATGTTGCTAATGCTAGTATTAAAAAGGGATATAGTTTTCTCATCTTTGACCTCTCTTATGTGGAATTAGTATACCATAGTCATACATGTAATTCCATGAGAAATGCATATAAAACTCCATAATATGTATATTGTGTATAATCATCTTTTTGTTATATGATTATTGCATAGTACAGGAGGTCTTGATATGGAAATTATCTGTTTTGGCGATAGTATTACCCGTGGTTATGATGTGCCTTATGGCCAAGGGTGGGTTGAAATCTGTGATGCATCTATAGAGAATGTACATTTTACAAATTATGGTGAGGATGGATGCTCTGTGCAAGGCATGATTTATAATATTGAAAAATGGCTGCCTACAGCTGTAGCTGACCCAACGCGTCATATCTTCTTAATGTGTGGCACTAATGATATATTGCAAGGTCGAGATAGTGCGTATGTGTTCAAGACCTTGGTGAAAGACATTGAATTAGCGAGCACAAAGGGGAAGGTAATTATTGGTTTGGAAACACAAATCGATAGTGATATGGATGGGTTAGACCTTGTTGTGCGAGATGTAAATGAACGATTAAAAGCTTATGCAGCAGAGCATGACTTAAAGGTTATAGACTTTTATACAACATTATACGAAGCGGATCAAATCGGCCAAATTGTCTTTGCTGGTGAAGTACATCCCAATGCACGTGGCTATCGTTTGATGGCCTATAAAGCGTTAGAGGTATTTACAAGATTATAATTAAGAACTATATAGTTAGCTAAAAAAAATCCCCGAATGAGATACCTCATTCGGGGATTTAGTGATTTATATAGTCTTTATGTGTGAAGGCTTGTAGCTTTCACCATTATATTTAATTCGTAACGAATTGTAGTTTGAATTAGCGAGTACGTGCGTTAGATACGCGAGCGGATTGAGCGATTGCGTATGCAGTACCTTTTACTAAATCGTAAGCATCAGCAGTGTTGCCAGATACTGTTACAGCAGCTACAGTGTCATCAGTTACTGCGAACAATGCAGTTGCGTAAGGGTGTTGTGCACCGTTTGGAACAGTTACAGCACCGGATTTAACAACGATGTAACGGCCGCCGTTGTTGAATACATCGTAATGAGCAGCTTGTTTTACACCATCATAGCTTTCATTGTAAGCGAACAATGCAGCTACTTCGCCACCTGCTACTTGACCAGTTTGTTGCATGGAACGCAATTTAGCAGCTGCTACAGCTGTTGGTTGAGTCATGTTAACAGTGATACGCAAGGAATTGTTGTTTACAACTGCTTCAGTGATTACGTTTGTAGAGAATACGTTTGCAACGCCGTCACCAGCACGGTTGTAGGAGCTAGCAGTTTTAACTTGGTAGCCGTTAGTGTATGCTGGCAAGTCGTATGTATAGGATTTGCCGTTCAACAATAAGTCGAATGCGTTCAATTGGTTAGTTTTGTAACGGGAAACGTATGCACTGCCGTTGCCATTAGCTGTTACGGAAGTTACAGTTTCTTGGTATACAGGTTGGTTGTTAGTAGCGATAGGATCCATGATTTGAAGACCTACAGCTGTTGTTTGAGGTGCTACAAAGATTGGGTCGCCCAATTCTTTGGATACAGGCATTTGTTGAGCCATGTCACCTGCTGTGTAAGGTACTGCTGGTAATGGTTTGTAACCAGGGCGTGGTGCGCTTGTTACATAACCAGATTGGTACGCTGGTGTAGCTGCTTGAGGTGCAGCGTAAGTATATTGTTCAGCTGCAGCACGTTCGTAAGCGCGTGCGTTAGCATCAACGGATGCTGCGAAAGCAGAGAAAGACATAGTTGTAGCTACGAATACTGCGAAAGCAGCTGCTAAATGTTTTTTGTTCATAATAATTCACTCCTAAATACATGATTTTTTACAAATAACACAAATACTAATCTGTATTATATATGAAATTCCGTCAATTGTAAATAAAATATAAAATATTTTCTTAATTATAAACAAATTTAATCTAATGAGTCAAATATTGTACAATTTGCCTTTAATTACCCCATAATTAGGCACAGAATATCATATTACTATATAATAATACGTAGTATAGTAATATATTATATCGAAAAATTTAGTTTAAATCTATACCTAAGGAAGAAAATTTAAAAATAAGATGAAGTTTATGATTTCTATAAATTGAGATGGTGAAAGTTTCACTAGGGAGGTCTCATGAGTATTAGCGTCTATTATGGACGAGCAGGATCTGGTAAGACACGTGCCGTATATGAACGGATACGTCAAGTTATGACCGATTGTCCAGGGGAACCCATAATCTTACTCGTTCCTGAACCAGCTACGTATCGCGTAGAACGGGAGCTTGCTGAATTTATGCCTGAAAAAGGCTTTACTACAGTTCGCGTCGTAGGCTTTGGTCGTTTGGGGTACCAAGTATATCAATCAATAGGCTCTAAGGGGGCCGGTCAATCAAGCTTATCTAGCTTTGGCCGGTCTATGTTGTTGCGCCTTGTTATGAAACGAAAACAAAAGGAATTAGGCCTCTTAGAACAGGCTACAAAACGTCCTGAGTTTTCTTCTGTATTGCAACAACTCTTTTCTGAGTTTCGTGCATTCCGCGTAGGTCCTAATGACCTAGAACGTGGGGCGGATTCAGTAAAAAATAAAGTATTACAAAAGAAATTGCGCGAACTTGCCATTTGTATGGCCGCCTATGAAGAGGAAATCAGCCGTCATGGGGAGCGCGACATCGATCCTATCATGGAAATTGTTGAGGCTTTACCTCAATCTCCTCTAATGGAAAACAGCCACGTCTTTATCGATGGTTTCCATTGGTTTACGCCTACACACTATGAGTTGATTTATACCTTATTTGATTTGGCGAAGGAAGCTGTTATCACCATCGACTTACCGATGGATCCGAAGGCCTTAAATCTCGCTCGTCGAGGCGAACATCTCTTTAGTCGTCCTTTGGAGATTTACGATACCTTAGTAGCTCGTTATGGTTCTAGTATCAATTGGGTTGGCTTTGATGGCAAACGGGGCCCTCAAATCGTACAAGAATTAGAATCTAATTACTTTACTAGCCCTAGTAAGCCAAATTCTACTGATACTACGATTCCGCTCATTAGAGGCTACAACAGAGAACGGGAAGCCGACGCCATAGCCCGTCGCATCTTAGCTTATGTGGAATCCTCTCCAGAGGCTCGTTACCGCGATGTATGCATCATGCTTCGCGAATCTGAAACGTATGGGGATACCTTGGAAAAGGTCTTTGCTCGCTACGGTATTCCACACTTCATCGACCGCCAATGTCCTATGAAAAATCATCCCTTAGGCGAATTGTTGACGGCTCTCTTTGATATTGTGCGTCATAGTTACAGTCGAGACAGCATGTTCCTCTTGCTGAAAACAGATTTGATGCCTCTTACTCGTGAGGCTGTAGATGAATTAGAGAATTACGTACTCGAGTTTGGTATCGACCATTATAAATGGGAACGTGAAAGCTGGCCGTACTTACGAGGCTTCCACGAGGGCCAAGACGAAGAGAGTCATTCAGATGCACCGCGCAGAGCCCGTGTTAATCAAGCACGACAAACCATTATGGATATTCTATCCCCGTGGTTTGACTTTGCGGCTTATAGTGAAGGCCATACAGGGGCAGAATGGGGGGAGCAACTCTATGGTTTACTAGAAACCTTACAAGTGCCTGAGCGCCTTTATGAATGGGCAAAGGATGCAGAAACTATAGGCAATCAAGAGTCCAAAGCTAGTCATGAACAGATGTACAATGCGGTTGTTTCTTTCATAGACGAAATTTCTATGGTCATGAAGGACGAAGTATTGACCTTGGATGAGATGATGCTACTCCTTGAAGAAGGCTTGAGTGATGTAAATTACTCCATGATTCCTCCGTCCTTGGACCATGTAGTGATTACCACCATCGAACGTGGTTACAGCCAATGGTGGCCTAAGGTATTTGTAATGGGCCTCAACCAAGGTGTTTTCCCACAAAGCATGGGAGATGAAGGTCTTATCAAGGATAAGGAACGTCAAGAATTGGCCGATGCAGGCATTACCTTGGCTGAAGGGGCTTTGCCGAAGGCTTTCAATGAAAATTTCCTACTATACCTAGCTATGACAAGGGCATCTGATTCCTTGACGCTATCTTATGCGAGCTCTGGTGAAGATGGTACAGGCCTTGAACCATCCCTCGTAGTGAAGCGCTTAGAATCCCTCGGGTATGTCGGTAAGGCTGTAGATATTCCGTTATCCATAGAGCCTGATACAGAGACTGACTATGTGTGGCGCCCGCTTCAAAGCTTGTCTTTATTATCTGAGCGTTGGGGGGCTCTCTTTAGTGGGCATGAGGTCAATCCATTATGGTGGGGCCTCTATAACTGGGCTCGTGAAAGCGACACCTACCGACCTCGTTTAGGTGAGGTATCTCGTGGTATTCGAGACAATAACGATGTGCCAGTCATTACGAAGGATTTAGTGAATGGATTGTTCTTATCTAAAGGCTATATGTCTGGTTCTGTGACGCGCCTAGAGCGATACCAACAATGTCCGTTCAAGTTCTATGCTCAATATGGTTTGAAGCTAGAGCCACGTCGTGTGCGTTCCTTTGGTGCTCCTGAAATTGGTACGTTCTTACATGCTAATTTAGAGCGTTTAGGTAATTATCTACTAGAAAATAATAAACAATGGCGTGACCTCAACGAAGAAGATCAACAAAACTTGTGCCGTACTGTAGCGGAAGAAATTTTACAAGAAAATCACAGTGGCGAGGAAACGAGCGATGCCTACCAAAAGGCAATCGAGCAGCGTGTACAACGAACATTACACGTTACGGTAGACCGCCTCGTAGAGTGGTCTAAGCGCAGTGATTTTGATACGAAATACTTGGAGCAAGACTTTGGCCGCCAAGGCGGGTGGGATCCGATTCGTGTACCTCTTGGGGAAGACCGTTATTTGCGCCTCATCGGTCAAATTGACCGCATCGATGAATATACCCGAGACGGTCAAACTTATGGCATGGTTATTGACTACAAATCGGGTGGCGCTCATGTAACAGCCCAAGATGTATACTATGGCCTTAAATTGCAGCTTATGACATATTTATTGGCCTTAGAATCCGCTTATGGTAACACGCAAGGAAAATCTATGGCTCCTGCGGCTGTGGTGTATTCCTATGTGAAGAATCCTAAAATCCCTGCAGGCGCGCCTATATCCTATGAGGATGCAGTAGCTTTGGCTAAGGAAAGCGACGCATGGCAAAATAGCGGTTACTTCTCTGATGATGTTGAGTTGTTAACGCATATAGATAATAAGTTCTTATCCTACGGATCTAAACGAGGTCCATATGTACCGATTGCGACGAAAAAAGACCAAACGATTTCTAGTAATGATTTGCGTAAGGTTAAGAATCCAGGCGAGTTTGATGTGATGTGTCGTTACACCAATCATGTCATGGCTGACATCGGTCGCAACATCGGGGATGGTCAATTCCCAATTCAGCCGTACCAGTTAAATAAGAATAGACCTTGTACATACTGTGATTACAACACTGTATGCCGTTTTGACTCTAGCCGTAATCGATACAATTACTTATCTAGATTGTCCGAAGATGATGCACTAGAACGGATGAAAGAGGTTCTAAACGAAGGAGGTGAAAACCATGGGTGTTAAATGGACGCCAGAGCAGGAGTCTGCCATTATAGCGCCTAAGGATTCGTCCTTAGATAATCAAACCTTGCTGGTAGCGGCAGCAGCCGGTTCAGGTAAAACAGCTGTTCTCGTAGAGCGTATCATTACGCGTTTAAAGGATATGGATAATCCCTTATCCGTGCAAGAGCTCATGGTTGTAACCTTTACAAAGGCGGCAGCGCAAGAGATGAGTGCTCGTATTGGGCTAGCCTTGGCAAAAGCCATGGAGTCGACTGATGATGAGGCTATGCAAGAGCGTCTTGAACGACAGCTTAATCTCTTACCATCTGCGCATATTTCCACGTTGCACTCCTTCTGCCAATGGGTGATTCGTTCCTATTTCTATAAGCTTGATATTAATCCGACGGCTCGTATTGGTAATGAAGCAGAAATGGCACTCTTGCAACAAGAGGTATTAGCCGATTTATTAACTAAATCCTATGAAGAGGGCCTTTATAATATTTATGATTTGGCAGACTTCTTCAGTGATGATAAATCTGATGCAGGCTTAACGGCGAAGATTATGTCCCTATATAACTACGCTATGTCCCTTGCTAATCCTGATGGTTGGTTACGGAAAGCATTAGAACCATATAAAGAGGCTATGGAAATAAACCCAAGCGATACGCTATGGGGTCAATATATGTGGGATCAACATATAGCTGTTATGGACCGCATTCGTGAGCGCTTAGAACGGATGGAACAAATCTTGCTCGATCCTGTGGGACCTCATAAATGGCAAAACATATACGATAACCAATTAGCTGCACTAGGCATGCTTTCAAATGCTCAAATCTGGGACGATATGGGAGAAGCTTGTAAGCATATGGATACCTTTATTAAAGACCAGTTCCGCATGGGCTCAAAAGAGGCACAAGCCTTTGACCCTGTATTGGTAGCTGAGTTTAAATCCTTAGGTGCTCAAAATAAGGATGACCTTAAAGCCATGCAAGCAGCAGTGTTCACTGTGCCAGAAGCTACCTTACAAGAGCAGTTCAAGGCCCAATATCCTATCATTGAAGGTCTTGTGGAGCTCACCATTGCATTCCACCAAGCCTATCGGGATATGAAGCAAGAGCAAGGCATTATGGATTTTAGTGATTTAGAGCATTTATGCTTAGCCCTTCTCGTTGAGCCTGGCACAGAGGATGATCCTCAGCCGTCTGACGTGGCGAAGGAGCTGCAAGATACTTTCAAAGAAATCATGGTCGACGAATACCAAGATACGAACGGCGTGCAAGAGACGATTATCAACTTGATTTCTCGCGTCGATAATCGGTTCTACGTGGGCGACGTGAAGCAGGCTATTTACAGTTTCCGTATGGCCGACAGTTCCCTGTTTATGGAGAAATATAACACCTACGGCGGTACTGATGCGGTAGAGCGCCGTATTGATTTGGCGAAGAACTTCCGATCTCACGAAAATATCTTGGCTGCCACGAATTTCTTGTTCTATCAAATCATGACGGAAGAGGCGGCAGAGCTAAATTATACTGAGGCTGAATCCCTCATTCCTGGCCGCATTGTAGAGGATGCGCCTGAGGATTGGGTTGGAGGCGACGTGGAATTGCAGCTTTTAGATGTGAGCAAGGATACCCTCGGTGCTAGTGAAAGCGACGAAGACGAAGGTGATGACCCTGAGAATAACGAGCGAGAGCTAGATTTTATCATTCAAAAGATTAAGGAAATCCACGCTGCTAAGAAGCAGGTGCAAAATCCAGATGGCACATTCCGTCAAATCGAGTGGCGAGACTTTGCTATTTTGCGCAGATCCTTGGCTGGTTGGGGCACTCGTGCTGTAGAGGCTATGCGCCAAGCAGGTATCCCTGCGGTGGTAAACGAACGAGATGGCTACTTTGAAGCACAGGAAATTCAACTCTTATTAGCGTTGCTATCTATCATAGATAATCCAGAACAAGACTTGCCGATGGCGGCGGTATTGCACTCCGGTCTCGTTGGGCTTGATGCAAACGAGCTAGGTGCTTTGCGCCTATCTGGCGAGGGCTCTTTATGGTCGCTCATGCCAGCCTATGCAGAAGAGGCACAAGATGAGCGTTTATTATCCTTTATTGGACACATGGAGCGTTGGCGTACCTTGTCACGTCGTCACGGTGTGACCGATTTATTGTGGGATATTTACGAATCCCAAGATTATGTAAACTATGTGGGTGCCATGCCAAATGGTCTTGTACGCCGTGCGAATGTTCTCGCCTTATACGACCGCGCTAAGGGCTATGAGGCCTCTGGCTTCCGTGGACTCTTTAGATTCTTGCGTTTTGTTGAAAGCTTGCGCGACAGCAACCAAGATATGCCTCTTGCCAATGTGGTAAGCGAAGCGGACAATGTGGTTCGTCTTATGACCATCCACAAGAGTAAGGGCCTTGAGTTCCCTGTTGTATTCCTATCTGGGATGCAAAAGAAATTCAATATGATGGACCTTCGTTCTGAGCTCCTTATCGATAAGAACGCAGGGCTTGGTCTTAAGGGCTACTTCCCAGACATTCGGGTATCCTTCCCGACTATGCCATGGTTCTATGTGAAAGACGTAAAAGAGGCAGCGCTTAAAGCAGAGGAACAGCGTATTCTCTATGTAGCCTTAACACGGGCACGAGATAAATTATTTATGACAGGCTTTGTGAAAGGCTTTAAAAATTCTAAGGGCGGGTTGAGCACCTTAGGTGAACTCATTAAAAATGCTGCCTCTGTAGAGGGACAACAACTACCTACAGATATTATTACCCAAGCTAATACGTATTTAGAGTGGCTCATTATGGGCTTTGCTCGTCATTTAGACGGCGGCAATCCATTGCGTGTAGCCATAGAGTACGAAGGGCCTACCTATTTTGACTTACCGGACAAGAAATGTCGTATCAAGGTTGAAATTCACGATGGCTCTCTTTACGGTGATCTTGATTATAAAGCAGATATTGACGAAACCACTATCAACAAGGTGCGTGAGTTAAAAGCTGTTAATGCTGTAGAATTACCACAGGAAATAGTAGACCGCTTTAACTATACCTATCCGTACAACGATGCCACACGACGGACTGCTAAAATCTCTGTTAGTGAATTGAAACGACGATTCCAAGAACGAGAACTAGAAGCAGGGACTATTGATACCCTTAATACACCTGCTGAAGTAGTAGATATGGTAGAGGCTGGTGCTCAACGAGCGGTCTCAGATACTATTCTAGGTCAGGCAATCAAGCTAGATACAGAGGAATCTAATGCTGCAAATAGCAAGGATATTAATAATATCACGGATGATGAGGCCAATTTTGGTGTACAAACTGTTTCAGTTTCAGCCGATGATTTAGCGAACTCCGTATTCGGTCGCAAGCCGCAAGCATTACAGTCTGAAGAGGATGTGTTAACAGGGGCTCAATGGGGTACCTTAATGCATGAAGCTATGCAGTGGCTTCCTCTTACTAAGTATACGCAAGCGTCTTTAACAAAAGAGCTTGATGCACTTGTAACGAAAGGGACTTTCACGGAGGAAGAACGAAATTTATTAAGCGATACGAGTCTTTATAAATTCTTCAGTTCTGACCTTGGAAAGCGTCTCATCAATGCTAAGCGTATCGAACGAGAATTGCCGTTTAGTATGCTCTTTGAAGGAAAACGCGTATATGATACCTTAGAGGATGGCGAAAATCTATTCCTTCAAGGTATTATCGATACTGCCTTTGAAGAGGACGGCGAATGGGTTCTCGTAGATTACAAGACGGACCGCGTCAAATCTGGGGAAGATCTCATCAAGCGCTATAAAATACAAATGGACCTCTACAAAGAGGCGTTACAGCGATTGACGGGGATGCCGGTAAAAGCATGCTATATCTATAGCTTCCGCTTGCATGATGCCATCATTGTAGATTAATTAATATAAAAAGCTCTCTATCCATGGATAGAGAGCTTTTGTATTAACTGTCTAATTATTGTATATACTACATATTGTAAGTATGTTATAAGTCGATATGTGGTAGTTTAGGCAGATTCAAAGCCTTTTTCTTCTTGTGTTTTGCTGGTGCGAATACCTTTAGTACACGCGGCAACACTTCGATATCTACTGGCATAGATGGACCTTGATCACCGTCCATATTGGTTGGTAAATCACCAATATCAGATAATAGTTCAATTTGAGCCTTTTTCACAGTTAGTGATGTTGTATAACGAGAGTTATAGATGGCACCACTGAGGATAAGCGGTAATACGCTGAGAATATCGAGGATAAAGTATTCCTTGAAGATGATGATACGCATATAACCATCATCTACAGAGGCTTCCGGCATAAAGCGTTCAAAGCTAGATACTACATTGGTAAGCAATGCAAGAACGAGAGGGGATTTACAGATGAAATCGTCGTCCTCAGTTTTGATGCGGTATGTATAGTCCTTTGTGGTAAATAAGGCTTGGCCTGCACGCAAGAAGTAGGCGAGAGGGCCTAAGATACTTTTTTCCTTCGGTGTAACCTCTTCGATTACTTTTGGAATCACACCGGCTGCGATATTATTACAGAAATATTTATCGTTACAACGGCCGATATCAATGGTACGAGTTTGATTGATATCAATGCGTTTGATTGCTTGTGTTGGATTTTGGTGAATGCCAAGGGCACGAGACATATCGTTAACAGTACCTACTGGTATAAAACCAAAGGTAGATTTGAAGCCACCTTGGGCAATACCATTTACGGTTTCATTTACGGTGCCATCACCGCCCATGCAGAATACAGCATCGAATCCGCGTTCGCAAGCATCCTTTGCAAAACGTGTAGCATCTCCTTCACCGGTGGTGAATTTGACCTCAATCGTTTCGAATAAGGTGCTCAATTTCCATTGTAAATCGAGGGCATACCGGCGCGCCGCACCGCCACCCGATACAGGGTTTATGATTACCAAACAACGGCTCATGATATAACTTCCTTACTTTCAAAAATGAGATATAGCTATTATCTATCGTTAAATTGACA
>OGGM01000989.1_pt1 | contig 12846 bp, 9 predicted proteins | sample 1571251 | NCBI WGS metagenome assembly OGGM01 (sample SAMEA2582076, study PRJEB24529) | metagenome | biome: Human gut stool | place: China | collected 2011 | reverse complement strand
GGCTTATCCCTCCCTTCGATGACGAAGAGAGGCCCAACCTCGTCTAACTATCCTAAGTTTATTATATGACGAACTAATATACGATACAACAAATATTGTATTATACAAATATACTAATAAAAGCCGAGTTACTCAAATCGATAAGTAGCTCGGCTTTCAGATTTTTAAAAGGCTAAAGAAGAAATAAGAGATAGTATGCCAAATAAAAATGGAATGCCAACAGCAATACAATAGCCAAGTAATATAGCAAGATAAATTACTAGGTATGCTTTTACCAAAAAATCTAACCCCAAGAAGATAACCTTGTAAACAAATGCCTCTCCTTTCTTAGCGCGAAGCCAAACTTTAGCTCTATAGTATATTTTAGGTTCATCAAAGGCTGGGGATAGTCTTTAGACCATAACCTGAGCCACGGTATACAACATATATTACCAAATAAAAGTATCACATATAATTTTAAATCCCCTAGTGAATTGGACTCTAATGTAGGATTATAAGACATCGTAGAGAGGAGCCCAAAAGAAAACCCTATATAATAACAAGCAAAAGCTTGAAATGAGGCACTAGTATAGTTTTAATGACTATATAAGTTTACCCGCTACATCTAACCAATCTTTAACCAATTTATAAACAATCTAAATAGGCACAATCCTATTCGCATAGGTATAGTATGCGAATAAGGTCGTGCCTATAAATCATCTTGCTACTCAACAAAAAGATCTCTATATATTCTTAACAAGTTTTCATACTCTGAGCAATTCATAAGCTTTTGCTTTAAATTTTTTCCATACTTATAAAGAAGATTTAATAAGTCCAGTTCATTTGCTTCCTTCAAAACAGACTCGATATGATTAAACTTCTCAACATCCTCACTAGTTAGATGGAATATATTGGGTTCTAATACAAAAACATGATTAAAGATATTATCTAATAAATCACGTCTCCGTCTATCAAAATTAAAATCCCGATCTTCCATATATAAGTCTAACATCTGATTCGCTCTAATAGAGGATTGATTTTTTAATATTGATATTTTCTCTTCAATCGGACGATTTCCCAAACTATTATTCAACACCTCACTAGTCAATGTTAAATTCCATAGGAAAATGCTTGGCTCATGTCCATTATCAGATATTAAATGTTCAATTGTCATTTCATCCATCGAAATACAATTATCAATTTGCACTAAATTATATACATTTTCTAAAATAAACCTAACTAACTTAGCATTTCTTCGCAAACTATGATCAACATTAGAATATTGAAAAGTTCGGTTGGTTGTAAATACTTGTGATAAATCATATCCCTGAATATACTCTTTACACTTAAATAATAAATCAGTAAGTATAAATTTAAAGTGAGTCTCAGTTTTGCAATGATATATATTGTATGATGCACTTGATATTAAAGAATCTGTTTGATTAGATGTTTGTCTAGTAACATTAAAATTGAAAAAGAAATTTCGAATCTGTAATATAGCATTATCAGCTAAACTATTATCTATTATGTTTTGATTAAGCAGAACATAAATAGCAACAATTAAAGATCTAACCTGTTGATTATTCTTAATTTTAAAATATTTAGTTAAACTATTATGCTCTAACCCACTAACTAACTCTTTATACCTTTCAGAGAACTCATATAACTTATCTAAAAATTCCCCTAATTCTTGTATATCAATTTCGTCTTTTATAAGCCGATAAACAGAATCCTTATTCTCTGCATTTTTATCAATATAGCACTTGGCGAAATGATGTATCATATAGTCTGGATCATTTAGTATGTTCGCATTATCTAGTATAACTCGCCACTTTCTTTCAGCTTCATCAATAAATGAACCTGCTCGTGGTTGAACATATTTCATAATATGGTTTTTCAGTAAATCTATTTGTCTTAATTTCTGTCCTCTGGCATTCAAAACTTCAAAAATATTATATATTTCCTCATCTTCCCCTGAAATTATTTCAACTATATTAACCGATAAAACCTTATCCAAAAAATCACTTATATAACTAAAGTCTTTATCTTGTAAAAGATTATCAAAGTACGAAAAAACTTTAATAAGTTTATTATTCTCGGGAATACTCTCATTATTCATAGATTTATCTACAAGCTCTTTTATTGAAAAATCATATAAGCTATTATTAATAACTGGTTCTCGATTATTATCACGAGATAAAGAAGTCAGAAAAGATTCATATATATATTGGGCTAGATGATTAGCGTCTTCTGTTCCTATACGCCTATAATTCCTATATATACAAGTTAATATAATATACAAGGTCATTAGCCTTTGTTGCCCGTCAATAATCTCATAAACTATTAACCCATCTTCATTATTTGACTTATGGTTTAGAACTATGGTTCCCAAAAAATGTGACCAAGGAATTGAGTCTTGATTCTCTAATGTAAACCTTAAATCTGTCCACAACTCTTTCCAATTAACTACAGTCCAGACATAGTCACGCTGATAGCGTGGAACTATATATCTCGCTGCACGTTGAAAAATATTAGAAACAGTCCGATTCTCAGTTGTGAAAGCCATTTTATTCCCCCCCTAAAACTATGATTAACCCCTTAATCAAAATTCTTAGTCATTATATTCTTATTCTAGGTTCTCTAACAAAACTCCTCTTTGTATTTTTCTAAGTTTTTATGGATAATTAAACTATACTTGATATATACACCGCAAGTAGTAAGGGTGATTTAGTATGTGTCTCTAACTAGTTTGTAGTTTAGGAGGTGGCATATGGAATCTTTAACTATTATATGGGTTATTGTTTGTGCCTATTTATTACTGAATTTATTGGTCGGCGTGTATTGTCATATTCGTGTAAAAGATAGTACTGACTATCTACTCGCAGGTCGTCGTATCGGGATTCTTATGACGGCAGGCACGTTAGCTGCTACAGAGATCGGTGGTGGGAGTACCGTTGGTGTAGCTGCGAAAGCGTATGGTTCTTGGGGTTTATCTGCAGGTTGGTACGTAGTTTCTGCAGGGATTGGGGTTATTCTTGTTGCTTTCATCGCACCACTGTTACGACGTGCCATGGCAACGACCGTACCGGAGATCATCGGTCGTCGCTTTGGTGGATCTAGCCATCTCATAACATCTATTCTCTCTATGCTCGCAACAATTACCTTGGCAGGCGTACAGATTACTGCAACAGCAACCATTATTAGCGTTCTTACTGGGCTTTCAACAGAGCTAGCCATCCTCATTTGTGGCGCAGTACTCGTAATTTACACCATGTCCGGCGGCATGTGGAGCGTAACAATGACAGACGTTATCCACTTCTTCGTTCTCGTTGGGGGCTTTACCCTTGCTGTACCGTTCGTACTGCACAATGTAGGCGGCTGGGAATCAGTTGTAACGAAATTACCACCTGAACAGCTGGGCTTCACAAAGGTTGGTTGGAAAACCATCATTGGCCTTATTATCATGTACTTCATGACCTTCTCCACAGGGCAAGAATCAGTACAACGGTACTTCGCAGCAAAGAATGAAAGAACCGCTGTTCTCGGTTCTATCATTTGCGGTATTATCATGGCTCTATTCGCCTTTGTTCCTGCCGTATTAGGCCTCGTAGCATTGGCTGAATTCCCGAACATTGAAGCCAATAATGCAGTGGCAACAGTAGCACTTAACCTCATGCCTCCGATTATGGCAGGCTTCGTTATGGCCGCTGTCGTATCAGCGACGCTTTCATCAGGCGCAGGCGATCTCTTAGGCGCCGCAACTGTATTTACCAAGGATATTGTGGAACATCATTTTGGTAAAAGCCTCACCGATGCTCAGCTCACGAGATATAGCCGTCTATGCGTGCTATTCCTCGGCATTATCGCTATCGTTATCTCTCTCGTAAGCAAAGCCATCATTCCAATGCTCGTATTTGCTTTCACCATGAGATCCGCGGGCCCATTCGCTGCCTTCCTACTAGGCCTCACATGGAAAAATGCAACAGCTGGCGCTGGCATTTGGTCCATCGTGCTCGGCTCTATCGCAGGCGTATACTGGGAATTCGTGGGCAATCCATATGGCATTATGTCCATCATCTTTGGTTCCATCGTCAGCCTCATAGTCTTTGTAGCTGTCGTATGCATTGAAAGAGCCATAGGTAAACCAACGGCTCCACCGGCTATACCAGATGATTTAAAAGAATAACTTAAAAGAATAAGGTAAGAGAACGTTCTAAAAGAGTTCTCTAAGAAAAAACTCCTATCGGTTAAACCAATAGGAGTTTTCTTATTTTATAACGATATCCTTAAATTATGTGCCATACACACATTCATCATAATTTGACGATATATCATAACCTTACTATAATATAAGTAGATAGCCAGACGAGTAGTTGCGTCAGGCTCATCTCTAATAACATATAAACATGTAGAAATGGCCTTTTCGTTTTATCTAATTTCCGAAGAAACGAAGGGCTATTTTGCTATTTCTAGACAAATAAGCGCTACAAGTGCTCCAAAGGATATCATAACTGATAAAATCCCAAGGATAATCATAATGATTTTATAACCACTCATAAGCAACCCTCCCTTCAAAAACGAAGAGAGGCCCAACCTCGTCTAACTATCCTACAATTATTATATAGCGAACTAATATACGATACAATAAGGAACGAATAATAGAAATATATAGATAAATGTAGCAAAGACCGCACCAAAAGGTACGGTCTTTTTCTTATTTCTCCAGTCTTTTATTCCTAGCTTGTCTTAGTTGCTTCGCATTTCCAAAGTCTAAATATTCCATTATATTGCGTAGTTCAATATGACTATACTTATTTTTACCATCTTCATAGGTAAGGAACATATAATATTCATACTTATCATCTTTTATTAGTTGGTAAATACGAGATTTCTTACCTGGATTATATTGATCTAGAAGAAAAGAGGGAACACCATTATTCCATACTAAGGCGCCTTGCAAAGGTACATCTTTCATTAATGTTGGGTTCTTTTTATAGAAAAAATGATCAAAAACAGTCTGGGTATACAAACGTATAGGTTCTTCTTTACTAACTAAAGAACTTCGCGCAACGACGAGTTTCATACCATCCCCAACATATACCCGACCTTGAAAATCATCACTTTTATCCACAATATCTAAAGTCATTCCCTTAGGTAGTCGATAGGTCAGATTGTCCCATGTAATAGTATCACTAGTATTATCTAAATTCTCTAATGGTTGAATAGAAGGAATTACAAAATTAGCCATTGTAGATTCTAACTTTTTTGTAACGGGCTGATTCTTGTTGCCTAAAAATGCCATATACGTCTGATTTGGGTATTTATCGAAAGTAACGGCAGCATACATTACAGGTAGATTTCCATTCGCATATTGCTCTCTTATTCCCCAATAACCTTTACTAAGGCCCGGATACATAAATTCCCCTTGCCGTTGAGCCTTTTTATTAAATCCTGAATCTTCAACTCGTTCATTAGCACCTACTAGCCCCGCAATAGCATAACGATCAAAAACATACGAGCCTTTACCCTTTTTATTTAAGTCCTCAAAATAACTTTCTACCACGGAAATAGGCAATGTCACTTTAGCCTTATAATCACCTTCGTGCAATAAAATTACAGTAGATTCATGCGTAATTAAATCCAAATACTTCGCATAGGCTTTTTTTAATTGCTCTGCCTTCTCTGCAGTACCTTTTTTCTTAAGAACCTCTCCATCAATCCGCTTATTATACTCTTCCATTTTCTTAATGTGATCAGCAGTAGTAATATTACGAGTCTTATCGTAACGATAGTTCTGATATGCATTATCTGGAATACTAGCGTCAGCCCCCGGTACAGGTGGCTGCCCTTCAGGAACAGTATACTGTGCCGCATCAATAGGCATAGTGAAAGCTACTGCCACAGCTAAGCTCAACAAAGTACTTTTTAGTTTCATACAACACCTCTCAAACAACAATAGACACGTTCTCTCATTAGTATAAGTATACTATATCCTCGAGAACGTGCCTATTATTGAGCCTTTTATAGTTCACATATTCTATTATTGATGTATTGTATTTGCTTCTAATATCAATTTAATTCCAATATGAACAACGAAGCACCATTTAGAATTAGTGAATAAGCAAAATCGCAATTGTACTTGTAATGAATGTAACGATTACAGGCACGCTTGTACGTTTTACGAGGTCGAAGCTGGAGATATTTGCGATACCGGCTACGGCGATCATAACAGCACTGATTGGGCTAAGTAGACGGCCTACGCTAGCTGCATTTTGCATACCAAGAAGGATTGTTGTAGCATTGCCACCTAAATCAGCTGCAAAGTTAGGAACTAGAGGCGCAAATGCGAACATAGAGGCAACGCCAGAGCCCATTACAATGCTTAGACCTGTAATGATTGTAGATACGATTACACCTACTACATCAGCAGAGATAGCAAGACCTTGGATTGCTGCAACGAATTCTTTTACGATACCCAAGGAAGTTAAACCGAAAGCGAATGTTTCGCCCGCAACGATCAATGTTACAGTATTTGCAAATTGGTCGCCCATACCTTTAAAGAAGGTTTGGATACTAGCTGCCATTTTACGGAAGTCACGATGACGAATGAGTTCGCAGCCCATAGCGATGAATAAGCTAAGGAACATCGCAAGGTTTACGTTCATTTTAACACCTTGAATACCATAGTCGCTGAAACCAAGGATAAAGATTAATGGCAATAATGGTAAGAAGATATACGGTAATGGACCTACTTCAAGATCATCAGATTTATGAGACTCAACGTATTCCGCAGGAACATGACCAGACTTTTTATCCAAATATTTTTGCCATACGAAATGAGCAATAGCCGCCATCAAACCACAGATAATATATACTTTCAACTGATACCCAACAAAGTATTCATGAACAGGCATGTTTACTGTTTTAGATACGAGTAATGTAGTAGCAGATGCAGGACCGATGTCGAGCAAGTGACCTGTAGCAACGGCTGCGGCAGCACCGACTGGGCTAACGCCTAAACGCACAAGAATTGGGAAGATTGTCACCATCATGAGCATTGCAAGACCAGAAGCACTTGGAATTACAAGAGACATGAACATATTGAGAATAAAGGTAAGCGCCATTACAAGGTACGCAGATTTCATTTTACCAAGTGGTTTAATAGCTGTTACAACGAGGCGAGAGCTGGCACCAATGTGGTCCATGTACTTCGCAAAACCAGTACAAGTCATAATCATGAGACCAAGGTTCGCCGCATCTTTGGCAGTGGTAATATTAATGAATTCAAAAGCGTCAAAGAATAGAACCCCTGTAGCTTTTTTTGCTTCTACAAACGATGTTGTGTAGCCTAACAAGTACGCGGCGAACATCATAATAAGACCGCCCAACAACAATACGGTTTGTGCTTTAAACTTCTTAATAACAAGCGTTCCCGTTATAGCAATAACCAATAAACAAACTAACAAATTCATACATGTTCCCTCCATTTACAACACAATACTTAGAAGTTTTCCTTTGCGTGTTTGAAATCTTCTTTGATTTTTTCTAACAAGCCTGGCGTTTCAAGGATTTCTTCTACAGATAAAGCAATGCCCTTTGCACCATACATGATAGCATCCTCAGCGAGCTGGCTTTTACCATTGTCTAACCATTCCTGAGAATGACTAGTTACACCCTTGCCTACGAATTTCACGCGCAAGCAGGCACCTGGCACTCGGAACGTAACGCTAGAGAAATCGGTGGATCCCGTCACCTTACGAGGCTCGGAAATCTCTGGAGCCCCTACTTTTTCTGCATTTTTTAAAAGTATATCGTTCAAGGTTTGTACATTGACTTTGTTGTCGTACGCCTTTACCTCTTCCCATTCCATGGTAGCGCCTACCTGTAAAGCGGCCCCTTGCGCTACATTTTTCACGCGCTCCACAATCTCATCGAGACGAATGCGACTAGAGGAACGAATATACCATTGAGTACACGCATAATCTGGAACGATGTTCGCCGCTTTGCCTCCGTCAGTGATGATACCGTGCATGCGAACCTCTGTCGGCACATGCTCACGCAAGTACTCCATGCCATTGAAGAACAATAACACTGCATCTAAGGCACTGATGCCCTTCTCCGGAGCAATCGCCGCATGAGCAGACTTGCCATGGAACTTGATATTCACGAGATTTAGCGCCAAGGACTTGCCGTCTACCGTCGTCGTGTCACTACCGTGCATCATGAAAGCAAGGTCTAAATCATCAAACACGCCTTCGCGAGCCATAACGAGCTTGCCGCTTGCTGTTTCCTCTGCAGGTGTACCGTACACAACTAATGTGCAAGGTGTTTGCAATGTACGTTTCAAAGCAATCGCCGCCGTACAGATGGATGGACCTTGTAGATTATGACCACACGCATGGCCCAAACCTTCAAGGGCATCATACTCGCAAAGTAGGCCAATCTTAGGACCGCCACCGTTTACGTGGTACACCGCTCTAAAGGCTGTCTTAAGACCACTCACCTCGCGGTCTACGGTGAAACCTTCCTTCTCCAACAAATTCGTCAACAACTCATGGGCTTGGAACTCTTCGTTCCCGAGCTCAGGATGATCGAAAATAAAATCATTCAACTCCTTCATGGGCTGTCTTAATGATTCGATTTCTTGTAAAAGCTGACTCATTTCTACCTCCAACATACACACTATAAAAACATAAATTTATATACCTACCAATACAAGCCTTATGAAACCTGTATCTAATAACCTGTTTTTATTTATCTATCTTTCTATTTATTTGTCTATTAATGTATTAATAATTGTTCCGTATAATGGAACGCTATTCCATTTAATAAGTAAAAAATAAATTTATAAGGTCGCTCCCATTTGTTTGGAAATAGTTTGACCTAATGCCATCATGACAGATAGATACTCTTTGACTCGTTCTTCCGTATAGTCCCCTATAGGACCAGAAATTGTCATCACCGCCTCTAGCTTATTGCCAAAGGAGAAGATAGGAACTGCGATGGATGCCGCATCAGGCACTCGATTGCCTCGTGTTACCACATACCCATCATGACGAATTTGGGAGCTTTCACCAGCACTCATATCAGTATCCTTGAAGTCCCCTAGATAGGCCCCAAAAATCTTGCCGGCCGCCCCTTTAAAGATAGGGTACACCGTGCCAATCTTAATGTCATGACGCAACGGCTTGTCCGCCGCAACACGCTCGATACAGATGCGATAATCGCCCTGCGCCAAGAACAAATTCACAGACTGCTGCAACTGATCGCGGATAGCCACCATATACGGCTGCGCAATGGCACGCACATCCAAAGACGTAAGAAAGGACTTTGCCATGGGCAAAACACCCCAAGACAACTGATACTTCTTGGCCCCATTAAACTCAACCCAATGATGGGCCTCAAAGGTCTTGAGCAACCGATGAACCGTCGTCTTCGGCAACGCCGTCGCATTCGCCAACTCAGTCACACCAAGTGGGCCCGCCTCTAATAACTTGAGTATCTCAATACCACGCTCTATTGATTGAACCATATTCATATCCAAAGAAACGCATTAGCCCAATGTGGGCTAATACATTTCACTATTCTATTAAAACTAATAACAATATATCTAATGTATTTGATTACACATAATACCTCCGAACGGCATGCTGTGCTATTAACTCATTATAAATATAACAATAACACATTCATGAAAAATTTAAAAATAACTAAGATGCATAACAAAAACTTGATAAATTCTACTAATATTACCAGATAAATTTTTAGTCAGTTAAATTTCCACACATCAACGCTTCCATCTACAACCTGCCCCGGTACAACTATCATAAATCGCTTGAACATATACAATTAGGAAATGCGATTAAATTAATCAATTACTTGATTTTCCATACAAATCAATAACATACTAAAATAAAAGATAATACTATACGTCTTCTGTAGGGAAAAAATAGAGAAATAATATATCTAGAAATCTTAAAGCTTCTTTAGGTTATCATAAAAATACCGCCTAGCATTTGAGCTAAGCGGCAAAATATAAAATAATACATATTCCATCGTTTAAGTGAAAAAATCTATATAGACATTTTTATATTAACTATGTGACTCCTCATATTTTTTCTTTAATCGTTTTCTTAAATAAACAATAGATTTTTTCGTTACATTTGTGATATGAACATCTGCACTAAAAGCACGCTGTGCACGCTCTACATAATCATGAAAATTTCCATTATTATTTGCAATTACAGTAACGTGTTTTTTACTACTATGTTTACGTCTATATGACTTCATTCCTTTATAAGTAAATCTATCAAAGACCTTATACAAAGGAATCTTTTTACTTTTAACTTTAGATCTCTTTGGATGTGTAATACCATTCTGTCGAGCAATTGCATGCGCAGAAACAGCCATTTTACTAAAGTATCGTGACAAGGTTTTAGCTCTTACAAATATCTTCACACCATCATAACTAAATCCTAAATAATTAATTAAAGTACTATCATGAGTATGTGTTTCAGGTTCAGAATCATCAAGAAAACTCTCTGTAATATTATTTATAGAACAGCCATCAATTTTGAAAATTTGTCTTTTTTCATCTTTAAGAGTTAAACCTTTTGTATTACTAACATACTCACGGATTCTATTTGTAATCTCAACAATTCCATATGAATCTTGAATTTCAGGAAAAATAAAAATAAAATCATCACTATATCGCTGATAAAATCCATTTACACTCTTTGCTAATTCATTTAGTGCCTTGTCAAAATGAATCATATAGATATTTGATAATACTGCGCTAATTGGTGTTCCCTGTGCGACCCCAACAATGCATTTATCTTTATGAATTTTAACTTTATTAATCTCCAATTTTCTTATATCTAAAATACGCCCATTATTAAAAGTATCTTTATTAACTATTCTACGTGACTTATCAGTATGTTTTAGTTTATGTAAATCTAAAATATCGTTTAACTCAACATATGTGGCTCTAGTTATATTCTTAAAAACTGCGTACATATCAGGACTTAATTTATCTTGTCCCAAAACAAGTTGTAAACGTTCCTTTAGACACTTATGATTTAAGTTATCAAAAAAGTCAGTAAAATCACCAATAATCACATAGGCTTTTTTATATGTTCTTTGACAGACACGAATAAATGAAAATGCATTATTAGCAAAAGTTATATTATTTTGACCGGGCTTATTATTTCTATAAGCTACTGATACACTATCAATACCATTTTCTATTGTATAACTATTATAAAATTTATTAATTAAATATGCGTAATATCTATATATCCATGAATCAATATGGGCAGCATAAAAAATATCTCTTTTCTTTTCAGTATTAACTTTTGCCTTACCTTTATATTTTATCCACTTAGGTTTTGGCATTTCAAAATGAATTAATGGATAAAATCCATGTTTTTGAATCTTGGAACGATCTAAAATATAATGTCTAACACTATTATAACTAGTCCATAAATCAAAATGATTATACTTACGAGTAATGCTTGAAACACTTTTTTCCCATTGATCTAATTCCATTTTAAATTCTCCAATTGCAAAACCCGTAAACATAAAGGCTTAGTGGAATAGCTTGTCTACGGGTTAACATTTTTACACTATGCTGTTTTAGCAGTTGTCCACTATAAGTTTAAAACTGCAATATATGCTACAATAGAAGAGGGACTAAAGATGATTCTTCAGTATCAACCAATTGCTACATTATTAATAGTCATTACTTGCGTAATACTACAAGCATTAGCTTGTTATGCATACTACAAGTTCAAAGGAAGAAATAAATTATTCTGCCTCTTGACTGAAACAATGCTCCATTAAGACTGCTCTTAATGTAATTTAATTATACTGTAGATTTATTGTATTATCAATACTATAAAGTAGACTATACCACAAATAATAAATTTATCTTTTCAAGTTCTTCATACTACAAATTTATTTATAATAATATACAATATCACAATAATAAAATTAAAACCTATCATAATAAACAAGGGACTGCAACTAGAATGTAGTAAAACCACATCCTGTTACAGCCCTTGTTTTTAATATCTACGTTTTATCTTTACTGCTCCCGCAGTTTCATTTATTTTCTTATACGCCTACCCTCCTTTTCCAGATTTCTCTCCACCCTCCTACTTCTACTTTTCACCATCCAACGAGTTATCTTGTTAGGTCTCTCCAGGCGATAAATAGTTCGGCCACAACTTGTGGGTTTTGGCTGAGTTTGATGCGGGCCAGCATTTTGCGCACGTAGTTACAGTGTTCTAGCATAGCTTCGTTCAGCTTGTGTTTCACGTGGTGTGGGGCTTGGTACACCAAAATGGGTTTAAAGTCGCCCACGTGAATGTAGCTCGTATCTGAATCAGGGCCATCGGTGACGATGTACTGATAAGGTATCGCCACGTTAAAGAGTCCGTACACCACGTCCTTGCCGATAGGGCGCCGACATTTAATATGTCCAAAGGTCAAATGCGGGCCATAGGTCTTAGGCGCCGTATAGCTGCTGCGCCGCCCATCGCTAGTCATGATGTAATTTGGCCTCAACCCTTCTTGTAAGGCCAGCTCTCGCAGGATGGTACGAATTGGCAGATGTACCAATTCTTGACGACCATCTACGAAATAGCACATCGTGCTGTCCCCACCGCCAGGTTCATAGGTAGGAATAAAACAAACAATATGATTCTTTGGATTTGTATAGATCAAATCCAAATTCTCTCCCTTAGATAGCCAAGTGGCCACCGCTACTGGTACTTCATTACATGTCATCATAGGAATTCTCTCCCCTCAACTTAGGAACATTCCTTTCAACAATACAATGAACACGTGTTCTGTGAAAGCAGATTC
>OGGM01000985.1_pt1 | contig 12886 bp, 9 predicted proteins | sample 1571251 | NCBI WGS metagenome assembly OGGM01 (sample SAMEA2582076, study PRJEB24529) | metagenome | biome: Human gut stool | place: China | collected 2011 | reverse complement strand
TACAAAAAAGCAGCGTTACGTGATCTTTCCCTGCACTTCACCCTAACTTTAATTTAACTTCAAGAAGTATTAAGGCCTCAATAGCGAACTTAATACTTCTTAAAGAATATCACTCCTGACCAAAATCTTTCCACACTAATGCATGAGACTTTGATTTATCACCCAAAAATTTACTTACATCTTTCCAAAGTAAAGAATTGCTATCGGTCGCAGTGACTATTGCCTCTATAAGCCCTGTAGCTACAACTGTGGCCAATTCATCATCAATCGAGACCATACCATCTTCGACATGTTTAAATATTTTTTCTCTTTCAATATCACCCATTTCATAAAAATTTTTTACAATCGTTTTTCCAATCTGAGAGAACAACATAACCACCGGTGGAGTTTCTGGATGCCAGTATTCATTAGCTAATGAGACTGTCTCAGACAAAACAGTGGAAAACGATGCCATTTTTTCTATATAATTAGCAATATATTGGTTCATTACTTGCCTCCCAAAGCATTCTGTAAATCCTGAAGAACGTTTTCTGCTGCTGCTCGATCCCCTGGAGATGCTGTTGGATTCTTATCCAACCAATCCTGTAAAGCCCTTGTATAATCCTGTGCTTTCAATACATGTCCTCTACCACCAACTTTTTCACCTGTGGCCAATTCATAACGAACAGCATCTGCTGTGCTTCCACTTCCTACTTTTGCATTTGGCCGATAAAGATCGTCTATAATATTTTTCAAATTTGAATCTGTAACGTCAGGTTTTCCCATCTTCTGTCGCAATTCATCTTTATACCGTTCATGCTGCATACGATCTCTTGCGCTATTCTCATCTTCTGGTCCCCATCCTCCCGGGCTTCCCGTACTGCCACCACCCAGGCAGTTCTTCTCTTCCTCCGTCAAATCCTTCCCGACATTTGGATTCTCTTTTGATGAATCATCATTTCCAAACACGCTGGAAAAAGCACCATAGGGATCTCGCCAGAATTCCATTTGACTTTGTGCATTTAATAATTCGGCTTCACCCTGCATCTCCATACTTTTCTCAATCGCGTCCCCAACAGCCTCGCGATTGTTGTATATTATTATACCACCACCAATAACCACCGTACCGACTGCCGCACCGACTAACATCCCCGGAGGGCCTCCTACCGAACCGATCTCTGTACCTACTTCAGAACCAGTTCCCATGGCAGTTAATGCTCCTGCGCCCAACGCCGCACTTAATCCCAGCGGATCCAGCCGTTGCACCGGGTTCAGTGGATACGCATACAGGTTCCATCCCCCCTTCAGCCCAATCGGATCCTGGGTGATATACCTCCCCTGTAGCGGGTCATAGTACCGGTGACGGTTGTAGTACAGCCCCGACTCCTCATCATACTGCTGCCCCGGCAGACGGAGTGACTGTTGAAGGTGCTGCGTGCTTTCCTCTCCCAGCAGGTTTCCCCACTCGTCATACTCCCCGCGCCACGCCGTTTCCCCTTCCGGGCTGATAAGCGCCTGCGGCAGCCCACGGTGGTCACAGTGGTAAAGATGAAGTTTCCTCTCCGGGATGTATTCCGCCTCCAGTTGCGCCGCCATCTGTTCCGCCGTCAACCCACACTGTGCAAGCCACTGCTGGCTTTCTTCACTCACGCTGCCCTGCCGCAGTTCCCGCTCCAGCCTCCCCAGCATCACCGCCAGCTCCGCCGGTAGCGTCACACCCGTGTCCTCCTGCAACACCTCCGCCAGGCTACGGTGCCGCGCCTTCGCCTGTTCGCCATTCTCTGTTTCGATTCTCAGGAGCGGCGTGAAGCTCCCCGGCTGGTATACCGTCTGGATACGCGTGGTGTCGGTCTGTACCGTCGTCAGCCTGTCGCCGTCCCACCCGTACCAGGTCACCTCCGGTTTACGCGACAGCGACATCCACCCCGTCAGGTCACGCTCCCGCCGCCACACCCGTTTTCCCGTCCGGCGGCCCAGCGGGTCATAGAGGTAGCGGCTCTCCACCTGTGGCTCGCCGTGCTGTATCCGCGTGTAGAACACCAGGCGGTGCTGGCTGTCGTAATGGTAGTGGTGCGTCCGCTCGTCGTGCATCCGTATCACCCCTTCCGGGATACGGTCCGTCTTCTCCGCCAGCCTGCCGTATTCATCGTAGCGGTAGACATAGTGCGCATCTTCCGTGATGCGGTTATCCGGCCATGCCGTGAGGGTGCTGTCCGGGTGCAGTTCCGGGTCCGGCAGCCGGTTTCCTGCCGGGTCCGTCGCATACGGGATATCAATGTCCAGGTTCGCTGCCGTGGTGTGGACGCCCGTCAGCCTTCCCGTGTCGCTGTAACGGTACTCCCGGCTCTCCTGCGGGCCGCTGATGCGAATTAGCTGTCCGTTGTCGTTCCAGTCGTAGTCACGGTCAAGCTGCGGAAGGTTCAGGTGCCTGCTCCGGAGCTGGCCGCTGGTATTCCAGGCGGTGGCAAGCTCATATGCCTCCCCGCCGAAGCTGCGGGCCGTCTCACGGTGCAGCCGGTCCCGCGTGTACTCGACCAGTGGCGTACCACCCAGCTTCATTCCCGCAAGATAACCGCTGCCATACGTCAGCCACTCCACCGGCGGCAGACCGTCCGGCTCCTGACGGGTCGCCAGCCCCTGTTCGCTGTACGCGTGCTTCGTCTCATGCTCCCACAGCATCTCCCCCGTCTCCGGGTTCTCCACCGTCTGCCGTTCGCCCGTCAGGCGGCCTTTATCGTCGTGGCCGTAGTGGACCGCCACACGGTGGCCTTCGCTGATATGGCTGATTTCTGTCAGCCAGCCGTGCTCATCATACTGCCACTGCTCCGCCGGGTCGCCGTTCACCGTCCGGTGCGTGATGCGGTCCGACGCATCGTAATGCCAGAGGGTGATAAGTCCCTCGTCTTCACTGTGGACAAGCTGCCCTGTGGCGCTGTACCGGTAACGCTGCGTCCTGCCGTCAAAGCCGCGCTGCTCCGTCAGCCTGTCCACCGGGTCATACCGGAACGTGGACTGGCTGCCGTTCTCGTTGGTCAGCACGGTGATGCGCCCGGCAGCGTCATACCCCATGCTGCGCGTCAGACCGCCTTCCGTCACACTCACCGGACGCCCGCGTTTATCATATTCGATGGTGCTGCGTTTACCGTCCGGTGATATCGTTGCTGTCAGGTCGCCTGCGGCGCTGTACTCATAACGGGTTTCACGCCCCTGCGCATCCTTCTGACTGACCAGTTGGCCTCGCGGGTTATAACTGCTGTAAGTGCTGATGCCTTCCTCCCGGTGAACGGCGATTTGTTGACCGTACCGGTCATACTCATACCGCGTCATGTACCCCGAGCAGTCCGTGAAGGCCCGAAGCTGACCGTACCGGTTTCGCGTTATTCTCCGCGTCACCCCGATTCCGTCTTCCACCGCGCCGGGCAGGCTACTGCGGGGGGAGTCATAAAACCAGCGCGTAATGTTACCGTTGCGCGAGATCTCTTCTGCCAGTCGGCCCTGACGGTCATATTTCCGGCTGCTGCGTAAACCATCCGGATATGTCACTGAAGTCAGTTGCAACTGGCTGTTGTAACCATACCGTACCGTCCTGCCGTCCGGCAGTATCACTGAAGTCAGCTTTCCCGACGCCATATGCAGCCGGTACTCCGTCCGCCGTCCCGCCGCATCCGTCTGCGCCTTCAGCCTCCCCCGCCTCATCATACTCGCTGCGGGTGATGCTCCCGTCCCCATACTCCTTCTTCACCACCCGCTTCAGGCCGCCCTCGCCCTCCGTGTACAGCACCTCCCGCCGGTTCAGGCTGTCCGTGATGGTCACGCGGTCCTGCCCGTACTCAAAGCGGTAGTCCAGCCCCTCCGGGTTGACCTGCTCCGTCACCCGACCGGTATCATCATACCGGTAGCGGCTCTCCGGCCTCCCTGCATAATGGTGCGCCACCATCCGCCCGGCGTGCTCCGCATCATAAGTAAACCCGCGCACCTGCGTCCCGCTGCGGTCATACACCGCCCGCAGTTCTCCGCTGGCCGTGTACGTATAGCGCGCCAGCGGCGCAGTCGGCTGTTCATCCGGGTATGCCGGGTCGTGTGTCAGCCATACCGCCTCCAGCCGGATACCGTTATCGGCACCGTATTCTGTACCGGCGGGCAGCGTGTCGGGGAAAACCTGAGAAGAGGAAACAGAACGGGGACTGGCCGGAGAAGATAAAGAAGACTCGCGCTGTTTACGGAAGGCTTCCGCCCGCTGCGCCTGCGTGCTCAGCGCCAGGTGAAAACAGCGGCCCGCGCCGTCCGTCCCCCCCGTCACCGCACCCGCCACGTCACCCTCTGCCGCCCGGTGGAAGGCCAGCGTCCGCCCGAAGCCGTCCACCACGCCCGTCAGCACCCGGTATGCGGGCGGCTCCGGCGGCAGCACCTCGTCCGCCCCCGGCACCCGCTCCGGCCAGCCGAGTATCCACCACGGCCCCTGAAGGCTGTTTGTCGCCAGGTACACATGCGGGCTTAAGCGGAGACTCTCCGGCAGCACCTGCCAGAGCGCGCTTAGCGGCTGCGAACTGTGCTGCTCCGCCACCCCGCCCCTTGCCAGCCAGAACGACTCGCTGCGGCTGTAGCTTATCTCGCCGGGAAACAGCGGCTCAAAGTGAATGCTCCTGCCGCCACTGTCGTTGAGTATCAGTTCCCGCTCATGAACCTGTAAGCGGATATCGAAGGGCGCTTTCCAGCCGGGACCAAACACCCCCACCGGCGCGGGTGTCCTGGTCCGGTAGCTGCTGTAGGCGCGGGAAAGAATAAACGGCAACGGGCCGGGCAGCGCAAGATCCGTCTCGCCCGGCAGCACCTTCGCACCCAGTAGCGGGTTCACCGGGTTACCCTTCTGCTCCTCCACCGGGCTGTTGGGACACACCGAGCAGGCCACTCCCGTCGATCCAGTCCCTTGCGGGTCATATCGCCCTGTCGCGCCGCCGGTTTTCCGCTCATGGTTTATTCCTTAAATTATTTATGGTTTTATTCTGAGTGCAATCCATACTGATTCATAACCAGTGAATAAGATTTCCCCGAATAATCTATATAAATTAGCGAAGTCCTCTTCACTAATTAACCGTAAAATCCCGTACCAATGAAATATAAAAATAACCACCCACACAAATTTATTGCAAATATTATTTATTATTGTATATACATCATTCACTGAACGTTCTCAAACTGCATACCTTAGAACCATCAATTAAAGCCACAACAAAAAAAATCGATTACTTTATGTCGCATGACAAATATGAATTACATATTAATCAACCTTAAAAACAATCATCTCTTATAATTAACAGCATACCATGAGAAACACAAAATCAATTTACCATGCATACCAGGAGCATAATTAACCTCTCACCGCAGGGCGAAATCATGAAGGCCCGCAGCCAGCAAGGATTAGAGAAAGGTATTCATTCTTACGTCCTGCCCGCTTTTGCTTGCGTTTAATACCCGCTTTAAAGCTATTCTCTGCGGTCAGTAAATTCATCGCGATATGTCGACAAACTGCCAGATTTTCTCCCGCTTCTCCACGAACAATCTGGCATTCATCTTCCCGCATCCCCATATCAAGTCGCCAGTGCAGTTGATTTTCTACCGACCAGTGTGCTCGTGTTGCTTCCAGGAGTTCTTTCGCCGTAAGCGTCACCGAACTTATGTAGTAGCGAAGAATACACTTCTCTGATTTCACCGCTGTTTCTCCTTCCTGTCTGCTCGCCAGCACTATTCCTATCGTGCTCAGCTCTGACCATTCATAAGCTAAATCACCCAGAGCGGTTAAATCATGGCTCACAATGCAGCATCGTGTATCTTCCCGTCCATGCCCTTTTTCCTGCGTGCTGTAACTGTCATACCTCTCACCCAGCCACATTGTCGGCGAGTACCCGTTATCAAACGCCTCCGCTAATTTTCCCTGATTTCCTTTCAGCGCCAGCAGGTAACCGGCTTTCTTTTTCAGAATTTCACGGGCGATTATATGCTGGCAACCCATTGCATCCAGCGTGACCAGACACCCTTTTAATTCCAGCAACTGGAGCCGTTCCGGGATCGCCGTTATCTCATTCGATTTTGCCCCTGTTTTCACCTGCCCCAAAACCAGACGATTTTCTGCGCTAAAAGCACTGACCCTATGGATCACGGCATTACGTTTCGATTTATCGTAAGTACCCCGTAATGACTTACCATCAATCGCCACAACAGAGCCTTCAGACAACGTGTGACAGTCCTTCATCTACTGGATAAAAAGGGGCTGTAATTGTTTTGCTGAAATCATTCCCATCACTCGGGCAATCGTGTGATGGGAGGGGGTGCCATTTTCAAAATCACCATACAGGCGTAACCATTCCAGATGCTCCTCACCAAAATCAGCAATTTCTTCCCATCCTTCAGCGCCACCGATAATGGCGGTGATCGTCAGAAAAAGGATATCCGCCAGGCTGTAACTGGTTTTCCAGGACTGGCGATAATCGTGAATAATTGAAATTTGATCCAAAAGGCTTAGTCCGTTCATGGTGTGCTATCCATCAAAAAGAAAGGATAAGATCACACTGAAATAAGATGGTCAAATTGATCGAAAAAAAAGATCAACATGATGGGTTTTACGATAAAAGTAATGTCGCGATTTAAAAATTCATCATTCACCAAAGTCTTGTGGGGCGCGGGCTTTCATGCTTTTTCCCTGATACGCTACCGCTCTGCCCTGATAACATGATCTGCACGGCGCTATCATATCGACATATTTCTCTACATGCGAAAGGATGTTTTATTTTCGGATTATATTAAATTGATATTTCATATAAAAAACGAGATTACATAAATCATATAAATAATTGTACCAACTTTAATTACCATTCATAGCAAACAAATGGATGTCCAGTTAACTACGCCAGTGATTTATTAACATTAATCTCCGGCATTATTGTTAAATAATGGCATTCCTTTTTAGTATTTCTTGTAACGTTGGTATCGGACATACAGCATCAGCAATCGCACTGATATTCGCGGCATTATCTTGAAACCATTCATGCCCCGGTCCCCATATGCGCATAACGCAGAGATAAGGGTAGCTGATCGCCAAACGCATAAGGTTCAGCAGTGAGCTACGAATTCAACCAGATATAAAACGATTTTCGATATTCAATAACATTCTTCTTTAACTGTTCGGGTGCGTCAGGAGCCCAACGCTCAGGGTAATCGGCGAAAGTGAATGTTGGATAGACATTAGCAACCAGCCAGACCAATAGCCGTTGAAACTGCTGACGTTCGGCGCGCCCAACCGGTGGCGCAAGGTCCGGGCGACGATCGAGAACCATCAATGCAATCGCCGCTGTCTCCGTCATAATCTCGTCATTTTCCAGCGCCAGTGTCGGAATCTGACACAACGGGTTCAGGGTTTTCAATAACTCGCGTGAGGTTCCCTCGTGGTCAAAACCACTGACATCAACGAACTGATAAGGAATATCAGCCAGTGTTAGCATCAGCTCACTGATTGTAGAGCCCCATCCGGGTACGCCATACACCTTAATCATATGCCCCTCACAATCTTTTAAAGATTAAGTGTAGGACAGTACACAGGTTAACCAGCAAAAGGATTTGTCATTTTTTCGTCAGTTGTATTATTCCCCTTCAGGATTGTAAGGGGATGTTTTGCATCGTTTATCGATAACGGGTAGGATGCTGCGCCGATAGTTTTATACCCATAAAGAATAATGGTGATAACTATCATCGCCAGGATGAATAAACATTGTTCATGGCAACTTATATGACTTTTTCATTAAAGCAATCAGGGAGAGCAATGAGTAAACACGACACCGACACTTCAGATCAACACGCCGCGAAACGCCGCTGGCTTAATGCCCACGAAGAGGGGTATCACAAAGCGATGGGCAATCGCCAGGTACAGATGATCGCCATTGGCGGCGCGATTGGTACGGGTTTGTTTTTAGGCGCGGGAGCCCGACTGCAAATGGCGGGGCCAGCACTGGCACTGGTCTATTTGATCTGCGGCCTGTTTTCATTTTTTATTCTGCGTGCATTGGGTGAGCTGGTGTTACACCGCCCTTCCAGTGGCAGTTTTGTCTCTTATGCCCGTGAGTTTTTAGGAGAGAAAGCCGCTTACGTTGCAGGCTGGATGTACTTCATCAACTGGGCGATGACGGGGATTGTCGATATTACCGCCGTCGCTCTGTATATGCATTACTGGGGTGCGTTTGGCGGCGTGCCGCAGTGGGTCTTTGCGCTCGCTGCGCTGACCATCGTTGGCACCATGAATATGATCGGTGTGAAATGGTTTGCCGAGATGGAGTTCTGGTTTGCGCTTATTAAAGTGCTCGCCATTGTTACCTTTTTGGTCGTGGGTACAGTGTTCCTCGGTAGTGGTCAGCCGCTGGATGGCAACACCACTGGTTTTCATTTAATTACCGATAACGGCGGCTTCTTCCCCCACGGTTTGCTGCCTGCGCTGGTGTTGATTCAGGGCGTAGTGTTTGCTTTTGCCTCCATTGAAATGGTGGGTACAGCTGCCGGAGAATGTAAAGATCCGCAGACCATGGTGCCTAAAGCCATTAACAGTGTGATTTGGCGTATTGGCCTGTTTTACGTCGGCTCCGTGGTGTTGCTGGTTATGTTATTGCCGTGGAGCGCATATCAGGCGGGGCAAAGTCCGTTCGTGACGTTTTTCTCTAAACTGGGTGTGCCATATATCGGCAGCATTATGAACATTGTGGTGCTGACCGCTGCCCTCTCCAGCCTGAACTCAGGTCTGTACTGCACCGGACGTATTCTGCGCTCAATGGCGATGGGCGGTTCCGCACCGAGTTTTATGGCGAAAATGAGTCGTCAGCATGTGCCGTATGCCGGGATTCTGGCGACACTGGTTGTGTATGTCGTCGGCGTATTCCTCAACTATCTGGTGCCGTCGCGCGTATTTGAGATTGTGTTGAACTTCGCGTCGCTGGGAATCATCGCCTCATGGGCGTTTATCATCGTGTGCCAGATGCGCCTGCGTAAAGCGATTAAAGAAGGCAAAGCCGCGGATGTCAGTTTTAAACTGCCTGGCGCGCCCTTCACTTCCTGGCTGACATTACTGTTTTTGCTGAGCGTCCTGGTGCTGATGGCGTTCGATTACCCGAACGGGACTTATACCATCGCGGCGCTGCCGATTATCGGTATTCTGCTGGTTATAGGCTGGTTTGGTGTGCGCAAACGCGTTGCTGAAATTCACAGCACTGCGCCAGTCGTCGAGGAAGATGAAGAACAACAGGAAATTGTGTTTAAGCCTGAAACGGCGAGTTAATTGCAAAATTGCCCGGCTACGTGCCGGGCAAATTCAAATTACTGACGAAGGTGCCGGATACGGCGTGATAAAAGTCAGGCAAGTCTCACCGTTTTCACCCTCGCCATATCTATTACAGCGCAATACGAATCACATCATCCGGCTGGGTTGCTTCCTGCTGTTTAGTGGATTTTTGTTTCACACTGACATACAGCGTTTTACCATCGGCAGACAGCGCCAGGCTGTTCGGATGAGTCGGCGTATCGAACGTTTTCACCACTTTATAGCTTTTCGCGTCAATCACACTGACTTTCCCTGCCTGACGATGCGTTACGTAGGCTTCATTACGCGCCGGGTTAAACAGCACAGCCAGTGATTCCGGTGCCGCAACCTTCGCCAGAATATTGCCATTACGGGTATCGACCACTAACACTTCTGCGGCTTTAGAATCGGTGATAAATGCACGCTGCCTGGCGGTATCAAGGCTAATGTTGATAAAGAAGTGCTCTTTGCCGTCATCCAGCAGCTTTTTACGGCTGAGGATTTTATTGTCGGCGGTGTCGATGGTAATCAATTCGCCGTCAGCGTTAGTGGTGTAAAGACGTTTGCCTTTGCTATCCAGCGCCAGACCGGTACTCATTTTACCGGTGTTCTGGATGGCGGTTTTCAGTTTGATATTCTCGCCATCAACGACCCAAATCACGCTCTCTTTACCAATACCACTGATGTAAACGGTGTTCGTGGCATCATCAGCTACCAGCTCACGCGGTTGCAGCGGGCGCACCTCTTCCGTGCGCTTACGATCATCCAGCACCAGACGGCCTTTCACTTCGCCCGTTTTGGCATCTATCGCCGTGACCGCGCTGTTTACAGTGTTACCAAACCACAACGTCTGAGTCGTGTTATTGATGGTGGCACCAAACGGCTTGAGATCGTTATGGATCGCCTGCGTCACTTCCAGAGTAACCGGATCAAGACGATAAACCACGCCGCCTTTATCCAGTTTGCGGCTTTGCGAAGTGGCGAGCCACAGCGCGTTCTCCTGCTGGCTATAAGCCATTTCGTAGGCACCTTTACCTACCGCTTTACGCAGCATTTCTTCTGCAGCCTGCGTACTGAATGATGAAGCAACAAGCAATGAACCTAACAGTAATGAACCACGCAGGCGCGATGAAAACAGATGACGTAAATGCATGACGACTCCCTTTGATGAACCGATATTTTTGCTGCTTCACAATGCTTCGCTAAGCGTAATCATCGTTACGCTCTTGTTATAAATGGGAATGGTAATCATTATTTTCTCAAATGTGGAGCATTTCTTGCCGTTACGACTACAATTTTCTCAATTACTTAACGTATCGTGCCGTTTCGTTTTCCATATATTTACAATTTTATTACCATGGCGGCGTTTTCCCATTCTTAACTTGGCTTTTTTCATGAAGATTTTTTCCGTCCGACAGACCGTTTTGCCCGCACTGCTTGTCCTTTCCCCCGTTGTTTTTGCCGCTGATGAACAGACCATGATTGTCAGTGCCGCACCGCAGGTGGTTTCAGAACTGGATACCCCAGCAGCCGTGAGCGTGGTGGATGGCGAGGAGATGCGCCTGGCAACACCGCGCATTAACTTGTCCGAATCACTGACCAGCGTGCCTGGTTTGCAGGTACAAAACCGGCAGAACTATGCGCAAGATTTACAGCTGTCGATTCGCGGATTTGGCTCCCGCTCCACTTACGGAATTCGCGGTATTCGCCTGTATGTGGACGGTATTCCCGCCACCATGCCCGACGGACAAGGGCAAACATCCAACATCGATTTAAGCAGTGTACAAAATGTGGAAGTGCTGCGCGGCCCCTTCTCTGCTCTGTATGGCAACGCGTCTGGCGGTGTAATGAATGTCATCACCCAGACCGGACAACAGCCACCAACCATTGAAGCCAGTAGTTACTACGGCAGTTTTGGCAGCTGGCGCTATGGGCTGAAAGCAACAGGCGCAATGGGCGACGGCACTCAGCCTGGCGATGTCGATTACACCGTCTCAACCACGCGCTTTACGACCCACGGCTATCGTGATCATAGTGGCGCACAGAAAAATTTAGCCAATGCCAAACTGGGCGTACGCATTGATGACGCCAGCAAATTAAGCCTGATTTTCAATAGTGTGGATATCAAAGCAGATGACCCAGGTGGGCTAACCGAAGCAGAATGGAAGGCGAATCCGCAACAAGCGCCACGCGCTGAACAGTACGACACGCGAAAAACCATCAAGCAAACTCAGGCTGGGTTGCGCTATGAACGTAGCCTGAGCGCACAAGATGATATGAGTGTGATGATGTATGCCGGGGAGCGAGAAACGACCCAGTACCAGTCAATCCCGATGGCACCACAACTTAACCCGTCGCATGCGGGCGGCGTGATTACTCTGCAACGCCATTATCAGGGGATAGACAGCCGCTGGACACACCGTGGCGAGCTGGGCGTTCCGCTCACGTTCACTACCGGCCTGAACTACGAAAACATGAGTGAAAATCGCAAAGGCTACAATAACTTCCGCCTGAATAGCGGCGTGCCGGAATACGGGCAAAAAGGTGAGTTGCGCCGTGACGAACGCAATCTGATGTGGAACGTCGATCCCTATTTGCAGACACAGTGGCAGCTGAGCGAAAAACTGTCGCTGGATGCTGGCGTGCGCTACAGCTCCGTATGGTTTGATTCCAACGACCATTACGTTACTTCGGGTAACGGCGATGACAGCGGTGATGCCAGTTATCACAAATGGCTACCTGCCGGTTCGTTAAAATATGCAATGACCGATGCCTGGAATATCTATCTGGCAGCCGGGCGAGGTTTTGAAACGCCGACGATTAATGAGCTGTCTTATCGTGCTGACGGTCAAAGCGGTATGAACTTTGGTTTAAAACCATCCACCAACGATACAATTGAGATCGGCAGTAAAACGCGTATTGGTGATGGGCTGCTTAGTCTCGCATTGTTCCAGACCGACACCGATGATGAAATTGTAGTCGATAGCAGTAGCGGTGGGCGTACGACTTACAAAAATGCCGGAAAGACCCGTCGTCAAGGCGCTGAGCTGGCATGGGATCAACGTTTCGCGGGAGATTTTCGTGTAAAAGCGTCCTGGACCTGGCTCGATGCGACCTATCGCAGCAATGTTTGCAATGAACAGGATTGTAACGGTAATCGGATGCCAGGGATCGCCCGTAATATGGGCTTTGCGTCGATAGGTTATGTACCGGAGGATGGCTGGTATGCAGGTACGGAAGCGCGTTATATGGGCGATATTATGGCAGATGATGAAAATACGGCCAAAGCGCCGTCTTATACTCTCGTCGGCTTATTCACCGGGTATAAATACAATTACCACAATTTAACTGTGGATTTATTTGGTCGTGTCGATAATTTATTCGATAAAGAATACGTTGGTTCTGTCATTGTCAATGAGTCAAACGGGCGATATTACGAACCTGCGCCCGGGCGAAATTATGGTGTCGGCATGAATATTGCATGGCGATTTGAGTAATTACCTTGATGCCCGGTATTTGCCGGGCATTTAATTGTGCACAGAAAACCCCCAGCTAGGCTGGGGGTTCCGGAAA
>OGGM01000984.1_pt1 | contig 12888 bp, 9 predicted proteins | sample 1571251 | NCBI WGS metagenome assembly OGGM01 (sample SAMEA2582076, study PRJEB24529) | metagenome | biome: Human gut stool | place: China | collected 2011 | reverse complement strand
GATTTCCTAAGAGTTGGATTGTTATTAATAGGTATAATACTTACTGCTAGTAGCGTAAGTGTGAGTGGTACTATAGGATTTGTAGGATTGATAGCACCTCATATAGCAAAGAGTTTAGTTGGATATAGACATAAATTAGTGATTCCATTAAGTGGATTAGTAGGGGCTATACTTTTAGTAGTAGCAGACATTATAGGTAGAACTATAATTGCACCAACAGAAATTCCTGTAGGAATAGTAACGGCTATTGTAGGTGCGCCATATTTCTTATATTTATTATTAGGAAAAAAATCTAATTAGGAAGGTAGTGAAATTAATGAGTTTAGAGATAAAAAACTTAGTTTTAGGATATGAAGACAAAAAAATAGTTAACAATATAAATTTATCTATACCAAAAGGTAAAATTACTATCTTAATTGGTGCAAATGGTTGTGGGAAGTCAACGTTACTTAGTGGTATGAGTAGATTATTAACACCTAAAGAAGGAAGTGTATTATTAGATAATATATCTATACATGAGTATAAACCAAAAGAATTAGCTAAAAAACTAGCAATATTGCCACAAGGACCAATAGCACCAGAAGGTATAACGGTAAAAGAGCTTTGCTATTTTGGTAGAAATCCATATAAAAGCATATTTGGCACAAGGTCTCAAAAAGATGAAGAAATGGTTAATTGGGCAATTAGAGCAACTGGTCTTGAAGATTTTGAAAATAGACAGTTAGATTCTTTATCAGGAGGTCAAAGGCAACGTGCGTGGATTGCCATGGCTTTAACTCAAGATACAGATGTACTTTTACTTGATGAGCCTACAACATATTTAGATTTGGCTCATCAAATAGAGATTTTAGAATTATTAAAGGATTTAAATAATAAAACTAAGAAAACAATAGTTATAGTTATACATGAGTTAAATCATGCGGCTAGGTATGCTCATAATCTTGTTTGTATGAAACATGGAAATATATACTCTCAAGGGGAAGTAGATGATGTATTTAATGAAAATATGTTAAGAGATGTTTTTGGAGTAGATAGTATAGTAATTTCTGATCCAATTACGCAAAGACCTATGTGTATACCAAAATAATAAGGAACTACTAAGTTTGAATAAAGTAGACCCTTTGTCAATGGAAAAAGAAAAAACACATAGCAAATACACAATCAAAAGCTGATTTCTAAATTGAATAGGAGTCAGCTTTTTGTTCCCTGGAAAAATTACATATCCTTTATACATAGTTTAAGACGGTATGAGAAGATACATTATGAAGTTTACTTATAATTATTTTGAATTAAACAAAAGAGAAACAAATTTAAAAATTATTTAAAAAATGTTTATGTAGAAAATATAGGGGTATATTTATAATATCTAAGAAATGTATACAAGATACATATTAAGAGGAGAGAGTAATTATGTTAAATCAAAAAACAATAGATATAATAAAAAGTACAGTACCAGTATTAAAAGAACATGGATTAGAAATAACAAAAACTTTCTATAAAACAATGTTTGCAAATAATCCAGAGGTAAAAGAAATGTTTAATATGGATAAACAAGAATCTGGTGAGCAACCAAAAGCATTAGCAATGACAGTATTAGCAGCAGCTCAAAATATAGATAATTTAGAAGCAATATTACCAGCAGTAAAGAAAATAGGAAGTGTTCACGTTAACTCATATGTAAAACCAGAACATTATCCAATAGTAGGTAAAAATTTATTATTAGCTATAAAAGAAGTTTTAGGAGATGCAGCAACAGAAGAAGTGTTAAATGCATGGGCAGAAGCTTATGAAGTTATAGCTAAAATATTTGTAGAGGTAGAAAAAGATATTTATATAGATCAAATTTGTAGAGATAATCAAATACATCAAACATTATAGTTTATAAAAGGGCCCCTTAAGACTTTGATAATTTTATCATTGCTAAAAGGGGCCTTTATTAATAATGAAGTTAACAAATGACTGAAAAGATAAGGACTTTCACGCATAATAATAAATATAATAATATGGAATATATCACTATATTTACAAAAAAATAAAAAAAATATACAATAGATATACTGCCTAGAATATTCAATTATATATTTCTAGGCAAATTAATATTATGGGAGATAGAATATGAAAAAAGTAAAACTAAAAAGGTCAATACTAAGCATTATTTTAACGATGATACTTATCATGAATAGTGTTGTTGTTCCAGTATATGCAAGTAGTGTAGTTTCGTATAATTCGCGAAATACTTTTAAAATCAGTTCAGCAAATGATTTTCCTGAAAACATAGAACAAGGTCAGGTTTACGTTTTAACAACTGATATAACCTTAAATCAAGGACAACAGATAAAGAATCTAAGGGGAACCTTAGATGGTAATGGTTTTAACATTACACTTGCAGACAAACCGCTAGCAAATAATGTATCTGGTACTATCCAAAATTTAGGAATAAGTAGTTCAGGTACAATAACAAGTGAAGATACTTTCGGAAGTATGGTAGTAACACTTAGTGGTACTATTCAAAACTGTTACTCTGTCGCATCAATAAAATTAAGTGGTTTTTTAGGCGAAGTAGGTGGTCTTGTTGGGACATTAAGTGGTGGATCTATTAAGAACTCTTATTTTGCTGGTACAATTGACAGTTTCATGGCTGGTGGTTATGGAGGTTTAGTAGGAATTAATAATTCTGCTAATTCTGTGATTTCAAATAGTTATTATACTGTTAATAGTATGATGGGAACAGTAAGTATGATTATGCCAAAGCCTCAAGAAATAAATTCTGGTAAGAAATCAGAAAATGAATTAAAGTCAGGTGAAGGAATATCACTTCTTAATACAAGTTTACCTGAAACAGGATTTATTTGGACAAGTCCATCAAATGGGGAAAATAGAGGACTGCCAACTTTAAAAAAAGGTAAAATTGAATCTACACCAGATGTAGTTGATAAGACTAATCTTGAAAAGTATATCAATCAAGTAAAAGAGTTAGAGGCAAATAAAGAACAATATACAGAAGAAAGTTGGAATAATTTACAACAAGTTCTTAAAGATGCTAAGGCAATATTTGAAAAAGATGATGCTACACAATCAGAAGTAGATGGTCATGCTAAGAAATTAAGTGATTCAATAAATTCATTAAAAAAGAAAAAAGCTACTTTACCAGTTGCTATGCCTGAAAATGCAGAAGATGTTAAACACATTAAATCAGTAGAAGATTTAGAAAGAATTAATATATCTGACAAAAATGCATTTTATGTATTAGATAACGATATAGTAATTTCTCCTGATGACTGGTATTTTCCAATGGGAGACTTTGAAGGAACTTTAGACGGTCAAGGTCATACTGTTACATTTAAAAACACAAGCGTAGGTATATTTGAAAATCTAGGCGAATCAGGTGTTATACAAAATGTTCATTTTACTGGAAATTTTGATACATGGGAAGCAATGGGACCTATAAAGAAAGAAATTAAAGGTTCTATAATAAATTGTTATTCTGATGTAACTGGTTCAAATGCATGTGGATTTGCTAAATACTTAAGCGGAGGAATTCTTTCAAACTCTTATTCAGTGAGTAAAGGTGAAAAAGGAGTTCTTTTCAATCAATATAAATCTGGAGATTTAATAAATACTTACTGGGATTCTGTTTTAACAAATCCAGTTACAATTCCAGGTGAAAACTTAAAAAGCTCTAAATCTATGTCAGAAGATGAGATGAAATCTATAGAGTTTACAAACCTTTTAAATAAAAATCGTGGTGAATATGGGGTTAAATGGGGCCAAAGTAGTACCGGTTACCCGTATTTTGGTGAAAATAAAGAGTATAACCCAGAAAATCCAAGTTTACCAGAAAATAAATATAAAGTTATTTTTGAATCATATGAAGGTGAAGAAATGGAATTAAATAATCAATTAATTCATCTATCACCTGATTTCGTAGATTCTACATTCAAAATAGCAGGTAAATTCAAGTTAGCTGATGTTAAAAAAGACAGTACAATTGAGTGGAGTTGTAGTGATATTAAACCAAAAAACTCTATAAGTATTGGGTCAGAAAATGGTAGCTTACGTATAGATTCAGAAGGTAGTGCTATTATAACGGCAACAGAGAAAAAAGCAAATGGAGAAACTGAAGTAGTAGCTACTATTAAGGTAGTTGCAAATTCTAAAGAAATAGAACAAATTAAATTAACTATCGATGGAAATGATGTTACAAACGGGAAATATACAGTTGCTGGTTCTGAATGGAAAGATATAAAAGTTGAGGCAAGATATGAAGGATCAGAGGAATATACACCGGTTACATATTCTAGATTCACTTATACAGCAGATGATACTGATATGGTTTACAACATAACAAGTTCACCATCGTTTTATTTTAAAAAGCCTGGAACAGCTTCGATAAAAGTTGTTTCTAATAAAAATCCAAATGTTGCAGCTACAGTAGAAGTTACATCTACATATGTTCCTGTTGAATCAATAGAACAAACTCTTCCAAGTGTAATAGAAATACACGGAAGAAATGCAAATAGTTCAAAAATCGGAGCATTCAATCCACATTACAATGGTATTGTGGTTAAGCCTGAAAATGCTAGTAACCGCAATAAATATACAATCACAAGTAGTGACCCTTCAGTAGGTGAATATGTTGCGAGCATGGCAAATGGATATGTTCCTTACAAAGCAGGAACAACTACTTATAAAGTATCTTTAATAGATGTTAATCCAGATACAAATAAAACAAGAAAAGTTAGTAGTAGCAAAGAAGTTACTTATACTTATCTAAATCCGCTTACTAGTATAACGACAAAAAATGATTCAATTGAATTAGATAATAATACTAAAAGCAATCTTGATTTAACTTTCGTGGGAGAAAAATCAGATGAAGGATATAGCGTAACAGCTCCTGAGCTTATTTGGACTTATGACAAAGAAGGTATTGTTGAGATAGAACGTAAAACAGATGGATTCTGGAAAAAGAATACTGATGAATATGACAAGGCACCAGATAAAGGTCTTTATATTTCTGGTTCGGATTACTATGTAACAGCCCTTTCAGAAGGGACAGTTACTGCAATAGGTACTCCAGCTGATAATACAAATAATGTAGAACCTGTTAAAATTAAAATTACAGTAAAACAAGGAACAGTTGAATCAGTAGAAACAAATAAATTAGTTTCTCAAGGGACAGAAGGAGCAATAAAATTCATTAAAGAAAATCATAAAGATGGATATTTTTATGGGGATGAATGGTTAGTATATAGCTTACTTCGTGCAGGGGAAACTATAAAACAAGATAAATTAGATGCATATTATGAAAGTGTTGTTGAAAAAGTAAAAACTTGGTCTAATTCAAAAAAACCTACAGAGATAGAACGTGTGGCACTAGCTCTTTCAATAATAGGAAAAGATATTACAAATATTGAAGGTATAAATTTAGCTGAGATGATTTATAACAGCAAAAGATTACAAATTGGTGCTAATGAACTTACATATGCACTTATAGCTTTAGATGCAAAAGATACTAATATCCCAAAAGATGCATTATGGAGTAGGGAAAAAATGATATCTGAGCTACTTAAATTCCAAAATTCAAAAACAGGAGGTTTTGGTCTAACTGATAACAAAACTACAAGTGTAGATATTACTGCTATGGCATTACAAGCATTAGCTAAATATAAAGGTTCTAATGAAGACGTAGACAAAGCAATCGAAAATGCTTTAAAATATTTAAAATCAAATATGTCTAAAAAGTATGATTTTGGAACACCAGAAAGTTCAGCACAAGTACTACTAGCACTTACAACATTAAAAATTGATCCACTTTCTCAAAATAATGGATTTGGAACAAATAACAGAAATATAATAACACGTCTTATGGAATATTTTGATCCAAAAACAGGTGGATTTACTCGTAACCTTGGTGACAAAAATCCAATGGAGATGACTACTGTACAAGTGCTTCAAGCATTAACTTCATACCAAAGATATATAAATAGAGAAAAATCATATTGGGATCTTACTAATAGCAAAGATGATACTGGAAACAATCCAGGAAATGGGTCAGAAGACAAAGATGATACTGGAAGTAATCCAGGAGATGGATCAGAAGACAAGGATGACACTGGAAACAATCCAGGAAATGGTTCAGAAGATAAAGATGACACTGGAAACAATCCAGGAGATGGGTCAGAAGATAAAGATGACACTGGAAGCAATCCAGGAGATGGATCAGAAGACAAAGATGACACTGGAAGCAATCCAGGAAATGACTCAACTGGTAAAGATGATAATGTAAGCACAGGAGATGAAAGTATAATAATATATGTATTTATAATGGTATTATCAACTTTAGGTTTACTTGTATCTTTTAGTAGAAAATACATAACTAAAAAATAATAGTTAGTATATTAATAAGTAATTTATATAAATTTAAAAAAGTAACAGTATCTTTAATCTGAAATATATATATTTTAAATGTAAGGATACAGTTACTTTTTTTTAGAAAAGGTAAAAACTTAAAACGGAAACAAATCAGTTACGGATATAGACCGTGTTTCACTTGCTCTTTCAATATTAGACAAAGATATTAGATATATAGGGAGAAATTTAGCTGGAAAAATTTATAATAATCAAGTTATATGATATGAGTGATGTTGAAAAACGAAACAAAAAAATAGTGACATAGTTTTATGTTGTTTAAAGAGGTAAAGATATGAATAAGAAAAAAATAAGTATAGTAGCAGTATCTGCTGTTGTAATAGTATCACTAGGATTAGGATTTAATAGTATTTTTAAAAAAGCTAACACACTTGAAACAGACAATAATGATACAGTAGTTAGTGATCAATCAATTGAAACAGGTGATGAATTAAATACAGAAGAAGCAAAAGTAGATAAGACTGAAACAAAAAAAGAAAACAAAGAAAATAAAAAAGATGAAGATACTACTGATTCATCAGGTAATTCAAATGAAAATAGTAGTAAATCAACAAAAACAGACGGTACTGAAACCAAAAAGCCAAATAATGATAAAGTAGAAAAAACAGACAATAGTAGTGAGAAACCAAAGCCAAGTAATAACGAAAAGCCAAAACCAGGCGATAGTAGTGAAAAGCCAAAACCAAGTAATAACGAAAAACCAAAACCAAGTAATAATGAAAAACCAAAACCAGGCAATAGTAGTACAAAACCAAAACCAGAGAATAATCAAACTATAACATCGCCAAAACCAAAAAATAAAACAGTTACAATAGCTATAAGTTGCAAAACAGCTATAAATAATGGATTAAATAAAAAACCAGGATTTTCACACTTACCATCAAATGGAATTATATTACAGAATATGAAGGTTGAGTTTAACGAGGGTGATACAGTATTTGATATATTAGTCAAGATAACTCGTAAAAAAGGTATACATATGGAGTATAGAGGGTCAGGATCAAATACATATATAGAAGGAATTAATAATTTATATGAATTTGATGGTGGATCTAATAGTGGATGGATGTATAGTGTAAATGGTGTATATCCTAACTATGGAGTAGGTGCATATAAAGTTAAATCTTCTGATGTTATAAAATTCAACTATACATGTAATTTAGGCGCAGATTTAGGAGCTAGAGCAAATTAGTATGGAAAGGGCATTAGCGAGTTATCATCCGATAGTTAGCTTTTTATTTTTTGTAGTAGTAATAGGAATGTCTATGCTTTATATGCATCCAGTACTTTTATTAATATCACTTATAAGTGCAATAATATATTCAACTATACTTAACAAAGAAAAGTTTAAACAGACTTTATCTTTTACATCAATAATAATTTTAGGTGCAATAATTGCAAATGCAATGTTTGTAAATAGAGGATTTACAGTATTATTTTATTTCAGACAAAATCCAGTTACTTTAGAATCAATAAGTTATGGTCTTTGTGCAGGTATTATGATGGCATCTGTAGTTGTATGGTTTAGTTGTTACAATGAAATAATAACTTCGGATAAATTTTTATATATATTTGGAAAGACATTTCCATCTATAGCATTGATGATAAGCATGGTATTAAGACTTATACCAAAGTTAACAGAGCAAACAAAAATAATTGCAAAGAGCCAAAAGACTGTAGGACTTGATTATAGTGAAGGCAACATAAAAATGAAAATAAAAAGTAGTATGAGAATACTATCTATATTAGTAACTTGGGCACTAGAGGATGCTGTCCAAACAGCAGATTCAATGAAGGCAAGAGGTTATGGAATAAAAGGAAGAACAAACTTTTCTATATATAGATTTATAAAAAGAGATATGATTATGCTTGGAATCATAGGCACTATAGGTTTATTTTTATTTATGGGATACATAAATGGTTATGGAAATTTAATGTTTTATCCTAGTATAGAAAATATAAGATTTGATGGATTATATATGGCAATATATCTATCATTTTTCTTGATAACATTGTTACCATCTTTTTTAGAAATAGTGGAGGAATATAAATGGAAATACTCAGAGTGGATGGATTAAAATTTTCATATCCAAATCAATTAAAAAAAGCATTAAATAATATTAATTTTAGTATAGATGAAGGCGATTTTGTATTAATTTGTGGAGAATCTGGCTGTGGAAAAAGTACATTATTAAGACATTTAAAACCAGAACTTAGCCCACATGGTCAAGTTAGTGGAGATATATATTATTACTCACAAAAAATAAATGATTATACAAGTAAACAGATAGCAAGTGAGATAGGGTATGTTCTACAAAACCCAGATTCTCAAATTGTAACAGATAAAGTATGGCATGAGTTGGCTTTTGGGCTTGAAAATATGGGGCTAGATACTCAAAGTATAAGACTAAGAGTTGCAGAAATGGCTAGTTTCTTTGGAATTCAAGGATGGTTCAGAAAAAATGTAAATGACTTATCGGGAGGTCAAAAACAGCTTTTAAACTTAGCATCTATAATGGCTATGCAACCTAAAATACTTATATTAGATGAGCCTACGTCACAACTAGATCCTATAGCAGCTAAAGATTTTATAGATACACTAGTTAGGATAAATAAAGAGTTATCTACAACTATAATAATGACAGAACATAACTTAGAGGATATATATTCTGTATGCGATAAAGTTATTGTAATGGAAGATGGAAAAGTTATTTGTAATGATACGAACTATAAAGTAGTAGATATATTATCTAGAGACAAAAATCACAAAATGGTTAAATCCCTTCCGACTCCAAGTAAAATCTATAATCAATTAAATGGGTACATAGAAGGTGCAAGTAAATCTCCATTAACTGTGAAAGATTGTAGACAATGGTTAAATGATAGTATGGATGAAGTAACTATAAAAAAATTGGATGATACTGAAACAGAAATAAACATATCTAAAAAAGATAGAGAAATAGCTATAGAATTAAAAGATGTTTATTTCCAATATAATAAAATATCAGAGCCTACTATAAGAGATTTATCTTTTAAAGTATATAAAGGAGAAATCTATTCTATATTAGGTGGAAATGGAACAGGTAAAAGTACAACATTATCATTGGTGGCAAGACAAAGAAAACCTCAAAGAGGTAAGATATTTATAAATAATATTGAGATTAAAAAATATAATAATAAAAGCTTATATGAGAATAATTTGGCTTTACTTCCTCAAAATCCACAATCTTTATTTGTATTTGAAACTGTAAGAGAAGACTTAGAAGAAGTACTTATATTACAAAATAAAGATAGAGAATATATAGATAAAGAGGTTAAAAGGGTAAGTAAATTACTAGATATAGAGCATTTATTAGAACATCATCCTTATGATTTAAGTGGAGGAGAATTACAAAGGGCAGGTATGGCTAAAGTAATGTTACTTAATCCTAAAATTATTTTATTAGATGAGCCGACAAAAGGTTTAGATGCTTACTGTAAAGAAGAAATAGGAAAAATGCTAATGAAATTAAGAGATATGGGAGTAACTATAGTTGTAGTTTCTCATGATATAGAGTTTTCAGCGAGATATTCAGATAGGTGTGCAATGTTCTTTGATGGAAGTATAGTATCAGAGGGAACACCAAAAGAATTCTTCCTAGGAAATAATTTTTATACAACTGTGTCTAATAGAATAGCTAGAAATATTTTTGAAGATACACTTATATATGAGGATGTGGTTAGTTTATGCAAAAAGAATATAGAACTAAAAGCCAAAATAAGTTCGTAAAATTTAGAAAGATAGTTTTAATCTCGACAATAGCATTAGTATTTCCTATATGTTTAGGTATATATACATTACTGGGAGGAAGGGCATATGCACTTATGAGTATGCTTTTTGTAATATTAGCAATACTCCCTTTCTTAATGATATATGAAATGAAAAAGCCTCAAGCAAGAGAGTGGATTCCTTTAGCTGTTATGGCGGCTCTTGCTGCTGTAGGTAGAGTTGCATTTGCTCCAGTACCATTTTTTAAGCCGACATCGGCTATAATAATAATTACTGCAAGTGTATTTGGACCAGAGGCAGGATTTTTAACAGGAACAATGGCAGCTCTTGCATCAAATTTATTCTTTGGACAAGGGCCTTGGACACCATGGCAAATGTTTAGTTGGGGAATGATAGGCTTTTTATCAGGATTCTTGATAAAGAAGAATATTATAAATAACAAAACTAAATTATATATATTTGGTTCACTAACAGGATTTATATATGGTTGGATAATGAATATATGGACGGCTACAGGAACTATGTATGAATTTTCATGGGCTTCATTCTTTGGACTTTATATAGCTAGTTTCTTCCCAGATTTAACGCATTCTATTGCCACAGTAATATTTCTAAGGTTCTTATATGATCCTTGGAGAGCTAAGTTAAAAAGAGTAAAGCTAAAGTTTGGTCTTGTAAATTCTTAAAAATAAAAAATGATAATATAAAGTAACTATAAATTTCAAAAATAGTCTAAAAAAGTTAAAAACTTAAAATAAGAAAGGGAGATGTCTATGAAGGTTAAATCTTTTATTAGAAATATTATTACAATATGTTTAATTATAGTTATTTGTATATGTGGTTATAAAATTTATAGTAAGTTGTATGAATACAAAAAAGCAGACAATATATATAATGATTTAAGAAAAGAAAAAAATTATACAAATAAGAATAGTAGCAATAAAACAAATAAAAATAAAGAAAACAGCATAGATTTTTCACATATAAATAAAGATTTTGTATGCTGGATTAATATAAAAAATACAAATATAGACTATCCAGTTGTGCAAGGAGATGACAATTCTTATTATTTACACCGCGATATTTATGGAAATTATTTATATGCGGGAACGACATTTTTAGATTATAGAAATAATTACAATGATAGTAAAAACCTTATTGTATATGGTCACAATATGAAAAATACCACTATGTTTAGTGAACTTGAGAAATTTAAAAAAGAGGATTTTTTTAATTCAAATCCAACAATAACTTTAACTAATAAAAATGGAGAACGACATTTTAAAGCATTTGCAGTTTTGTTAGTTGATAAGAATTATGATTATAGAGTTCCAGATTTTAAAAATGATGAAGAATATAATAAATTTTTAAATAAAATATGTGATGAATCAATGTTCAAGGTAAAGAATAAACCAACAAGTTCTGATAAAATAATGACTTTGACGACTTGTAGTTATGAGTTTAAAAATGCTAGGACTGTTGTTATTTGTAAAGAAATAGATAATTAATTATATTTAGAATGTTAAAAGATATTAATAGAAGTAGAATATTAAATTAAAAAATACAGAAAAAAGACTATCACAATATAAAATTTGTGGTAGTCTTTTCTTATTTTATAATAAGTAAGAATTACTCTCTATTAGTATAATAATTTATTTCTCATAACAGAATCTGTAACTGCATATGAATTTGATAGACTTATAGATTTAAGTCCTTTTTCATAAGGAGCAGTTGAACTCTCATATTTTGAACGAGTAACTTTTTTATTATTTATATAATATTTGCATCCAAAGTATCCATTAGGATTAAATTCTTCAATTTCACTAGCGGACATTATTTTTGAAAGCTTAGATCCATTCCATTTGTAATAATTAGTTTCAGAACATCCACGGCTAAAGTAAAAACTACGAATAATTCCTTTTTTTTCTTGGTATTTAAATCCACCCCATTCACCAAATGCACCAAGATATTTTACTTTTCCGCCAACATAAGCATATACTTTTCCACCTGCTGCATGGTAATCACCATCAAAAACAACAAGTTCAGGAATACTATCATTATTTATATATGCTAGATTAAATCCACGAGTAGAGTAATCAGTAGTAAATTTATAAGATTTTAAGAAGCTATAATATGCTTTAAGTGCAGCCTTTTTATTATTAGTTGATTGCTTTTTAACTGTTATTCTACACTTTAAGTTTTTATTATTTACTCTTGCAGTAATAGTAGCGCTACCAGAAGATTTTGCAGAAACAACTCCTCTAGACGAAACTGTCGCTACTTTTTTGTTAGAAGTAGACCAAGTAACTTTTTTACTTGTACCACTTACTTTTAGTGTACTTGTTTGTCCAGTATACATTGTTATACTAGTTTTGTTTAGTCTTACACTTGCTGCTTCAACAACATCAGTTGAAATTACCATTGAAACACACACTAATGCAAGTGCTAAACTGATTAATAAAGATTTTAATTTTTTCAAAAATTTATCCTCCCCAAATTTGAAATTGTTTTATAGTGGTGAAAAATATATAATCTCTAAAATGATTTTAACTATATATTTTTCAAACACCCGATGAGTATATCATACAAATAATACAAAATATGTCGAATATTAGAGAATATATATAAAAATTTTAAAATAAGAAATAAACCACATCGAAGCCCTGTATAAAATTCAAATAATAAGATAT
>OGGM01000982.1_pt1 | contig 12932 bp, 12 predicted proteins | sample 1571251 | NCBI WGS metagenome assembly OGGM01 (sample SAMEA2582076, study PRJEB24529) | metagenome | biome: Human gut stool | place: China | collected 2011 | reverse complement strand
GAGTAAGACGTAGCCACGTAGTCTTTTTTTATTGCATAAAAAATAAACTTATGTTCGAGATTATTCAAAATCATTTAAGGCTATTCAAGAGTATTTAATACTATTCAAAATCATTTAAAATCACTTAGAAATATAAAATTATGTAAAAAAATAAGGGGAAAATGTTAATTTCAAAGGGGTCTGTAATAATGTACAAAAAAATGTACATTAAATATATTGTAATTTTATAGCAAATATTTATAATAGAAATTGCTATAATGTGAATTAAAAATATTATAAATTTTAGATGAGATATAAAAATATTATAAATTTTAGATTGGATATAAAAAAATGAGGGATTTTATATGCAAGGAGTAAGGGAAATATCATGAAGAGGGTAAGTAATAATATTAAATTTTATACTTTTATCGAGATTTTGAAGAGTTATTCTGATGAGAATGTATCGCTTTCGATTAAGGAGATTCAGCATCATATGAGAAAACGATTGGGTGTTGATGTTGATAGAAGGACGATTTATGCGTATATCAGGGATATGAAGGCTTTGGGAATCGATGTTAGTGATTATGATAAGAGCAAGGAGGGTTATTATATTAATTCGAATTGTTTTGAGGCGAGTGAGGTTAGGCTTTTGGCTGATGCTGTTTTGACTAGTAATTTTGTCACGAGGAGGAGAACGGAGGCGATTTTGGAGAAGTTGAGGACGTTTAACTCGATTTATCAAAATAAGGATTTTTTGAAGGATGTTTATATTGAGGATATTCCGAAGTCGACTAATGAGGATGTTTTTGTCAGTATGGCGAGGATTTCGGAGGCGATTAAGTTTTCTAGGAAGATTAGGTTCAATTATTGTGAGTATAATTATTTTAGGGAGCTTGAATGTAAGGTTGATGAGAATGGTAATCTGAGGGAATTTGTGAAGAGTCCGGTTCATATAGTTTTGAGAGACAAGAATTATTATTTGGTTTGTGCGGATGAGGATTCGGAGGTTTTTCAGTATTTTAGGATTGACATGATGCTAAATGTGTTTGTGATTGAGGATGAGAGGATCATGGATTTGAGTGAACTTGGGGATTGTAGGAGTGCGGATTGCAAAAATACAAGTGATTTTAGTCAGTTTACATCTAGAAATGTGTCAATCGATAATAATGTAAATATATTTCCGAGAAGAACGAATATCGTTATGGTAGAGTTTAAAAAGAATTTAATGGAATCTTTATTAGATGAATTCGGCGACTATATATATATAATGGAAAAGGATAATTATAGAAATAATAATCTTGAGGAAGATTTAATGAATAATTATAATAGTTTGAGGTGTGAGATTAAAAGGGGGCATCTTGAGGCTCAAATTTTGGAGAAGATTTTTGGGAAGTTGGATTATGAGAAGTATGTCTTGTCTGGGAAATATATAGAAAATAGTCTAATTAGGGAGAAATTACGTGGTTTTAGTAATGCTTTAAATATGATTATTTGTGATGATTATGACAAAAAAGTGGATGGGTTTAGTGAAATTGACAAGAACAAGGACAAGGACAAGTACAAAGACAAAGACAAGGATGAGGACAAGGACGAGAGCAAGAACAAGGATGAGAACGAGAATGAAAAATCTTATATTGGGATTTTTGTCGAGAAGGAATGTGGATATTTGTCAAAGAATATTATGCAGTTCGGGGCAGATATGAAGGTTGTGTGGCCGGATAATGTTAAAAATGAGGTTGTAAATCGCCTTAAAGGTATGTTAAGTCTTTATGAATAGGATAATAGATAGAAAAATTAGATATTATGTAGTAATTATCAAGTTATTATGTAGTAATTATTAAGTTAGTAGGTAGTAGTTATTAAGTTAATTAGTATGAAAAATAATATAAAATAAAACTAATTTTTTATATATATCTGCTTATAAAGTTACAAATGTTCCAAAATATGGTATAATTACTAAGAAAAACTAGATATGTAGAACCTATTAGGGAATAGTGACAAAGTTTAGTTTCATACATAATGGTGATATGTTGCCAATAGAAATTTGGAGGGAAATATGGGAGAGAGTGTAAATATTAAAGAATATTTGGACATGTTTAGGAGAAGAAAGTGGATTATTATTCTTGTGATGCTAGTTTGCTTGGGTTTTGGTGGATATAGGACTTATACGAATTATGTTTCTTATTTACCGACTTATAAGGCTACTGTTAAGATTAAAATTAATTCTATGAAGGAATATAATGAGGCTGTGGAAAAGAGCAAGTCAAAGAAGAGTAGCAAGAGAGATAGTGATGATAGCACTACTGGTATGACTGAGGAGCAGAGGGTTTTGAACAATATTAATAGTTCGTATTCGGCATCTGCGAGTATGACTAATCAAAATATAGCGTCTTCTTATGTTAGTTTGGTTAGTTCTGAGAATGTTAGAAAGAATGTTGCGGCGCTTAGCAAGGTTCAATCTAGCCAAATCCTTTCTATTAGTGCTATTCAGGATGAGCAAACTCCAGAGTTTATAAATATGACTGTTATTGCGAAAACTGCTGATGGGGCGCATAATGCTGCGGCTGCTTTACCAGAGGCATATAATGAAGAGCTTAAGAGAGTAATTAATTTAGATTGTGTGGAATCTCCTTATCCAGCGGGGCCAGGAGTTTTACAAGGTAGAACAAAAGATCTAACTTTATTGAAATCATTTGTAGCAGGTTTAGTTATAGCTATATTCTTAGTACTATTAGTTGAGGTTTTAGATACTAAAGTTAAAACTCCAGAGGATGTTGAAAAATACTGGGGTCTACCTTTAATTGGGACTATACCATTTGATGATGGAAAACAGCAAAAAGGAAGAAAGTAGGGGGATTTAGCTATGGCAAAAAGAGGTGCATATGATGAGGGAAATTTTGAGTTAAATGAGTCTTATAGGGAGATAAGAACTTATGTAACTATTAATAAAAATATAAAAACAATTTTGGTTACTAGTGCAGAGATGGATGAAGGAAAGACTACTATAATTTGTAATTTGGCGAAGTGTTTTTCTGAATTGGAGGGAGTGAGAGTCCTTCTTATCGACTGCGATTTTAGAAAAAGAGGAGTAAGTAGATATTTTGGTATTGAAAACAGCTTTGGTGTTTCTGATATAGTATTTGGGAATAATAAGAAAAGCGAATGTATCAAAAGAGTCGGAGATTTAGACATAATAACTTCTGGAGGAGTTCCTTCAAATACGTCAATTCTACTTAATTCACAATCGATGAAAGATTTAGTTTCAAAACTTAGAGAAGAATACGATTATGTATTTATAGATTCGCCACCGATATGCAGATTGAACGATGCTTGTATTATTACACAATATGTCGATGGGACTATTATAGTCAATGCGGCAAAGGCTATCGATTCAAAGGGTGCAAAGATAACTTTAGACAAGTTAAACAAAGTCGGTGCGAATATAATCGGAGTAGTTTTAAATAAATTCAAGGCAGAGAAATACAGCTATTACAGCAATTATTATGGATATTCTAATTATTATGGAGAACATAGGCATAAGCTGTTTGGCAGAAAGAAAAAGAGAAGAAGAAAAACAAGTTAAAAATTATCATAAAAAATTATCATAAAAATAAGGAATTTATAATTTCTTGTAGAAATATATATATATTAAAATTTCTATATCTATAAAAGTTGTTAGTTATATTTATATAGCTAGCAACGTTTATATTTATATTAAAAATATACTTATGGAAAGAGATATTTATATCCGTTGGATGTAGCAAAAACACAGTATATTGTTAAGTGAGTTAAAGAAAGAGAGATTTAGGTTTAAGTAAAATTTATAAGTAAGTAAAAAATGTAGTTATGTGGATGTAAATATGGAGGGGGGATATTTATGATATTGAAAATGGCTGAAAAGATTGACTGTGCCTTGATGGGGATAGACAAGTGTAAAGTCAGACAAGTAATATTACTCGCTATGGACTGTATTGTCTGTATACTTAGTTTTGCTATAACGATGTATTTATTGGATTTCAAAATTACTACATTTTCATTACTACCAATGTTTATCTATGCAGGGATAAACGTAGGATTTCTATTATATTTTAGATGTTATGATAGTCTTTGGAAATGTGGAGGAGAAAAAGAAGTATCAAACATTTTTTTGGCATGCTTTTGTGCAGCAGTAACATCGCTATTAGTTATGGCAGGATTAGATTACAATATGGAAGTTGTTTTTTATGTTGTAAATCTTCTTATGGTAATAGTCGGGATGACTTCTATTAGAGTTACATATAGGGCTATGAGAAGAGTAGTTATGCAAATGAAAATCAATCAAAATGCATCAAATTCATCAAGAGTGCTTATTGTTGGAGCTGGTGTGGCTGGAAATATGATAATGAGGGAATTATTTGAAAATCCAGAACTTAAAAAACTTCCTGTCGCTGTTATTGATGATGACAGGGGGAAATTGGGAAAATACGTTTTTGGAGTACCTGTTCTTGGAACAACTAAGGATATTGATAAAATAGTAAAAGAAGAAAATATTGATGAAATTATAATATGTATAGCAAACATTGAACCAAAGAGAAAAAGAGAAATTATAGATATTTGTAAAAATACTAATACAAAATTAAAAACTATACCTGGAATATATGAAATTATAGATGGAAAAGTAAATGTGACAAAAATAAGAGATGTTCAAATTGAAGATCTTTTGGGTAGAGAAACCGTAAAAATGAATTTAAATGATATGGACAGCATAATCAACGACAAGGTCGTAATGGTTACAGGAGGCGGTGGGTCTATCGGTTCCGAATTATGTAGGCAAATCGCCAAGTACAATCCTAGACAGCTTATCATACTAGACATATATGAAAACAACGCTTATGAAATACAACAAGAATTAATCAGACATTACCACAAAAACTTAGACTTAAAAGTACTTATAGCGTCTGTGCGTGACGAACACAAGATGGACAAGATATTTGAACAATATAGACCAGAGATAGTATTCCACGCAGCAGCACACAAACACGTTCCGCTTATGGAAGACAGCCCTTGTGAGGCGATAAAAAACAACGTATTTGGGACACAAAATGTTGTCAATTTATCAGACAAATACAACGTCAAAAAATTTGTCTTGATATCAACTGACAAAGCGGTCAATCCGACTAATATAATGGGCGCGACTAAACGTTGTTGCGAGATGATTGTTCAAACAAAGAACAAAACAAGCAAGACAGAATTTGTCGCTGTGAGATTCGGCAACGTATTGGGCAGCAATGGAAGCGTCGTTCCGCTATTTAAAAAACAAATCGAAGAAGGCGGCCCAGTCACAGTAACACATGAGGAAGTTACAAGATTTTTTATGACAATACCAGAAGCAGTTTCGCTAGTGTTGCAAGCCAGCGCAATGGCAAAAGGCGGGGAAATATTCGTCCTTGATATGGGCGAGCCTGTCAAAATAATCGACTTGGCACGAAACTTAATCAAACTTAGCGGTTTTGAACCAAATGTCGATATAAAAATCGAGGTTACTGGACTTAGACCAGGCGAAAAATTATATGAAGAGGTCCTTATGGATGAAGAAGGGCTACAAAAGACTTCCAACAACCAAATCAGAATTGGACGACCTATCGAAATTGACGAGGCCGAGTTTAAGAAGGAGCTCAATATTTTGAAGAGGGTTGCCGATAATGATCAGGATGAGAAGGTGGACTTGATTATGAAGAGTATTGTGCCGACTTATGTTAGAAGGGAGGAAGTTGTATAAATGGATGATGGGAAGGTTGGAATATATCGATATTTTAAAAGAGTGATTGGATTTGTGATTTCCTTGATTGCACTAATAGTTTTATCTCCAGTAATACTGATTGTAGGCATTTTAGTTTATATAAAATTAGGAACACCTATAATATTTAAACAAGAAAGACCAGGCAAAGATGGCAAGATATTTAAAATGTACAAATTTAGAACTATGTTAGATAGTTGCAATAAATTTGGAGAAGCATTGCCTGATGAAGAAAGACTTACGAAGTTTGGCAAGATTTTGAGAAGTACAAGCTTAGATGAATTACCAGAACTTATAAATGTAATAAAAGGAGATATGAGCTTAGTTGGTCCAAGACCACTTTTAGTTGAATATTTAGAGCTATATTCAGATGAACAAAAGAAAAGACACAATGTTAGACCAGGAATAACTGGATGGGCTCAAGTGAATGGAAGAAATTCAATTAGTTGGAATGAAAAATTAAACTTAGATGTGGAATATGTGAAAAATTTGAGTCTTATTCTAGATATAAAAATTCTTTTTTTAACAGTGTATAAAGTATTTAAAAGAGATGGTATAAACCAGGAAGGGAATGCAACAATAGAAAAGTTTACAGGAAATAATTAATCTAGGAGGACAATCATGAGGGAGAGAATTTTTTTGGCATCACCACATATGTGTGGCGAAGAAATGAAATATATACAAGAGGCATTTGATACAAACTGGATAGCGCCACTTGGAGCAAATGTTAATGGATTTGAAAAAGAGATAATGGATTATACAGGGGTAGAAAATGCAACTGCACTATCTAGTGGAACAGCAGCTCTACACCTTGCTATAAAATGTTTAGGCATAAGCGACGGGGATGTAGTCTTCTGCCAAGCATTAACTTTTTCAGCAAGTTGTAATCCAATATTATATGAAAGAGCAACACCAGTATTTATAGATAGCGATTATGAAACTTGGAACATGTGTCCAAAAGCTTTACAAAAAGCATTCGATGATGCTCAAAAATGCGGCAAAATGCCAAAAGCAGTTATAGTTGCTAACTTATATGGTCAAAGTGCAGATTATGATTCTATATTAGAAATATGTAATAAATACAACGTTCCAGTAATAGAAGATGCTGCCGAGTCATTAGGAGCAAAATATAAAGGAAAAAGCACAGGAACATTAGGTGAAATAGGAATATACTCATTTAATGGAAATAAAATTATAACTACATCAGGTGGAGGAATGATGGTTTCTAATAATGCAAAACACAACGAAAAAGCATTATTCTGGGCAACACAAGCTAGAGACAAAGCGCCATATTATCTTCACAGTGAAGTAGGTTATAACTATAGAATGAGTAATATAGTAGCAGGAATAGGTAGAGGACAACTTACAGTATTAGACAAAAGAGTTGAACAAAAGAAACATATCTATGATTCTTATAAAGAAGGATTCAAAGATATAGACGCATTAGAAATGATGCCAGTATATGAAGAACCAAACTACTGGCTATCAGTAATGACAATAAAAGAAGGAAGCAACATAAAACCTGCTGATATAATAGATGCCTTAGCAAAAGAAAACATAGAAGCTAGATATGTATGGAATCCAATGAATAACCAACCTATATTCAAAGACTGCAAATTCTTTACAATAAAAGAAGAAGGTAGCGTAGGTGGAGATTTATTCAACAGAGGGGTATGTTTACCATCTGATACAAAGATGAGTGATGAAGATATAGCTAGTGTAATAGAAATAATAAAATCACTATTTTAAAAGAAATAGGTGATTATAAATGAAAGACTTAATTATAATCGGTGTCGGTGGAGTAGGACGAGAAGCCGCACTTATAGCTGAGGAAATAAACGAACAAACCCAAGAATGGAATATACTTGGCTTTGTCGATGATAATGAAAGTGTACAAAATACATATATAAATGGATATCCAGTTTTGGGCAAAAGTCATTATCTTCAAAGCTACAAAGAAGAAGTTTATGTATTTTGTGGCATTTCAAATTATAAAGTAAAAAAGAAGATTATATCTAAATTAAAAGAAAATCAAAATATAAAATTTGCGACATTAATTCATCCTTCTGTTAAATTGAATAAACACATAAAAATTGGTGAAGGATGTATAATCTATCAAAATGTAATAATGACAGTAAATATCGAAATAGGCGATCATGTCATAGTAAGCCCAAAATGTGGGATAGGACATGATAGCAAAGTCCATGACTATGTTACATTACTTTGGAATGTGAATGTGTCTGGAAATGTGGATATAAAAGAAGGAGCTACTATGGGTAGTGGTTCTACTGTTATACAGGGATTAACAATAGGAGAAGGAAGTTTTGTTGGAGCTGGGGCCTGTGTTATTAGAGATGTTGAGGATAATAAGACGGCTGTTGGTGTTCCGACAAGATATGTATAGGTGATGTTATGAAGAAGGTTTTATATATAACGACAATCAGTAGAACTATAAATGCTTTTTTAATACCCCATATAGAAAAACTAATAGATGAAGGGTATGAGGTAGATTGTGCTTGTAATATAGATAAAGAGGTTGATGAGAGATTAATACAAAAAGGTGTAGAAATATACGATATACCTTTTAGCAGAAATCCGCTTAATCCTAAAAATATTAAAGCATATAACATGTTAGCTAAAATAGTCAAAGAAAAACAATATGACATAGTTCATGTACATACTCCTGTTGCATCAGTATATGGAAGGCTTTTAAAACTAAAATTTAAAAATCTAAAAACAATATATACAGTCCATGGATTCCACTTTTTCAAAGGGGCTCCAAAAATAAATTGGATGATATATTATCCGATTGAAAAAATAATGGCGAAATTTACTGATGTTATTATTACGATAAATGAAGAAGATTTCAACAGAGCAAAGACTTTTAATATAAAAGAAACATACAAAATTGATGGAGTTGGAATCGACTTAAATCAATACAATAAAGATTTATTTGATAGAGATAAAGAAAGAGAAAAACTAAATCTTGAAAAAGACGACTTTGTTATATTAATGATTGCAGAAGTAAACAAAAACAAAAACCACATCCAAATAATAAATGCTGTTGAAAAACTTATAAAACAAGGGCAAAAGGTCAAGTTATTATGTGCTGGAGATGGCGTTTTGTTTGATGAAGTTAGCAAATTGGTAAAAGACAGAGGACTAGATCAAAATATAAAAATGCTTGGATTTAGAACAGATATAAACGAACTTATATCAGCTTGTGATATTGGAGTTTTGATGTCTTATCGTGAAGGACTTCCTCGTAATATTATGGAGCTTATGGCTTATGGAAAGCCTGTTGTTGGGACTAATATTAGGGGGATTAGAGATTTGGTTTCTGATGGCGAGAATGGATTTTTGGTTGATGTTGGCGATGTTGATGGAACTGTGGAAGCTATTGATAAGATGATAGAGGATAGATATTTAGTTGTTAAGATGCAGAAAAAGTCTTTTGATTTGATTCAGAAGTATTCTGTTGAAAATATAATGGATGAAATGAAAAATGTTTATTAGGTGGAGAAGTTATTATGAGTGATAAACTGAAAGTTAGTATAATAGTTCCAGTATATAATGCAGAAAAATATTTAAATAGATGTATAGAAAGTTTGATAAATCAAACTTTAGGAGAAATAGAAATAATATTTGTAAATGATGGATCTACTGATAATAGTATAAATATTTTAAAATCTTATAAAGAAAAAGATAAAAGGATTGTAATAATAGATAAAATAAATGAAGGTGTTTCAGAAGCTAGAAATCAAGGAATTTCAAAAGCTAAAGGCGATTATATCTTTTTTGTAGATAGTGATGATTGGATTGATTTAGATACATTGGAAAAGATGTATAAAACAGCGATAAAAGATAATATTGATATAGTTATGTGTTCTTATGTAAGGGAATTTAAAGATCATTCAAAAGAAAAATCTATAGATTTAAACGATAAAATAATATATAAAGATAAAGATTTAGAGCAGTTACATTTGAGTATAATCGGTCCGCTAGATGATCAAATATCTAAATCAGAAAATTTAGATTCTGTTGGAACAGTATGGGCCAAATTATATAAATCAACTTTAATACAAAAGAGTGAGGTTAAGTTTATTGACTTAAAGGAAATTGGTTCAGCAGAAGACACACTTTTTAATATTATGTTATTTAAAGATGTAAAGACTGTGAGATTTATAAATAAACCATATTATCATTATTGGAAAGATAATGATAATTCAGTTACATCAGGATACAATCCAAGGTTAAAAGAGCAAAGAAAAGTAATGTTTAATTATATAAAAACATTCATTGATAGTAATAAACTAGATGAAAAATTTGATGAAGCATTAAAAAATCGAATTTGTATAAGTGTACTAGGGCTGGGACTAAATGAATGTAATAAAGATAATAAATTATCATTAAATAAAAAGATAAAGAACATAAAAAGTATATTAAATGATGATTATATTAAAAAAAGTTTTAAAACATTTAAATTAAATTATTTCCCAATACATTGGAAGGTTTTTTAAAAAAAGAATGGCTTTAGCTTCATATATGATGATAAGTATTATTGATTATTTGAGAAAGAAAATGTAATTAATTTATGGAGGTTTAGTATAATGAGTCCAAAAGTATCGATTATAATGGGTATTTACAATTGTGAAGATACATTAGATGAATCTATACAATCTATTTTAAATCAAACATATACGAATTGGGAACTTATAATGTGTGATGATTTTTCAATGGATAAAACTTATGAAATAGCAAAAATATATAGAGATAAATATCCTGAAAAAATAAAATTATTAAGAAATGAAGAGAATTTAACATTAGGACCTACATTAAATAAATGCATGAAATATGTAGAAGGTAAATATATAGCTAGGCAAGATGGTGATGATTATTCTCATGAAAAAAGATTAGAAATCCAGGTTGAGATACTAGAAAAAAATGAAGATATTATGGCAGTAGGAACGAATATGGTTTCATTTGATGAAATTGGTGAACATGGTGTACATAAATTACCTTCAAATGTAGATAAGGACTATTTCTTGAAAAAAGGAGGAATATTTTTTCATGCAACGGTACTTATTAGAACAAGTGTTATGAAAGAATTAAATGGATATACAGATAAATGGTATGCAAATCAGGCTGAAGATTATGAGCTTTGGTCTAGATTTATAGAAAAAGGATATAAAGGTGTAAATATAAATGAAAATTTGTATTATGTAAGGGAAAATATAAATACTTATAAAAGAAAAAATATAAAGAGAAGATTAAGAGGGCTAATATTAAGATTTAAAGTAAATAAATTTTTAAATGCTCATATAAAAATATATTTTTATATGTTAAAAGATATTTTAGCATTATTTATACCAAGGTTTGTATTTATAAAATATTATAGAAAAAAAATAGGAGGTTAAAATAATGCCTGTATATTATTTTACTTTAGTTTGGACAATTATATGGGGGATAGTATCTAATTGTACATCAAAAAGAATAAAGATATCTGATAAAATTTATGAAAATAGAACAAAATTAGTTGTAGCTATTATAATTATTTTGCCAGTAATTATCTTAGCAGGTGCTAGAACAAGTGTAGCAGATACACAAGTATACATTCAATCATTTGAGATATTACCTAAAAACCTTAAAGATGCATATATTTTATTAAAAGGTCAAAATGAGAGAGATCCAGGTTTTCTTATTTTATCTGTTTTTATTAGACAGTATATTTCTACAGATTATACAATTTGGCTATCTATTATAGCTGTAATAAGTGGCATTAGTGTAATGATTCCATTGTATAAGTATTCCTGCAATTACGGTATAAGTATGTTTTTATTTATAACATCATGTCAATTTACATGGATGTTTAATGGAATGAGACAATTTATAGCAGCATCTATATTATTTGGATGCACGGGGTTGGTTTTAAATAGAAGGTTTGTACTATATACTATAGTAGTATGTTTATTATCAACTATACATGAATCAGCATTAATTTTGATTCCAGTATATTTTATTGTAACAGGGGAACCTTGTAATCCATCTCGAAGATCATTTTTTTCATTGTTATTTATCTTAGAGTATTATTTTAGCTATATTATTTACAAAAAGATTTACTGGGATATTGAATAATCTTATTGAAAATACAAATTATGCATCATCTATGGAAATATTAAAGAATAGTGATGATGGAGCTAATATAATTAGAGTATTAGTTGAATCGGTTCCCATAATTATTGCATTTATATATAGAAATAAAATAAAAGATAAACTTACACCTATTATCAAATTAAGTATAAATATGTCTTTAATTGCAAGTGGTTTATATATAATATCAAATATTGCTAGAAGCGGGGTTCTTCTCGGTAGACTTCCAATATATTTTTCTATGTATAATTTAATTTTATTACCATGGCTTATTAAAAATATATTTAATAAAGAAGAAAAGAGATTAGTTTATTATCTTATGGTAATATTATATCTTGTATTTTTCTATTATCAAATGGTTGTTACATGGAATGGTTTTGGATATGCAAGTAAAATATTAGGATTGAATTATTAATTGTATCAGGAGGATTAAGGTGAAATATAAAGTTTTGCATGTGGTTGGAGGTATGAATAAGGGTGGAACGGAAACCATGCTTATGAATATATATAGAAAAATTAATAGGGACAGAATTCAATTTGACTTTTTATATTTTACAGATAAAGAAACATATTATGATAAGGAAATATTACAATTAGGTGGAAAGATAATTAGAATACCTAAAATGAGACTTATACATATATTTGATTTTATAAACAATATTTCGAAAGTAATTAATTCTAATGGACCATATAAGGTTGTACATGCTCATACATTGTTTAATTGTGGATTAATAGTTAAAGCCGCTAAAAAAAGTAATATAGATATTAGAATATCGCATGCTCATACGACATTAGATAATGAAAATGGAATATTGAGAAAACTATACATAAAATTTATGAGAAATATTATTTTAAAATATTCTACTAATTTACTATCATGTAGCGATTTAGCAGGGAAATATTTATTTGGAGAAGATATAGTAAAATCATGTAAATATAATATTCTACCAAATTTAATTTCGTATGAAAATATTATAAATATTGATGCAGATAAAGTATATGAATTTAAAAGAACAAATAAATTAAA
>OGGM01000980.1_pt1 | contig 12980 bp, 9 predicted proteins | sample 1571251 | NCBI WGS metagenome assembly OGGM01 (sample SAMEA2582076, study PRJEB24529) | metagenome | biome: Human gut stool | place: China | collected 2011 | reverse complement strand
GTAGGCTCAGCGGTTGCACTGGGCTCAGCGGTTGCACTGGGCTCTGCGGTCGGTGCGGGGCTCGGAGCCGGGTCGCTCAGCGTAATATTCTGCGCCACAGATGCACGACGGTCGTAGGTGTTACCGTCCGCATCCACACCGCCCAGAGAGCCGGAAAGCACCTGGATACGGTGGCTGGTACCCTCAACGGTCCAGCCCTTGCTCTTCAGCTGCTCAGCGGTCAGACCGGTATTTTCGGGGGTCGGTAGGGATACCTCAACCTCGAAGGTGCCATCTTCATTGGCGGTTGCCATGAAGTTTGCGGGCGAGTTGCCGCCCTCATTGGTGAGCGGGTTACGTGCCTGGTGAGCCTCATCCGGCAGGGCGTCGAGGACCTTCACCGCGAACACAGCGCCGCGACCGGGAGCGGTGCTGGTAAAGCCGGTGCCGCGTAGCACGAGCTTACCTTCGCGCCACTTCTCGGTGGAGATGGTGACGGTAGCCTTATCCGCCTGCTGGGTGGCTGCGGGGGTGTCCGCGTAAGCGATGGTGGTACCGGTCAGAGCGGCTCCGGGGGTGATGAGCGCACCAGCGAGAGCCACGACGGCACCATAGCGGGCTGCGGTGCGTGCGGGTCGAGTTTCGGTCATTGTGGTCCTTGAGGATGGTGTGGTGGGTCGTGCATCCCCTTCCCGCCGCGGGTCTAGGGCGCGGCGAGAAGGGGGTCAGGAAGCTTCAGCGGGTGATTGCTTCACGGGGTGTTTAGAACACGGCGTTTAGAGCGGAAGCGCCTTCTTGACGTCTTCAACAATGCCTTCGAGCAGCAGCGGGCCGCCGGTGGAGGTCCACTTGGAGCCGTCCACGAGAATCACGTGGTCGTCCTTGACTGCCTTCAGGTTGGTGAAGCCGGAGGTTTCCTTCGCCTTGTTCAGTGCTTCTTCGGCGCCCTGCAGACCTGCGGTACCCTGTGCGTTCGGGTTCTTCTGGCTTGCGCCGCCGAGGGTGCCGAGGAACATGTAGTCCGCATCGATGCTTGCCAGGTTCTCCAGGGAGACGGGCTCGGAGTGACCCTGGCCGTTGCGGTCCTGCGAGGAGGGACGCTTGAGGCCCAGGTCGTTGAGTACCTGGCCGGCGGGCAGTTCCTTGAGAATCAGGGCGGGGCCGTTGCCTGCCCAGCGGACGATGGAGAAGGTCTTGTCGCCGTACTTGGGGGCGAGCTGGTCCTTCAGCGCTGCGGCGCTTGCCTCGTATGCCTTGATGACCTCTTCGCCCTTGTCAACCATGTTCATGGCGTTGGCAACATTGCGGAAGTTGATGCGCCAGTCGCCGCCCGCGTAGCCGCAGTAGACCACGGGGGCAATCTTCTTGAGGGTTTCGTAGGCGTCGGAGCGCTTGTCCACGCCGGTGGAGTCGACGAGGATCAGGTCGGGGTCAAGGTTGCCGATCTGCTCGTAGTTGACCTGGGCGACGGTGCCGATAATCTGCACGCCCTTGGCGCGGTCGGCGAGATAGTTGGGCACGCCGGACTGGCCGCGGCCGGAGACGGAACCGACGGGGGTCACGCCGAGGGCGAGCAGGCCGTCGAGAGTGGGTTCGGAGAGGACGATAACCTTCTGCGGGTTGACGGGAACTTCTACATTCTCGTCATCGATATCCTTGATGGTGCGGGTGCCGCTGTTACCGCCGGAGGTGGAACCGCCGGAGGTGGTGGTCGTGGTGGTCTCGCTGCTGCATGCCGCGAGGGCGAGAGCAGCCGATGAGGCGAGCGCCAGGCCGAAGAAGGCACGGCGGTTAACGCCCGGTGCGCCCTGGTTTTCGGTGTCGGTCAGCTCGGTTCGATTGAAAGACATAGTTCCCCCTAGATATGACTAAACTATACCTAACCTTACAGATATCTGAGTGTTACATCAAGACGCGTTCTATTTGTCTTCTCAGACCGTCAGGATGCCCGGTTTTGCCGCGGAATTCCGCGGGTAACATATTTCACTCTTTGTCACAGTCTTGCTGACACTATGTCGCTTAAATGGGTGGCCCACCCCACCAGTTTTCGCTATACATCTGCGGCGGTTGAGAAGCGTTGAGAAAGCAGAACACGCACAACGCCCCGCCGCGAAAAACCGCGACGGGGCGCAGTCTTCACAACGGGACGTTCTTCACAACGGGGCGTTGAGGTTTTATAGATGCGGGGGTTATAGATGCGGGGTACCGTTACCACCGGGCACCCTTACCGGAGAGCACCGCTAACAGCCACAACCGCAACCGGAACGCTTGACCGATGCAGCCGCCACACGCAGGGAGGCGATGGCCGCCTCCGGGCCGCCGAGCGCCTCATCCACGCCGTAGACCGAGCTGCCGGCAACGAAGCAGGTTGCGCCCGCCTCCGCGGCACGCAGGATGGTCTCTTCGGTGATGCCGCCATCCACCTGCACGGTCACCGGCAGGTTCGCGCCCTCAATCGCCTTGGCGGCGCGGGCAATCTTCGGCAGGGTCACATCCAGGAACGCCTGGCCGCCAAAGCCCGGTTCCACGGTCATAATCAGCAGCATATCCAGTTCGCTGAGCATGTCCAGGTAGGGTTCCACGGCAGTTGCCGGGCGCAACGCCATACCCGCCTTCGCGCCCTCGGTACGCAGGGTGCGCGCCAGCTTGATGGGGGCAATCGCGGCCTCCGCGTGGAAGGTCACAGACTCGCAGCCCATGCTGGCGTATTCGGGTGCCCAACGGTCGGCGTCCTCAATCATCAGGTGCACGTCGAACGGCACCGGGGAGATGTCACGCAGACGCTTGACCACGGGCGGGCCCCAGGTGAGGTTGGGGACGAAGTGGTTGTCCATCACGTCAATATGCGCGGCGTCTGCGGTGGAAATGCGCTCCAGCTCACGCTGCAGGTTCGCGAAATCCGCCGAGAGAATCGACGGGTTAATGGCAATACCCATGGGGTTCCTTTCAAATCCGTGCCGTATGGCGAGTGATGCTAGGCGGTGAAGCGGCTAGTTCTTACGCAGCAGGGCGAGGAACATGGCGTCGGTTCCGTGCACGTGCGGCCACAGCTGTGCGGTGGTCGGGTTCTGAGAAGCCTTCACGGCCGGGGCGCCCTTCTTGACCTTGATCTCGGGGGTGTGGCCGGGGTCCTTCTCCCCCGCCAGCACGCTCACGGGTTCGCCATTCGGGCCCTCGGTGTGCAGGGCAACTTCGCGCAGTGCGGCGGCGGAGTCGAGCAGGCTGACCGCACCGCTTTCGAGCACCTCAGCCACAATGTTCTGGGTTTCTGCTGCGTGCGGGGAGCAGGTCACGTAGGCAATCACGCCGCCGGGGCGGGTCGCCTCAATGGCTGCGTCCAGGAGCTGACGCTGCAGGGGCAGCAGCTCTGCAATATCGCGCGGGGACTTGCGCCAACGCGCCTCGGGGCGGCGGCGCAGGGCACCCAGACCGGAGCAGGGCACATCCACCATGACGCGGTCAAACAGCTGACCGGGTTCAATGGAGCCGGGCAGGTTGGAGGCGTTCTTGCGCAGGGTCTCGCGGATTTGGCGGCCGTCGCCGGTGAGTACCGTGTAGCTGTCCTCGGGCAGGGGGCGCATGGAGGATTCCACGAGCTGGGCGCGGTGCGGTGCCGCCTCGTTGGCGACCAGGGATGCGCCGCGCTGAATACCGAGCGCGCCGAGCAGCGCCGCCTTACCGCCGGGGCCTGCGCACAGGTCGAGCCAGGCGGTGTCGGTGCCGTCCAGGGGTGCAACGGCGAGCGCGCGTGCCACCAGCTGGGAACCGGCATCCTGCGCGCGGACGGTGCCTTCGCGTACGGATTCCAGGCGCGCCAAGTCTCCGGAGGCGTACAGTGCCGAACCCTCAACCAACTCGCCATCGACGGCGCCCTGTTCGCGTGCCTCATCGAGGCTACCCAGGCCGGGCAGCGCAACCAGGTTCACCACGGGGGCGAGGTTATCCGCTTCGAGCAGCTGCTCAATTTCGGAGGCGGGGCGACCGTGCGCGACGAGTGCCTGGCGCATGGAACGCACGATCCAGCCGGGGTGCGAGGCGAGCAGCGCCATGCGCTCGGTGTCATCCTTCGCATCCGCGGTGATGAGTTCGTACCACTCTTCGGGGGTGCGCTCGGAGACGCGGCGCAGCACCGCGTTAATAAAGCTTGCCGGGCCCGCACCGATCTTTTCGCGTGCCAGGGACACGCTCTGGTTCAGCGCCGCGTGGGCGGGAACGCGCATGTTCAGCAGCTGGTGCACGCCCATGCGCAGCACGATGAGGGTCGTGGTGCCGACCTTCTCGAGGGGGCGGTCTACGCAGCGGCTGAGGATTGCGTCGTAGGTGCCCTGGTGGCGCAGCGTGCCGTAGGTCAGCTCGGTTGCGAAGCCTGCGTCGCGGTGGTCGAGGCGGTGGCTACTAATCGCCTTGGGCAGCACGAGGTTCGCGTAGGCGTCAGATTCCGCCACGGAGCGCAGCACATCGAAGACGGTTGCGCGTGCGGTATCTGCGGTACGCGAGCGTGCGGAGGGTGCCGCCGCAGAGAATTCGCGGGCGGACATGGAGCGGCGGTTGCGTTCGTGACCGCTCTTGTTACGGCGGGATGCGCCGCCGCCGCCGCGCTTGGTGTCCTCGTGCGCGGTCTTGGCGCGGCGTGCGGCGCGTTCGACGCTGGTCAGGCCGTCAAAGCGGCGACCGATGCGCGATTCGGGGCGGGAGTTGTCGTCCCACTTCTGCGGGCGGCCCTGGGAACGCTGGTTCTGCGAGCGCTGACTCTGGGAGCGCTGGTTCTGAGTGCGCTCGGAGTTTTGGGGATGCTGGCGGTTCTGGGACTGCTGGCGGTTCTGCTCACTCACACCAGAACCAGAGCGGCGGCGGCGCTTACGCTTCGCACCGCCCTCACCCTGGCCGTACCCCTGACCGCCGCCCTGATGAGACTTGCTCTGGTTGGGATTTCCCTGGTTGAACTTGCCGTTACCGCCATTACCGGCGTTACCAGGCTTGCCGTGTCCTCCCTTGTAGGGGCGCTTTTCGTTGCTCATGCGAGTACCACCAGGCCTTCCGCCATGTCCTTGCCAGCGCCGCGAGCCCACGCGGGCGCATCCATCATTTTCTTACCGGCAGGCTGAACCTGCAGCAGCATCAGCGGTTCGGTACCGGTGCCGACCAGTACCTTCTTCGCGTGCAGACGCACCGCACCGGGTGCGAGGGGGCCGCCGTTCGCCTGGGTCAGGGACTGCACCAGGCGCTCGTCGGCAACCGCCAGACCACCGATTTTGAAGCGGTTTTCGCCCAGTTCGCACCATGCGCCGGGTTCGGGGGTCACGCCGCGGAAACGTGCCAGGATCTGCTCGGCGGGCTCGGTCCAGGTGAGGCGGCCGTCGGCAATGCTCATCTTGGAGGCGTAGCTGACCGACTCGCCCTCGACCTGTGCGGTGCCGTGCTCGCCGGCTTCGAGACGTTCAAAGGTGCGTTCAAGCAGTGCGCCGCCGCTGGTTGCGAGGCGCATCAGCACGGTGCCTGCGGTGTCGTCGGCGGCTACGGGGGTGGATTCCTGTTCGAAGGTGGGGCCGGTGTCCAGGCCTTCTTCGAGCAGGAAGGTGGTGGAGAAAATTTCCTGCTCACCGGCGATGAGGGCGCGCTGTACGGGGGCGGCGCCGCGCCATGCGGGCAGCTTGGAGAAGTGCAGGTTGACCCAGCCGTAGCGCAGGGATTCGAGCGCGGGCAGCGGCAGCAGGGCGCCGTAGGCGACCACGGCGGCCGCGTCAGCGTTCAGTTCGGCAACGGCTGCGGCGGCTTCGTCGTTCCAGCGGTTTGCTTTCACGATGGGCAGGCCGAGCTCTTCGGCACGCTGCGCGACCGGGGAGGGGGTGAGCACGCGCTTGCGGCCCACGGGGGCGTCTTCGCGGGTGAGCACGCCGACCACGCGCACCTTCTCGGAGTTCGCCAGGTAGTCGAGCGGGGGCACGGCAACGTCGGGGGTGCCTGCGTAAATAATGTTGAGCATGTGAGCCTACTTTCCGAAGCTACCGAAGGAGGAACCGGCACCGAACGCGCCACCGCCGCCGAAGGCACCGCCCACACGGGCTGCACGCTCGGTCACGGTCTTAGCGGCGACCGTGTTGTAGTCTGCGGCGCGTAGGGCACGCATCACGCGCTGGCGGTCTTCACCCACGAGACGGTCGATGAAGAGCTTGCCGTGCAGGTGGTCGGTTTCGTGCTGCAGCATGCGGGCGAACAGACCCTCACCCTCCAGCACGAGGGGTTCGCCGTGGCGGTCCACGCCGGTCACGCGCGCCCAGTTCTTGCGCGGGGTTGCGGACTTCTGGCCGGGCACGGACAGGCAGCCTTCGCCGCCTTCCTGGTCTTCTTCGCCGACTTCGAGCACGGGGTTGATGATGTAGCCTTCGCGGTCGTCAATACCGCCGAAGGTGAAGATCTGCTTGGAGATGCCAACCTGCGGGCCTGCAAGGCCCACGCCGCCCACGTCGTACATGGTTTCTAGCATGTCGTCGATGAGTCGTGCCAGGTCGTCGTCGAAGACGGTGATGGGGTCGCAGACGCTGCGCAGCACCGGGTCGCCTACGGTGCGGATGCTCAGGATGGTCATGGTTCTCCTTTGCCGGCTGGTGCCGGGAATGTGCTTACGGATTTCAAAATGGTGGCAGAACTGCGCTGACGGTTTTTCCATGCGGGTTCTTCACAGCGGGTTCTTCCCAGCGGACGCGCGGGCGCCGTTCTGTCTATTGTTCTATTGTCGCCGATTCAGTAGCGTGAATCTAGAACGAATCGAGGATGCAGGGTGAGGGCTGAGCCTCACCTCCGCGGAGGGTTTGAACCCTCTCCCCTATGCCGCGGGCGGAGGTACCGGCCTATGCTCCCGGTGGCGGTACTGATCTATGCCGCGGGCGGCGGGACTACGGGCATGAGCGAGGGGTCTTCAAATTCTTGAACTTGACGGTCAAATTCCCAGACGCGGCGCAGCGCGCAGAACTTGTACCAGTTGCGTTCGAGCACGGCGGGGTTTGCTTGCTGCGGCAACACCTGCGTTTCGCCGAGTGCCACGCCCATGAGGACGGGTGCGTCGCCGTATTTCCAGGGTTCCCAGGTGCCGTCGTCGGGGTCGACGAGGGATTCTTCGGCTTTGAGTCCGGCGACGAGCTGCATGACGACTTTTTCGTCGAGTGCTTTGACGCGGCCGCGTTTGTCGGTGCCTTTGGTTTTGTAGTCGATGATGCAGGTTCGCCCTGCGATTTCTGCGACGAGGTCGAGGGTTCCCGCGTAGCCGACGGTGTCGTTCCAGATGGTGACTTCGGCGGCGAGGGGGCGGGGTTTGAAGGCTTCCCACCATTCGTCGAAGCGGTCGGCGTAGGCTTGTTCGCCGTTGATGATGAGCTGTTCGCGGCTTTCGTCGAGGTTGTGTTCGCGTCCCATGGCGCGTAGGGCGACGGCTTCGGCGTAGTTGTGGACGCGGTCGCCTCGGGCGGCGGCTGCGTCGCGGTATCGTTCGGAGGCGCTGGCTGCGTCGCGGATAATGGCGAATTTGAGGCCGTGGGATCCGGTGGCGCGGTAGGCGCGCTGGTCTTCGAGGGCGGCTTTGGCTGCCATGTACCCGTGCCAGCCGCTGAGGTCGCTGGCGTGCTGCCCGATGACGGTGGTGATGGAGGGGACGAGGGGTTCTCCTCCGCGGACGCGCGCGTACATGCGTCCGTAGTCGGTGGCGGTGGCGAGTTCGGGTGTTGTCACGGGGTACCTCATTCTCGGGTGGTTGTGTCCGCGGCTGTGTTGTACTGCTTGTGGGCACAAATACCGGTGGGCATAATAAAACCCCCGTTCCTTGAAACGGGGGTTATTTGGTGCGTGATACTGGGTTCGAACCAGTGACCTCTTCGGTGTGAACGAAGCGCGCTACCACTGCGCCAATCACGCTTACGGATAAGACTATACCGAGGCTTGGCGTGAAGGTCAAATTTTGTGCGCCCCTTTTTTATCCCGTTGAGTATGCGGCGGCACAGATTCTAAGAGAGCTTCCCGCCGGAGGTGACTGCAGGTTCAGTAATGACTTATGGACTTTGGTCATGAGTTACGGACTATGGGACTAAGTTAGCGTCTTCAGAGATAGCTTTTAACCATTGCTGAAGTCACTAAGTCATGGCTGAATCTCAATCCGGTTTTCACTGGATAAACAAAGAAGCCCTTCATCCGAAGATGAAGAGCTTCTTTCCTAGTGGTGACCCCAACCGGTTTGTAACGGTGACGGAGGGGCATGATGCCGAGCGCGCGAGGGATTCCATCATGCCTCGCAGTGCCGCGACGTAAGGAGCGGCGCCGTGAGAGGCTCACGGCGGCACCATAGAATCTAAATCCGGTTTTCGCTGGATAAACAAAAAAGCCTGGCTTCCGAAGAAACCAGGCTTTTTCCTAGTGGTGACCCCAACCGGTTTGTAACGGTGACGGAGGTTGCCGCCGTGAGAGGGCGGAGTACTAGGCCGCTATACGATGGGGCCGCAACCTCCGTGAGGAGGTTAGCTGGGATACCAGGACTCGAACCTAGAACAAAGGAACCAGAAACCTTCGTGTTGCCAATTACACCATATCCCATTACTCTATTGAGTTACCGTTCCGTTTCTCGCCTTTCGGCTTATCACCGGAACGAGTAATAACTATACGGGTCTTTCTGGAGGCGTGCAAGCCGAAATCTGGAGAGCCGCCTCACATTTGCGGTTTCATGCCCGCTACTTCCGCTTATTTTCGGGGTTTTTGGGGTTAAAAAGTTTTTTAAATTTCTTCAAAAAGAGGGTTTTGGGGCCGATTTTCGCCCTTCAAAGCAGCTTCGAGGGGGGCTCGGAGAGTAGCTCTACACTCTCCCCCGCATGCTTGCGTCCCAAATTTTTTTGAAGATTTTTCCTTCCTACACCACCTCCCAGCAATCAGATAGCCAAGTAGCCAGATAGCCAGGTAACCAACTCACCCAATCAGTCACCTCGGGAAGATCACAAAACCCCTACCCCGTCCCCACCCAGCGCCCCCAAAGCCAAGACTTGCCAAAACTTTTGGAGACAACGAAAAAGCCCCGAGGCGAACCTCGGGGCTTTAGTGGAGCTCTACCAACTGAGCTACAACCGCATGTTTTCGCTTTGAACTTTTCAGTTCGTCGCAACAACAGGTACTACTATACGAGCCTTTGTCGGGGTGCGCAAACCAAATTCTTGCCATACTCCCCCAAATGGAACCAGATTCACACTCATAAAAGATACTGACTAGTAGTTTTACAGGAAATACCCATCACAAAAAATATTCTCAAATTTATGAAAAATCCCCTTATCCGCCGGGTTTCTTCAGACTTTTCGGTCGTCTGATTCCCGCTGGATAAGGGGATTTTCTTGAGCTGGAGCTCTCAAAGTACACACCGCAGGTACCTGCGAGCGCACCAAAACTATCTAGAGCTTAGTCGCTGCTACCGCCGGAGTCGCCTCCACCGGAATCGCCGCCGCCTGAGTAGTCGGAGCTACTGTAGCTGCTGTAGTCCGAACTGCTGGAGCTGCTGGAGCTTCCAGCGTCGAAGTCGCCCGCGTCCGGGTCGGGACCCGGGTCCACGAAGTCGTCGTCTTCCTCTTCTTCGTCCGAAGAGCCAGAAGAATCAGAAGAATCCGAGGAATCCACGACAGACGAGGAGGTGCTCACGTCACCGCCGCGAGCCGCGTTCTGCATGGCGCGTGCCTCCAGGAATGCGGTCACGTAGGCGAGCGCTGCGCCGGCAATAATGATGATGACCATCCACACGGAGCGGTCAAAGCCGGCGATGTAGGCGAACAGCCAGATAATGCAGGCGTTGGTGAGCGCCATGAGGGTGCCCTTCAGCAGCGCCTGCCCGGTCACAGACTTCTTCATGGTTAGCTCAGTTCAGCGGCAAGATTGCGCAGGCGGGCGAGGGAGGATTCCTTGCCCAGGATTTCCATGGACTCGAACAAAGGCGGGGAGATGCGCTCACCGGACACTGCGATACGCACGGGGCCGAATGCGAGGCGCGGCTTGATTTCCAGACCGTCGACGATTGCGGCGCGCAGGGCTGCCTCAATGTTGGCTGCGGTGAAGTCCTCGAGGGGCTCCAGAGCCTCAATAGCTGCGGCGAGGACCTGCGGTGCGGATTCCTTGAGCTGCTTGCGTGCGTCGTCTGCGGTGCTGATTTCTTCGTCAGCCTTGAAGAGGAATGCGAGCAGGCCGGGTGCTTCGCCGAGCAGCTGCATACGCTCCTGGACGAGGGGCGCGGCTTCGGTGAGGACCTGCTCTTCACGCTCGGTGAGGGTTTCGCCGAGTACGCCTGCAGCCTGCAGGTACGGGATGAGGCGGTCGCGGAAGTCCTTGGGGTCGAGCGCACGGATGTGGTCGCCGTTGATGGACTCTGCCTTCTTCACGTCGAAGCGTGCGGGGTTGGCGACAACGTCGTGTACGTCGAAGTGCTCGACGAGCTCGTCGATGCTGAAGACGTCCTGGTCTGCGGAGAGGGACCAGCCCAGCAGGGACAGGTAGTTCAGCAGGCCTTCCTTGATGAAACCGGCGTCGCGCAGCAGGAAGAGGTTCGACTCGGGGTCGCGCTTGGAGAGCTTCTTGTTGCCCTGGCCCATGACGTAGGGCAGGTGGCCGAATTCGGGGATGAAGGTGGTCACGCCGGTGTCGATGAGCGCGCGGTAGAGCGCGATCTGGCGCGGGGTGGAGGAGAGCAGGTCTTCGCCGCGCAGCACGTGGGTGATGCCCATGAGTGCGTCGTCGACGGGGTTCACGAAGGTGTACAGCGGGTCGCCGTTAGAGCGCACGACCACGTAGTCGGGCACGGTGCCGGCCTTGAAGGTGATTTCACCGCGAACCAGGTCGTTGAAGGTGATGTCCTCGTCGGGCATGCGCAGACGCCACACGGGCTTGCGACCCTCAGCGCGGTAGGCTTCCTTCTGCTCTTCGGTGAGGTTACGGTCGTAGTTGTCGTAGCCGAGCTGCGGGTCCTGGCCGGCTGCCTTGCGGCGTTCCTTCACCTCATCGGGGGTAGAGAAGTCTTCGTACACATAGCCGCCTTCAACGAGCTTCTGGAAGATCTCGTTGTAGATGCCTGCGGTCTTACGCTCGGACTGGCGGTAGGGTTCGTGGGGGCCGCCGACGCCCACGCCTTCGTCCCAGTTGATGCCGAGCCAGTGCAGGGATTCGAGCACCTGGTTGAACGATTCTTCGGAGTCGCGTGCCGCGTCGGTGTCTTCGATGCGGAAGATCAGCTTGCCGCCGGTGTGGCGTGCGTACGCCCAGTTGAAGAGGGCGGTGCGGACCATGCCCACGTGCGGGGTGCCGGTGGGCGAGGGGCAGAAGCGGACGCGGGTGTCTGCGGGGCTGTTGAGTACGGGACCGTGGTATTCGGTCATGATGTCTCCTTGACGGTGTGTTTCAGGATGTACGTTACGTTTTGGGGCGCGGGCGGCTTAGTCGCGCACGCGGGTGACGAGGGAGCCGATGCCTTCGACTTCGACTTCTACTTCGTTGCCGTCGCGCAGTACGCTGATGCCGGCGGGGGTGCCGGTGAGCAGTACGTCGCCGGGCAGCAGAGTGAAGATTTCGGAGGCTGCGGCAACCTGTTCGGCTACGGAGTAGTGCATTTCGGAGGTGTTGCCTTCCTGCACGACGTCGCCGTCAACCCAGGTGGTGATGTTCAGCGAGTCGGTGTCCAGGTCGGTTTCGATCCACGGGCCGAGCGGGGTGGAGCCGTCGAAACCCTTGGCGCGGGTCCACTGGCGGTCTTCGAGCAGGTCGCGGGCAGTGAGGTCGTTGGCTACGGTGTAGCCGAAGATGACTTCGTGCACGCGCTCAAGAGGCACGGACTTGGCGATACGACCGATAATGACGGCGAGTTCACCTTCTGCGCTGACGGCTTCGGAGTACTCGGGCAGGGTCACGGGGTCGCCGGGGCCGATGACGGTGGTGTTGGGCTTGAGGAAGAACTGCGGGGAGGCGGGCGCCTCGGTTCCTGCCCAGTTTGCGATCGCTCCAATCACCTTGGAGCGGGGGATAATCGGGGCGAGCAGGCGCACCTGGTCGATGGGGTAGGTGGTGCCGGTCGGTTCGATGCCCGAGTAGAAGGGGTCGCCGGCGAGTACGCGCAGGGTTTCTTCGCCTGCGTCGCCTTCTACCAGCCCGAAGTGGAGCTCATTATTTACGGTAAATCGTGCAATACGCATACTTTCTAGGGTACCAGCCTTCGAGGGTTGCGGCGGCGGGGTGCGCCTCCCCTCCCCTATCCTCGCGCTATCAACGCCGCACACACTATTCGCCGGGCAATTCACCCCGCACAACATTGACCGGGCGCAGCGAATCCCCGCGGGCTGCTCACCGCGCGACGTGCGGGTCGGGCGGGGCATCCTGCGGGGATTTCGCTGGTTACGTTAGATTCACGTTTTAGATGAGGCGGGTCATCCAGCCGTGGCGGTCCTCAACGGTGCCGAGCTGAATACCGACGAGCTCTTCGCGCAGGCTCTTGGAGATCTCACCGAAGTGCTCGGTGGGTGCCGGAATCTCAAAATCCTCGGCCTTGAGCTTGCCGATGGGGGCAACCACTGCTGCGGTACCGCAGGCGAAAATCTCGGTGATGTCGCCGTTGGCCACGCCCTCGCGCCACTCGGTGAGGGTGATGGCGCGCTCTTCGACGGTCATGCCGCGGTCCTTGGCGAGCTGAATCAGCGAGGAGCGGGTCACGCCTTCGAGGATGGTGCCGGTCAGTTCGGGGGTAACGATCTTGTTTTCCTTGCCGAAGATGAAGAACACGTTCATGCCGCCGAGCTCTTCGATGGCGTCGCCGCGGTGCGGGTCCTTGAAGATGACCTGCTTGCAGCCGTGCTTTTCGCCTTCGGTCTGGGCGATCATGGACGCCGCGTAGTTACCGCCGCACTTTGCCGCGCCGGTGCCGCCTTCGCCTGCGCGGGCGTAGGTGGTGGAGAGCCAGATGTCCACGGGTTCGGGAGATCGGAAGAGCGTCGTGTAGGGAAAGAGTG